>CAAGKR010538209.1_pt1 | contig 22750 bp, 23 predicted proteins | sample 2556971 | NCBI WGS metagenome assembly CAAGKR01 (sample SAMEA5207829, study PRJEB30636) | soil metagenome | biome: forest; feature: boreal; material: soil | place: USA | collected 2011-09 | depth 1 m | reverse complement strand
CCGACGAGCGCGCTGTCGTGCCGGAACGCGACGACGGCAGCGACGAGCACCGCGGCTTCCGCGGTGACCGCGAGCTCGGTGGGGAAGAACGCGAAGCGATTCACGGCGAACGCCACGAACACGGCCAGGACGAGCACGGGACCCGGTTCAGGGATCGGTCGTCCCGAGATGATCAACGCCACACCGATCGCGACCCCGACCGCGAAGAGACCGACCGCGAACCATCGCCAACGCCCGGAGTCACCCGGCGCGTCGACGGTCGCGCCGAGCGGTTCGACGTGGCGGGAAGCGAGGCGCGGCGTCATCGCGCTGGTGCACCCTCGGCGTCTGGTGTCGCGGCAAACCCCGCCGCGGCGTCGGCGCGACGCCCGATGGGCCATGCGACCGCGCCGCACACCCCGAGCGCACCGCCGAGGATCCCCACCGACCAGCCCTCGCCCCTCCCGGCAACGGGTGGATACGCGAGGAGGATCGCCAGCGAGCACGCGAGGAGCAGCGCGGCGTCGACGGCGCGTCGCCGAGGCGCGAACCGCCATTGCCGCACTCCGATCATCGCCATGGCCGCGACGCCGGCCCCGGCAGCCTCCGCGAGCGATACGAGCACCGGGCGATCCGCCGTCACGTCGATCACCGCCGCGATCGCCAGCCCGATGGACAGCGCGGCGGTGATCGACACGACGGCTCGGTGTCCGGCAGTCCGGTGGCGCGCGGCCCATGGCCCGAGCGCACGGCTCCCCCACGGGGGCGCGCCCCACGCGGCCGCCGCTGCAGCCGTTGCGAGCGCGCCGGCACCGAACACCAACGCACCCGCTGCGCCGATCGCCTCCCATCCGTACGCGAGGGCAATCGCGCAACAGACCAACGGCGCGGTCCACACGATGCGGCGCACTCGGGTGACCACCACGAGCTCGAACACGAGCGCGGCCGCGAGCGCGCCTGCGCGCGACGGTCGCGCGTCGAACACCACCGCCGACGCAGCCGCGGCGCCGGCCGCGAGCACCGGGGCCCACCACCCACGGCCCTGCACCAAGACCCACGCGGTGCCCGTCGCAATGACCGCGACGACCACCGCACCCGCGAGCGCGGCGTCACCCCCCACGACGAGCGCGACCACCACCAACGTGGCGACCATCGGGGGAATCGGCCCGCGCGCATCGACGCGCAGCTCGAGACCGGCCACGAACGCGATCACAACCAGCCCTGCGAGCACGGTGGGATCGGGAAGCGGGGCCAACAGCGCGAGCGCTCCGACGACGATCGCCGTTGCGGTGACTACCGGCAGTGCGCGGCGCAGGGCGCGTGATGCTGCCGTGCGCCGGAACGTGCGCCGCGCCCGGACTAGTACCAGCGTGGGTGCGAACGGCACGGGCAGGAGCACGAGCGCGCCCGCCCACCAGCCCACTTCGGTGGCGACGTATCCCGCCAGCGCGCCGAAGAGTCCCAGCGGCACCGAGAGGCAGTCGATGAACAGGTCTTCACGCACCGCCGCGCGCAGTGATTGTTCACCGCGGAGCCGCTCGAAACCCACGAACACCACGAGGTCCTCCACCGCGAACACCACGGAGGCCGCGCCGGCCGCGAGGACGAAGTCGACCCAGGTGTCACCGGTGTACGCGGCGTGGAACACGGTCGCGCCGAACAGTGCCGCGATCATGCGATTCCCCGAGTTGTACGCCATGCGCCAGAACGCACGCTGGCGCCAGTGCACGATGTCGAGCGGTCCGCACAGCAACGCGACGGCCACCGGGCCCAGGAACTCCGCCGATGAGGCAAACCCCACCACCGCGGCGACCAGCACCGCGGCTTCGGCCGTCGCCGACCACTCACTCGGGAAGAACGCGAGCTGATTGAGGCTGAGCGCGACGATCGCGCCGAGCAACAACACCGGCCACACCGACGGAAGCGGTGAACCCGACACCACGAGGGCCACGCCCGCGATCGCCGCGACCGCGAACACCAACCACGCGTACCACCGCACGCGCCGCGACTCGACGCCGCGCCGCAGCGCGGGATCCGGTGCCGCGCGTTCCGGCACGGCACGATCCTCGACGCCCGGCGACCCGTCCCGGCGGCCGCTCTCCATCCCCGTCACGCTCCCCCGCGGCTCCTTCGGCCGCGCCCTCGCCCTCGTCAGAGCAGCTCGACATCGCCCATGCTCGGCGCCCACCCTCGACGGTCGGGCACAGGGATGTCGGCCAGGGACCGGCACACGAGTACCGGGCCCACCTGGGGAAGACGCATAAACCGGTCCCGCGTCACGCGCGGCTGCTGGAGACGGATCAGGTAGTCGGCCTCACGGGCCCGGGCCAGCCGATCGATCAGCGCCCGGGCGACACTCGGCTCTCCTCGTGGGACGGCCACGTCGCTGACGACGCCCTCGACGGCCTCTCCCCGCCGCCGCAGCCGGAACACCAGGAGTCCCCCCGGTTCGCCCGGATTGCCGTGGAGCAGCAGGCGGTACCCGAGCTCGGGATTGCCGTATCGCCAGAGGAGATACCCGCCGGTCCGGCGGGTGGCCAGACCTAAGGGAGCGGCGACCTCTGCGAGCAGCCGGTCGACGACCCCACGATCGGCGAGCCCCTCCTCGGCCGGCACACCCACCGAGCTCGCGACGAACCCGCGTGCCGCCGGCCGGCGGGCCGTGGCGACCACCTTGGCGAACCGCCACCGGGTGGGCCGGACCGCGGTGGCCAGGCGCCCCACCTCCTGCCACCCCATCTTCAGGTAGCCGGGGAGGCTGCGCGCGTTCGGCGTGTTGAACACGAGCTCCACACCAACGGCTGCCAGCGCGTCGAGCGCCTCGAGCGTGAGCCGGGTGAAGATGCCACGGCCCTGGAAATCGGGATCGGTGGCGGTGTCGACCGCGCGTGCCGCGTGCCGCACACGACCATCGGGCCCGACGAGCTCCCATCGCAGGAACGCGCGGAACCCGACGACACGTGAAGCCGCGAGCGCGACCCACATCGGCGACTCACCGAACGGGTTCTGGAGGTGCTTCCACTCGAGAAACCGCGCATCGTCGTCGATCCAACCCAGCGCGCGCCGGAGCAGCTCGAGCACCGCGGGGAAGTCGTCACGCGTCGCGCGACGCGTGACGATGTCAGAGTTGTTCGGCACCATCGCGTCTAGTGTCCGCGATCGTGGGATTCGCGCGCACGGCAGTCAAGGCCGCTGCGGCCGCCGTCGACACCGTGCACCGCCCACCACCCGGACTCGTGGTGTTGATCTACCACCGCGTCGGACGGCGGACGCCGATCGAAGTCGACCTGCCATTGCCGTTGTTCACCGACCAGATCGCGGAGCTCGCCGCGACACGGCGCGTCGTGTCGCTCACGGACGGTCTCGCGCGTCTTGCCGATCCGTCCGCGCCGCGAGACGCGACGGTCGCGATCACCTTCGACGACGGCACTGCCGACTTCGCCGACCTCGCGTTGCCGGTGCTGGTGGCGCACCGCGTTCCCGTCACCCTGTATGTCGCCACCGACTTCATCGAGCGCGGTACCGCGTTCCCCAACGACGGGGCGCCGCTCACGTGGACCGCGCTGAGCAACGCGATCTCGACCGGACTCGTCGACGTGGGTTCGCACACCCACACCCACGCGCTCCTCGACCGCCTCCCACGCGACCAGGTCGCGGCTGAGTTCGACCGGTCGATCGAGCTCATCGGCGAACGCACCGGCGCGACCGCCGCGCACTTCGCCTACCCGAAGGCGGTGCCGGGATCGCCCGCCGCCGACGAACTGGTCCGGGCGCGTTTCCGATCGGCGGCGCTGGCCGGGACCCGCGTGAATCGCTCTGGCGCCGACCCCTACCGGCTCGCACGGTCGCCGGTGCAGTACAGCGACGGCATGCGTTGGTTCCGTCACAAGGCCGCCGGCGGCCTGGGCCTCGAGGACACCCTGCGCCGTCTGATCAACCGCGGTCGCTACGCGAGCGCGACGACGTAGCCAGCACGCCCTGCACGACCCGGTCGACGTCGGCGTCGGTCATGGCCGACCCGCTCGGCAGGCACAGGCCGGTGCGGAAGATCTCCTCGGCAACTCGGCCACCCCGTACCGGGCAGTCGGCGAACAGCGGCTGGAGATGCATGGGCTTCCAGGCAAGACGAGCTTCGATGTCGAGCGTCTCGAGGTGCTCGCGGATCGCGGAGGGAGACGCGCCGAACTCGTCCTCGTCGACGGTGACGACCGTGAGCCAGTTGGTGGGCTCGCCGTCGGGCGAATCGGGCATGAACGCGATACCCGGCGCGTCGGCAAGCGCGTCGCGGTAGCGACGCTTGGTCGCCCGTCGCGCCGCCACCATCCCTTCGAGGCCCTGCAGTTGGCCGCGGCCGACGGCCGCGAGCAGGTTGCTCATCCGGTAGTTGAAGCCGGTGACCGAGTGCTGGTAGTGCGGTGCGGGGTCGCGGGCCTGCGTGGAGAGTTGCCGTGCCCGCTCGACCAATGCGGGGTCGTCGGACACGAGCATGCCGCCACCGCTCGTGGTGATGATCTTGTTGCCGTTGAACGAGAAGGCGCCCATCGCGCCGAACGTCCCTGCGGGACGCCCGCGGTACGTCGCGCCGAGCGCCTCGGCCGCGTCGTCGACGATGGGAACCCCGTGGCGCGCGCATGACTCGGCGATCGGGTCCCAGCTCGCGCACTGGCCGTAGAGGTCGACACCGAGCAGCGCCGCGGGAAGCGTGCCCGAGGCCGCGCGGTCGTTGAGCTCTTCGTCGACGAGTGCGGGGTCGAGATTCCACGTAGCGGCCTCGCTGTCGACGAACACCGGGCGGGCACCCAAATACCGCACCACATTGGCGGCCGCCACAAAGGTGAGCGTGGGGACGAGGACGTCGTCACCGGGCCCGATGCCCAACATCACGAGCGCGAGGTGGAGCGCCGCGGTACCGCTCGACAACGCAGCGGCGGCGGGGACGCCGAGCATCTCCGCGAACTCGCGTTCGAATGCGTCGACGTGCGGACCGAGCGGCGCGATCCAGTTGGAGTCGAACGCGTCGAGCAACAGCGCGCGCTCGGCCTCTCCGACGTGGGGAGGCGACAGGAACAGACGGTCCACCGGACGACGGTACCCTTCACACCCATGCGGGTGGTGGTGACCGGGGGCGCAGGATTCATCGGCGCCAACCTTTGCCGCACGCTCACCGCGTCCGGCAACGCCGTCGTCGCGCTCGACGACCTTTCGACGGGCACCAAGGACAATCTCCGGGGCATCGACGCCGAACTGATCGAGGGCACGATCCTGGACCCCGAGACCCTCGATACCGCGCTGCACGGCGCTGAGGCGGTCGTACATCTCGCGGCCCGGCCTTCGGTGCCGCGCTCGATAGCCGACCCGATGGCAACGCACCTCGCGAACGCGACGGGCACGCTCGAAGTGCTCGAGGCGGCGCGGCGCGCGGCCGGCTCCGTGCCCGGACGGCACACGGGCCCTCACACCATCGTCGCGTCGTCGTCGTCGGTCTACGGCGCGAACCCCACGCTCCCCAAACAGGAGAATCTCGCCACTCTCCCGATGAGCCCGTACGGCGCGAGCAAGCTCGCGACCGAGGCATACGCGCTGGCGTACCAGTATTCCTACGGGCTCCCCGTGCTCGCGTTCCGGTTTTTCAACGTCTTCGGTCCCTTGCAAGCTGCCGATCATGCGTACGCCGCGGTCGTGCCCGCGTTCGCGGCTGCCGCGGTCGCCGGCCGGCCCATCGTCGTTCAGGGCGACGGGCACCAGAGCCGCGACTTCACCTACGTGGCGACCGTCGCCGCGCTCATCACCGACGCGGTCGCGCGCCGCGTCACCCATCCCGAGCCGGTGAACCTCGCGTTCGGGACGCGCACCGAGATCCTCGAGCTCGCGCACCTGCTGGAAGAGCTGGTGGGCCACCCACTCGAGATCGAGCACACCGATGCGCGTGTCGGTGACGTGCGCCACTCGCAGAACGATCCGACCCGCCTCCGGGAACTGTTCCCCGACATCGTTCCCCACGATCTCCGCGATTCGCTACGAATCACCCTCGACTGGTTCCGCGGCGGAACATGACGAAGCGCGCGTTCGACCTGATCGGCGCGTCCGTGCTGCTCGTGCTGTTGTCGCCGGTCATCGCCGTGGTCGCGCTGCTGGTGCAGGTACGGATGGGATCCCCGGTGCTGTTCCGCCAGCTGCGGCCGGGTCGCGGCGGTCGTCCGTTCACTGTGCTGAAGTTCCGCACCATGATCGACCAGCGCGACGCCAACGGCGAGCTGCTCCCCGACGAGGCGCGGCTCACCGGCATCGGTCGCTTCTTGCGGCGCACGAGCCTCGACGAGCTTCCCGAGTTGGTCACTGTGCTGACAGGAGACATGAGCCTCGTGGGCCCGCGTCCGCTCCTCATGGAGTACCTCCCGCGCTACACACCCGAGCAGATGCGCCGCCACGACGTACGGCCGGGAATCACCGGGTGGGCGCAGGTCAACGGACGCAACGCGCTCACGTGGGACGAGAAGTTCGCCCTCGACGTCTGGTACGTCGACCACCACACGCTCCGGCTCGACGTGAACATCCTCGGGCGCACCCTCGGCGAGGTGCTGGGAGGCCGCGGAATCGCCGCGCCTGCACCCTTTCAGGGCTCCGGGTCTCGAGACTCCCGGTGACCGACGTCATCGTCGTCGGGGGCGGCGACCAGGGCCGCCAGGTCATCAGCGCGATCGAAGCCGGCGAGGGCAATCGGATCGTCGGCGTGCTCGACCGTGCGATCCCGCCCGGCACCGTCGTCGCCGGCTACCCCGTGCTGGGCACCGAGGACGATCTCCGCGCGACCGCCGAGCAAAACGGCGCGGGCGCGTTCGTCGTCGCGATCGGCGACAACGCCACGCGCGGTGCGCTCCTCGAACAGCTCGTGGCCGGATGTCCGCAGCTATCCATGTGCACGATCATCCATCCCACGGCATCCGTCGCGCGTGACGCCACGGTCGGCGACGGGTCGATCGTCCTAGCGGGAGCTGTCGTGAGCAACGGCTGCACGGTGGGTCGCGGCGTGCTCCTCGGCACCCGCTCGTCGATCGACCACGACTGCGTCGTCGACGACTACGCGAGCCTCGCGCCCGGCGTCACGACCGGCGGGACCGTGCACATCGGGCGAGCCACCGCGCTCGGTGTGGGTGCGAACGTCGTACACGGCATCACGATCGGTGCCGACACGGTCGTCGGTGCCGGCGCGCTCGTGCTCGACGACATCCCAGAGCGCGTCGTGGCCTACGGAGTGCCCGCGCTCGTCGCTCGCACGCGCGAGCCCGGCGAGCCGTACCTCTAACCAGAGGCGAGCGTCCGCGTCGCAGGTACCCTCGACATGGTTCGCTCACTGCGGCCCGGGCGCGAAGCGCCCAAGAGCGGAATGGAGGTGTATGCGCGCTCGATTCGCTCTCCTCCTCGCGATCGCTACGTGCTGTTCGTTCGCGCCGTTGCACGCGGCAACCTCGTCGCACACCACGTCGCATACCACCGTTGTGCAGCTCACCGTGGATGGTCACCGACGCACCTACCGCCTGCACTCGCCGCCTCCTCTCGAAAAGCCGAAAGCGACGGCCGCCAAGTTGCCGCTCGTGGTCGTGTTGCACGGCGCAGGCGCAACCGGAGGCGAGGTCGAGCGCCGGTACCACTGGGATCCACTCGCGGATCGCGAACGCTTCGTGGTCGCGTACCCGCAGGCGATCGATCGCCGTTGGGACGACACCGGCACGGGAGACGTCGACTTCCTCGGTGCTCTGCTCGACGACGTCTCGCAGCGGTACCCGATCGACGCCTCGCGGGTCTTCGTCACCGGCATCTCGAACGGGGGCGTCATGACGTACCGCGCCGGCTGCGCGCTCGCGGACCGGGTCGCCGCCATCGGCCCGGTGGCAGCGTGGTTCCCCGACTGCCTTCCGGCCACCCCGGTTTCGGTGGTCCACGTGCACGGCCTCGAGGACGAGGTCCTCGGGTTCGGAGGCGGGAGCGGGTACCCGCCGGTGCTCGAGGGACTCGCCGACTGGCGGCGGGCCGACGCCTGCTCCGACGCCCTGACCGAGGATCGCGACGGCCAGGTGACCCACACGACGTGGGCGCAGTGCGCTCCGGGAACCGCCATCGAGCTGTACACGATCGATCACGGCAAGCACGAGTGGCCGGGCGCGGTGCCCAAGCCGGGCAACGACCCGGTGAGCAACGCCCTTGGCGCGACCGCCACGATCTGGGCCTTCTTCGTGGCTCATCCGCGAGCCTGATGGGACGCGCCGGTCGGCGGGCTGTAATTTCTTCGCACGCGTCGGGCAGGACTCTCCCGAACGGAAATATCGAGGCTCCCACCAGAGCGTCGCCGAACCGGAGGATCAGTTGGCCGACGGCAAGCCCAAGCGGCCGCAGTACGCGCTCCCTTCCGAGTACGGGCCGGTGCGCGCGCCGAAGCGCGTCGAAGACCCCACCGACCCCGCGGTCCGCACGGTCTCCCGCGACGCGCCCGCCGCAGAAGCGCCTCCGCCGCCGCCGACGCGGCGCGAGCAGCGCGAGCTCCGCCAGCACGAGCGCGCCGACCGCCGCGCCCGCACCGCGAAGGCGCGGTGGATCCGGCGCGGCATCGCGATCGCAGTCGTCGTTCTCCTGATCCCGATCGCGTGGTCGTACGTGCACGCGCTGCAACGGCCCGGCACCGACTCGCTCAGCATCCGCAGCGTCGAGTGGATCCGCGACCACGGCGGGAACGGGATCGTGAACACGATCGAGCGGTGGTGGTACACGAACAACCCCCCCGTGGAGGGCGGCAACCCGGACCAGATCCGGGTGCAGGGAACGGGCGGCGAGGTCACCTCGTCCACCAAAGTTCCCACCGCGACGACGATGCCGCAACCCGCGCACCTGCCGCCGCCGACGCTGCGCGTCGCGACTCCCGCACCGAGCATCGAGAACAACGAAGGCATCTGGATGCCCGCCGGTCGGCTCGTGGGCGGCCTCCCCGCGGAGTACATCACGTTCGTGCGCCCCGACGCGACGCACACCTCGTATTACGTCGCGTTGATGTGGCTCGATACGAAGCTGCTCGAGGCGGTGTACGTGCCCGGGTTGCAGGAGCCGGGCGGCGGTCAGAACCCGTGGGGCTCCCAAGTGCCCGAGAGTGAACGAGGCACCCTGATCGCCGCGTTCAACTCCGGGTTCAAGATGGACTCCGCCAATGGCGGCGTCTACTTCGCAGGCGAGGAGGTGAGACCGCTCGTCCAAGGCGCGGCGTCCCTCGTGGTCAAGTCCGACGGGTCGGCGACGGTCGGCATGTGGGGTCGTGACCTCAGCATGACCCCTGACGTCGTCACGGTGCGCCAGAACCTCGCCCTCATGATCGACAACGGGCAGCTCGATCCTGCGCTCGACGAGAACGACACCAGCAAGTGGGGCGCGACCCTCGGCAACAAGGCGCTCGTGTGGCGGTCGGGCGTCGGGGTCGACGCACACGGCGCGCTGATCTACGCCGGCGGCAACTCGCTTTCCGTGCTCTCGCTCGCCCGCACCCTGCAGGCCGCGGGTGCGGTGCGCGCGATGGAGCTCGACATCAACACCGAATGGGTGAGCGCGTACACCTACGTGAACGATCCCGCCACCGACCCCAACGCGCCGGTCATCGGCCTCAAGCTCGGCGGTGACATGTCGCGCGGCGGCGATCGTTACTTCCAGCCCGGCGAGCGCGACTTCTTCACCTTCTTCGCCGACCCCAAGGCCCCAACAGTGACAACACCGACCTCGACCTCGACGACAAGGCCGACCACCACCACCACGCACAAATGACCGCGCCCGCCGCGTCGCGACGGCCCGGCGGAAGCGGCGAACGAAGCGGAGCGGGGTGAGCTCGCCAGCAAGCGACCGCCCGCGAGGCAGGTATCCCGCCTCGCAGTGAGCGCGCGAATAGTCAGGTGCGAATTATTTGGCGTCCAATTCCAGGCTGCAGGAGTTCATGCAGTAACGGAGGCCGTTCGGGCCGGGACCGTCGTCGAACACGTGGCCGAGGTGCCCACCACAGCGACGGCAGACGACCTCGGTGCGCTTCATCCCGAACTTGCGGTCGGTCTTCGTCTCGATCACTTCGGCCACGAGCGGCTCGGTGAAGCTCGGCCAGCCCGTCCCCGACTCGAACTTCGTGTTCGCGTCGAACAGCTCGGCACCGCAGCCCGCGCAGCGGTAGACGCCGTCGTCGTGACAGTCCCAGTACTTGCCCGAGAACGCACGCTCGGTGCCGGCATTGCGCAGCACCTCGTACTGCTCGGGACCCAACTCGGCCTTCCACTCTTCCGGGGTCTTCTCGATCTCTCGTGTCATCGTTCCTCCTCGGGCCGGGCGCCGACCTGTCAGGACGGCAGGTACACCCAGCATTCGATCTCGATTCCGGCGCCCGCGGGCAGCGCCGCAACGCCCACGGTGGTGCGTGCGGGCCGGTGGCTGCCGACGGCCTCCTCGTACAACGCGTTGACCGCCGCGAAGTTCCCGAGATCGGTGAGGAAGATCCCGACCTTCGCGACGTCAGACCAGTCGGCGTGGCAGTCGGAAAGGATGGCGCCGATGTTCGAGAGCGCCTGGCGGGTCTCCGCCTCCACCCCACCGGTCACGAGCGAGCCGGTGCCGGGATCGAGCCCGACCTGCCCCGCGAGCACGAGCCAGTCACCCGCCCGCACCGCGGGCGAGTAGGGCCCGGCGGGGCGCGGCGCACTCGGCGTGGGGACCGGACGCGCCGCCATCGTCAGGATGCGGGCACGGGGTCGTGCCACACATCGCTGCCCGCGAAGAGACCGGCCGCCTCCTCCGGTCCCCACGTGTGGACCTGGTAGGGGATCGCGGCGTCGTGGTCGGTGAGCACCGTGTCGACCACCCGCCACGATGCTTCGACGCCGTCCTCGCGGGCGAAGAGCAACGTCTCGCCCTCCATTGCGTCGCAGAGCAGCCGCTCGTACGGCGCCTCGGCACCCGGATGCGTATCGCAGAGGTACAGCTCGACGTCCTCTCCCATGAAGCCGTCGCCTGGGGCCTTGGCGCGCGCGCCGAGCGCCATCACGAGTTGCGGATCGAACTGGAAGCGCAGGTAGTTGGTCTCGTGGGGTGCCTCTTCGTACTCCGAGAACACCCGTTGCGGCGGTCGGTGGAGCTCGACGCGCACCTCGGTGCACGTGACCGGGAGGTTCTTTCCCGCACGGATGTAGAAGGGCACGCCCGCCCACCGCCATGAGTCGATGTGCAACCGCACCGCCGCGAACGTCTCGACGTCGGAGAGGGCTGCGACGCCCGGTTCGTCGCGGTAGCCCTCGAACTGGCCGCGCACCAGGTCGTTGCGCTGCATGGTCTGCATCGCGCTGAATACTTTCTCCTTGACGTCGCGCAGCTCCTCGACTCCCGGGCCCACGGGAGGTTCCATCGCGAGCAGCGCCACCGTCTGGAACAGGTGGTTCTCGACGACGTCGCGGAGTGCACCGACTTCCTCGTAGAACTTGCCGCGACCCTGCACACCGAAGTCTTCCGCCATCGTGATCTGCACCGACCGCACGTAGTTGCGATTCCAGATGGGCTCGAGGAACGAGTTCGCGAAGCGGAAATAGATGATGTTCTGGGTGGCTTCCTTGCCGAGGTAGTGGTCGATGCGGAAGATGTTCGGCTCGGGAAACACCGAGTGGAGCACGTTGTTCAGCTCCTGCGCCGACGCGAGGTCGCGTCCGAACGGCTTCTCGATGATCACGCGAGCGTTCTTCGCGCATCCGGACGATCCGAGGCCCTCCACCACCGTTTCGAAGAGGCTCGGCGGAATGGCGAGGTAATGGCACGGGTACTTCGCGTCACCCATCGCCTTCTTCAGTGCCTTGAACGTCGCCGAGTCCGTGTAGTCACCATCGACATAGCGGAGGAGCGTGAGCAGCTTGTCGAATGCACCTTCGTCGTCGACACCACCCCCGTACGTGGTGACGCTCTCGCGCGCGCGGTTCTGCAGGTCTTGGAGGGTCCACTTCGACGACGCGACTCCCACCACCGGGATGTCAAGCGTTCCGTGCTTCACCATCGAATAGAGCGCCGGGAAGATCTTCTTGTGCGCGAGATCCCCCGACATCCCGAAGAATACGAACACGTCGGAGTGCACCGGGGCGGTAGCCATGACTGCTTCCCTACTTCGTTTCGCCGATGGTCTGGTCGAGCTTCTCGTCGTGTCCGCCGAACTCTTTGCGCATCGCGGAAAGGATCTTGTCGGCGAAGTCGGCTTGACCGCGCGACGTGAACCGCGCGTACAACGCCGCGCTCAGCACGTCGGCGGGTACGCCTTCGTCGATCGACGCGTGGATCGTCCAGCGGCCCTCACCGGAGTCCGACACCCGGCCCTCGAAGTCGCTGAGGTCGGGATGTTGCGACAGCGAGTGGGCGGCGAGATCGAGCAGCCACGAGGCGATCACGCTCCCACGCCGCCACACCTCGGCGACCTCCGGGAGGTCGAGCTCGTACTGGTAGTACTGCGGCTCGCGCAGTGGCGCGGTCTCCGCGTCGGCTTGCTGCTGCACCGTACCGACATTGGCGTGCTTCAGGATGTTGAGGCCCTCCGCGTAGGCCGCCATGATCCCGTACTCGATCCCGTTGTGGACCATCTTCACGAAATGGCCGGCGCCATTGGGCCCGCAATGCAGGTAGCCCTGCTCGGCCTCGCTCGGGTCACCCGTGCGACCAGGAGTGCGCGACGCAGCGTCGACACCCGGCGCGATGGTCTTGAAGACGGGGTCGAGGTGCGAGACGATGTCGTCCTCGCCGCCGATCATGAGACAGAAGCCGCGGTCGAAACCGAATACACCGCCGCTCGTGCCGCAATCGACGTAATGGATCCCGCTCGGCTCGAGTCGCGCCGCACGGTCGATGTCGTCGCGGTAGTACGAGTTGCCGCCGTCGATGATGATGTCGCCCTCGTCGAGGTGCGGGAGCAGCTCGTCGATCGTGGAGTCGACGAACGCCGCCGGCACCATGATCCACACCGCACGCGGCTTCGTGAGCTTGTTGCAGAAATCGGCGATCGATGTCGCCCCGCCGGCTCCCTCGCCTTCGAGCTCCTTGACCGCGTCGGCGCTCACGTCGTATCCCACGCATTCGTGGCCGTTGCGCATCAGCCGCCGTACGAGGTTGGCGCCCATTCGGCCGAGGCCGATCATCCCGAGTTGCATTCCATCCCCTTCCGGAAGGCCCACAGCTTGCCAGGTGAGCGCGGGGTACTTCCTCGAGCCGCTGTCAACACCGGTGATCCGCGGAGCAGGCGCGAACCGAAGAGGATCGACGGGCGGCTCATCCGCCCTTGATCAGGAGGGGCCGTCGATGGCCGAGAGCGTGGACGTGGTGAACGAGGCGTATTCGAGTTTCGCGAAGGGAGACATCTCGGGGTTGCTGGAATCCGTGTCCGACGATACCGACTGGTCTTCGCCGGCCTCCTTGCCGCACGGTGGCGACTTCAGCGGCAAGGACGGCGTGCTGAAGTTCTTCCAGGGCATCGGCGCAATGTGGGACTCGCTCACCATCGAGGTCGAAGGCGTGGCCGACACCGGTGACGGCCTCGTGCTCACGGTCGTCGAGGCCTCGGGGACGCTGAAAAGCGGAGGGGCCGCCGGCTACGGCGCCGCTCACGCCTTCAACGTGCGCGACGGAAAGATCACCCGCTTCCGCGAGTACGTCGACCTCGACGCCCCGCTCGGGGGCTAACGGTCACGACGACCGGCACACGAACGCGCCGGTCTCCTTCGTGACGCACAGCACGCCGTCGCCCTCCGCGAAGCGGTCGGCGAGCACGTCGTGCAGCTGTTGGAGCTCGGCGTCGGTCGCGCGTTCCCCCGGCGGCAACGACACGAGGTACGCGAGAACGTCGTCGGCGTTGGTGCACACGAGGTCGCCGTCGTAACCGCGCCATTCGACATTCGCGAAGTGCGTGGCGAGGATCCGTTCCCCAGTGTGCGTCCCGAACGCCTCCATGTAGCGCGGCACGCTCCACGGCCCGAACACCTGCTGCGAGATCTCGTCGAGCTCGCGGAGATGCGACGGCCCGTTCGTGCTCGCGACGAGCACACCGTCGTCGCGGAGCACGCGCGCCAGTTCCTCCACCGCCTGCGACGGATCGGGGACGTGGTAGAGCATGTGATTCGCGACGACGACGTCGAAGGAGCGTGCGGCGAAGGGCAATGACTGCGCGTTCACGACGGCGCCGTCGACCGCGCCGAAGCTTGCCCGCACTCGTTCGACCGCCTCGCCCACCATCCCGACCGAGAGATCGGTCAGCGTGAGCTCCAGATCCGCCGATACGGCGTGCCGCGCCTGCTCCCAGAGCCAACCGGGACCACAGCCGACCTCGAGCACGGCCGCGTCCCGGCGCCACTCGATCTGCTGGACGACCCACGAGAACCACGGAGTGGAGGAGGTTCCGTAGCGCGCGTGGAGATTGGCGCGCGCCGTGAGCTTGCTGCTGTCGCGGTACTGCACGTCGCGGAAGTACGCGACAGAGCGCGCGGGGAGGTGATTCCGTTCGCTGGTCATGCGATCTGGAGCGGTGTGTGCCGCGCGAGCGCGTCGAAATCGCTGTCATCGTGGAGAACCTGGACATTGTTTCGGATCGCGATCGCGGCGATCACACAGTCCGTGAGCTGACGGATCGTGGTTCCCCGCCTGCGGCAGGCCCGGTACAGGTCCGCAGCGTGCTCGAAGTCATCGGGCCCATGCGTAGCGAGGTACCCGAAGCCGGCCAAGAACTCCTCGAGCTGCGCGAGATGGCGGTCATCGCGTGCGCCAGCAAGGATCTCCATGGCGACCACATCAGTCACCGCCAACTCGTCCGAGAGCTCGGCGAGCGCACGCACTCGAGTCGCGATGGAACTCGGCTCTTTCCGGAGATACTCGACGAGCGCCGAAGTGTCGACGAGGATCGTCACAGCTCGGGAGCGCCGCCGCCGCCGCGCATCTCGTCGAGGTCGCCCGCCCAACCGATCCCCTCGAAGGCCAGGAACTCTTCTTTGGTGTGCGGTCGACGCGCGAGGCGGCGAAGTGCGTAGTCAACGGTCTCCCGCTTGGTGCGGAACCCGTAGCGCTGCATCACCCGCTCGATGAGCTCGTCGTCGATCTCGATGTTCGTCCGGCCCATCGCCCTACGCTACACCTCGATACACATCGAGGTGTAGAGCTAGCGGCGCGCGTTCCGGTAGCGGCGGATCAAGGTGTTGGTGCTGCTGTCGTGGGCGAGGCCGGAGTCGTCCGGCTCCGTGCCCGAATGGGGAGCGGGCGCCTCGAGCTCGGGGATGATCGCCATCGCCAGCGTCTTGCCGAGCTCCACTCCCCACTGGTCGAACGAGTCGATGTGCCACACGGTGCCCTGCGTGAACACCTTGTGCTCATAGATCGCGACGAGCTGACCGAGCGTGAACGGCGTGAGCTTCTCGGCGAGGATCGAGTTCGTCGGATGGTTGCCCTGGAACGTGCGGTGCGGCACCTGGTGCGCGGGCACACCCTCGGCCTCCACTTCTTCACGGGTCTTGCCGAACGCGAGCGCTTCGGTCTGCGCGAGGAAGTTGGCCATCAGGAGGTTCTGGTGATCACCGACCTCGTGGTTCGCGTGCACGAACCCGATGAAGTCGGCGGGGATGAGCTTCGTGCCCTGGTGGATGAGTTGGTAGAAGGCGTGCTGCCCGTTGGTGCCGGGCTGACCCCACACGATCGGACCGGTCTGCATCGTCACCGGATTGCCGTCGAGGTCGACCGATTTCCCGTCGCTTTCCATGTCGAGCTGCTGGAGGTACGCGGGGAACCGCTCGAGGTACTGGTTGTACGGGAGGATCGCCTGGGTCTGGGCGCCGAAGAAGTCGTCGTACCAGATGCCGATGAGCCCCATGAGCACGGGCAGGTTCTCCTCGAACGGCGCGGTGCGGAAGTGCTCGTCGATCGAGCGGAACCCCGCGAGCATCTCGCCGAACTGCTCGTGACCGATCGCGACCATCACCGAGAGCCCGATCGCGCTGTCGTAGGAGTAGCGGCCGCCCACCCAGTCCCAGAACTCGAACATGTTCGCGGTGTCGATCCCGAACTTGGCGACCTCGACCGCGTTCGTCGACACCGCCACGAAGTGCTTGGCGACCGCGGATTCGTCACCGAGCGCGGCGAGCAGCCACTCGCGGGCGCGGTGCGCGTTGGTGAGCGTCTCGAGCGTGGTGAACGTCTTCGACGCCACGATGAACAGCGTCTCGGCCGGGTCGAGGTCGTGGGTGCATTCCCAGAAGTCGTTGCCGTCGACGTTGCTCACGAAGCGGAACGTCATGTCGCGCCGGCTGTAGTCCTGCAGTGCCGTGTAGGCCATCTTCGGGCCGAGGTCGGAGCCACCGATGCCGATGTTCACCACGTTGCGCATCGCCGAGCCGGTGTGCCCTCGCCACTGGCCCGAACGCACCCTCTCGGAGAACTCGGCCATCTTGCGCAACACCGCGTGCACCTGCGGTACGACGTTCTCGCCGTCGACGACGATCGACGCGTCCTCGGGCGCGCGCAGCGCGGTATGCAGCACCGCGCGGTCCTCGGTGACGTTGATCTTGTCGCCGCGGAACATCGCGTCGATGCGCTCACGCAAACCGGCGCGGCGCGCCAACTCCAAGAGGAGGCGCAGCGTCTCGTCGGTGACGCGGTTCTTCGAGTAGTCGAGGTAGAGGCCTTCGCCCTCGACGGCCAGACGATCGCCCCGCTGCGGATCGGCGGCGAAGAGCTCACGCAGGTGGGTATCGCGCACTTCCTCGAAATGCTGTTCGAGCGCGTGCCACTCAGGGGTATCGGTGATCGGCATGGTCAGAGACCGTACGCCTCCAGGAGGCGGAGCCAGACCTCGCTGATGGTCGGGAACGCGGGCACTGCGTGCCACAGCACGTCGAGGGGCACCTCACCCGCGATCGCGATCGTGGCCGCGTGCAACATCTCGCCCACACCCGGCCCGGTGAACGTGGCACCGACGATGACGCGCCGCGCCTCGTCGATGACCAGCTGGCTGGTGCCGGTGATCCCCAGACCGTGCACCTTGGCGCCCGAGACTTCACCGGTGCCGTAGGTGACGACCCGCACGTCGAAACCCTGCTCTCGTGCCTGGCGTTCGGTGAGCCCGACGCTGGCCAGCTGCGGATCTGTGAACACGACACTCGGCACCGCGCGGTGGTCGGCCCACGCCTCCAACCTCGATCCCTTGAGGATCACGTCCGCAGCGATGCGCGCCTGGTACTTACCCATGTGGGTGAGCAGCGCGCGTCCGTTCACGTCGCCGACCGCGTAGAGCCACCTGCCGGGCACACCCAAGGCGTGGAGCTGATCGTCGACCTCGACCGACTTGCCCGGCGCGAGCCCCACGGTGTCCACGCCGAGGTCGGCGGTGTTGGCGCGCCGACCCACAGCGACGAGTAACTCGTCGCCGGTGACGGAGCGGCCGTCGTCGAGCGTGAGGGTGACGGGCGCGGTGTCGCCGCCTTCGCGTTCGGCGCGCACCGCCTTCGCGCCCGTGACCACCACGATGCCTTCCTCTTCGAACGCGGCGCGCAGCTCGTCGCCCGCGAACGGTTCGAGGTTCGGGACGAGTCGCTCCCCACCCTCGACGACGGTCACCTCACGCGCGCCGAGACGTTTCCACGCCTGCGCCATCTCGACCCCGACGACGCCGCCGCCCAGCACGACGAGGCGCTCGGGCACGTGCCGCGCCGAGGTCGCGCGGCGGCTGTCCCAGACGCTGATGTCGCGGAGCCCGTCGATCGGTGGAATCATCGCGGCCGACCCGGTGGCGAGCACCACTGCGAGGCGAGCTTCGAGCTCCCTCACCTGGCCGCCGCCGAGCTCCACATCGACCCGGCGCTCACCCGCGAGGCGCGCGTGCCCTCGGATCAGTGTCCCGCCGGCGCGCTCGAGCCATTTCACCTGGCCCTCGTCGTCCCAGTTCCCGACGATCTCGTCCCGTCGCCGGAGCACCGCGTCGACGTCGAGCTCGCCGGTGACCGCCGCACTCGCCCCCGGTACGCGGCGCACCTCGGCGAGCACCTCCCCCGGGCGGAGCAGCGCCTTGCTGGGGATGCACGCCCAGTAGGAGCACTCGCCGCCCACGAGATCCGACTCGATCACAGCGATGCTCGACCCACATTCCATGCAGCGCCCGGCGATGTTCTCGCCTGCGGCACCACCCCCGATGACGATGATGTCGAACTGCTCCATGTGGCTCCTCCTCGGTACCCCTCAGTGTCGCCAGTGCCGTGGTGCGTTGCACTCGTCCAAGAGCAGAATGGCGCCATGACCAAACTGCTGGGAATCGACATCGGGGGCACCGGCATCAAAGGAGCCCCGGTCGACACCGAAACCGGCCAGCTCCTCGCCGACCGGCATCGGATCGTCACCCCCCACCCTGCCACCCCGGACGCCGTCGCCAAAGTGGTGGGCGAGGTGGCGGCGTTCTTCAACTGGAAGGAACCCACGGGTGCGACGTTCCCCGCGGTGATCAAGAACGGCGTCGCGTGCACCGCCGCGAACGTCGACAAGTCGTGGATCGGCACCGATGCCAGCAAGCTGTTCAGCGACGCGATCGGCGCGCCCGTCACCGTGCTCAACGACGCCGACGCCGCGGGCGTCGCCGAGATGGAGTTCGGCGCGGGGAAGGGCGCGCGCGGGATCGTGATCATGGTGACCCTCGGCACCGGGATCGGAAGCGCGGTGTTCCTCGACGGAAAGCTGATGCCCAACACCGAACTCGGACACCTGAAGATGGGCAAGAAAGACGCCGAGCGCGTCGCCGCCGAGAGTGTGCGCGAAGCGAAGCAGCTGTCGTGGAAGCAGTGGGCGAAGCGTCTCGACGCCTACTTCCAATACCTCGAAGCGCTCTTCTCGCCCGACCTCATCATCGTGGGTGGTGGCGTGAGCAAGAAGTCGGAGAAGTTCCTGCCGCTCGTCTCGACGCGCGTCGACATCGTGCCCGCCCAGCTCCTCAACGAAGCGGGCATCGTGGGCGCCGCGGTCGCGGCCGCGAGCGCTACTCCGGCGGCTGGCTGAGCGGCGTACGGCCGGCGAAGCCGGCGTCGGGCCAGTGCCACCACTCGATGGCGTCCTCGCCGTCGAGCCAGCACAGCAGGTACTCGCGGCCCGACGGCGACTGCGCGGGGAAGTCGATCAGGCCGCGCTCGGGATCGCGGAGCACGATGCCGTCGCGTTGGAGCTCCTCGACCAGCGCCCGGAGCTCGGTGTCGCCCCCGTCGCCGCCGCCCTGCCCGTTCGACGACGGAACGTGACCGTTCCCACTTGCACCGGCGCCGCGCTGGGGCGCCTTGGCGATGAGCTCACGGATCCGTTCCACCTGCACGCGCACACGGGGCAGCGCGGCCGTGGCTTCCTCATGGGTGAAGTACCGCACCCGCGACACGATACGGGCGCCCGAAACGATGCGGGGAGCCGTTGGCGGACGCCTCTACCATGCCGCCGATGACACCGAAGCCCGGGAAGACGCGAGTGGGCTTCCTCGGGCCGCGAGGCACCTTCGCGGAGGAAGCGCTCCTCACGCAGCCCGATCTCGCCGCAGGCGTTGCGGTGCCGTTCCGCGACGTGCCCCACGTGATCAACGCAGTCGAGCACGGCGAGGTCGACCTCGGCATCGTTCCCATCGAGAACTCGATCGAGGGTTCGATCCCCGTCACGCTCGACACCCTCGCGTTCGACACCGAGCTCCTGGTGCAGCGGGAGGTCGACCTCCCGATCTCGCTGAACCTGTGCGCGCGCCCGGGTACGCACCTCGGTGACATCACCACCGTCGTGTCGCACCCCAATCCGCTCGGCCAGACCCGGATCTGGCTCGCCAAGAACCTGCCCGACGCCGTTCCGGTCGTCGCCAACTCCACCGCCGAGGCCGCGCAGCAAGTGGCGAAGTCGAAGCGCGCGGGGATGGCGTCGATCGGAACCGCGCAGGGCGCGAAGCACGCCGGGCTCGAGATCCTCGCTCGCGACATCGAGGACCACCCGGAGAACCTCACCCGCTTCGTGATCGTCGGCCACGGCATCCCCGCGCCCTCGGGGCACGACAAGACGTCGGTCGTGTGCTTCCAGCGTCAAGATCGGCCGGGCTCGCTGCTCGCGATCCTGCAGGAGTTCGCGGCGCGTGCGATCAACCTCACCAAGCTCGAGTCGCGGCCGACGAAGCAGAGCCTCGGCGACTACTGCTTCTTCATCGACTTCGAAGGCCATCTGGTCGACGAGATCGTCGCCGACTGCCTCCGCAATCTCGCCGCGAAGCAGACCCAGGTGAAGTTCCTCGGCTCGTATCCGGTTGCGGGTGACGACGGTCATGTCCGACGACGCGCGGTCAACAAGGCATGGCGCGACGCGAACAAGTGGCTCGACGGGTTGCGCGAGCAGATCCGCACCAACACACCCACTGGGGACGAGTCGTGATCGACCTCAAGCGCCTGCGTGCCGAACCCGACTACCGCGCCGGGATCGAACGGAAGCGGGTGGCTCCCGACCTGATCGACGACGTACTCGCCGCCGACGCCGCGCAACGCGAGCTGCAGCGGCGCGTCGAGGAGCTCCGGGCGCGTCAGAACGCGGCGTCGAAGGAGATCGGCAAAGCCGCGCCCGACGACCGCCCTGCGAAGATCGCCGCCGCGGGCGCGTTGAAGGAGGAGTTGAGCGCGCTCGAGACCGCGCTCGCCGAGGCCGACGCGACGCTGCGCGCCCTCGCCCTCCAGCTCCCGAACCCGGCCGACCCGTCGGTCCCCGACGGCGACGAGGATGACGGCGAGGTCGTGCGCACCGTCGGCGACACCACGGAGGCGCCCGGGCTCGACCATGCCGCGTTCGGAGAGTCCATCGGGTTCGTGAACTCGGAGCGAGGCGCCGAGGTGAGCGGCTCGCGCTTCGCGTACGTGATGCGCGAAGCCGTGCTCGTGGAGCTCGCGCTCCTCCAGTGGGTGATGGGCATCCTCGTGCGTGAGGGGTTCGCGCCGGTCGCGCCGCCGGTCCTCGTGCGCGAGCACGCGATGGAGGAGGCGGGGTTCTTCCCCACCGACCGCGCGCAGGTGTACGAAGTCGACGGCGGCGAGCTGTTCCTCGTGGGCACGAGCGAGGTACCGCTCTCCGCGCTCCACCGCGGCGAGATCCTCGCGGCGGACGCGCTCCCACTTCGGTACGCGGGTATGTCGTCGAACTTCCGCCGCGAAGCCGGCACCTACGGCAAGGACACGAGCGGGATCTTCCGCGTGCACCAGTTCGACAAGGTCGAGATGTTCAGCTACTCGCATCCCGACCGGTCGTGGGAGGAACACGAGCGGATCCTCGCGATCGAAGAGGCGATCTACGGCGGGCTCGGGCTCCCCTACCGCGTCGTGAACATCGCGGCCGGCGATCTCGGCGCCGCCGCGGCCAAGAAGTACGACATTGAAGTGTGGTTGCCGTCGGAAGGCCGCTACCGCGAGCTCACGTCGTGCTCCAACTACCTCGACTACTCGGCACGTCGGCTCGGTACGCGCTTCCGTGACAACGGTGGCACCAAGCTCGTCCACACGCTCAACGGAACCGCGTGTGCCATCTCGCGCACGTTGACGTTCCTGTTCGAGCACTACCAGACCGCCGACGGCGGCTTCACCGTGCCCGACGTGCTGCGCCCCTATACCGACTTCGAAGAGGTCAAGCCGCGCACGTAATGTGACTCTTGGAGGGGTGCCGGAGCGGACGAACGGGACGGTCTTGAAAACCGTTGAGGCGCAAGTCTCCGAGGGTTCGAATCCCTCTCCCTCCGCAAGCGTTGTCGTTCTGACAACGTCGTCCCTGGTCAGACTGCGTTTCCTTTGTCCGATCGGGCGTCCAGCCGGACATCTCGATTCAGTGCAATATGGGGTGTGGATCGTGACCGGCTGCTCGCGGCAGTGTCGGCTGCACAACTCGCGACCGGCGTTGCCGGCATGGCCGTCGCGCTCGAGCGCCGCCACGCCTACAACTTTCTCCTTCTCCACGGTCGACCCGAGAAGATCGCCCGTGACGCGCTCGGCATGGGCACTGCGCTCTCAGCGCCCGGCGTCATGCTCGCCGCCCAATGCGTGGCGGTTGCTGGCCTCCTTCGGAGGTCCGCGGGACCGTGGAACCGAATACTCGGAGCTCTGGGCGCAATCATGGTCCCGGGCTACCTCGGGGAATCCCTCGTGCGACGCCGTCTACATCGGTCGAGTTGGGACCGCGTGGAGTCACCCTTGGCCGTAACCGGAATCGCCTTGGCGGCGACAATGGCCGTCCTCGGATCCCCACGACGCGGCCAGTCATAGGAGCCCAGGCGCCACGCATCTGCTTCGCTTCGTGCGCAGCGAAGGTGCACGCCGAACAACGTCTCCGGCAGCGTCCCTCCAAGCGCGGAGAGGCAGGTCGGTCGCTGCTTTGATCCGGGGGTGTTATCCGGCCGCTTGGTTGCGACGCGTTCCCGGCTTGTTATTCCGCGCGTAGGACCAATGCTGTGGGTGTGCGCGCCGCGCTCCGCGCGGGGATGGCAGCGACGATGTTGGCGAGCACGAGCGCGCCGCCGGCGATAAGAGCGATCGACAATGGTGGGACGCTCGGTTCGGGGACGACGTGGATAGTGCGGGCGAACAGGTCCCACAGCCAGCGGCCGAGGATGATGCCGAGCGGTACGCCCACGATGGTTCCGAGGGCGACCGCGAGGCTGGATTGCCAGGCGACGACAGCTGCGAGTTGTCGGCGGGTGAACCCGAACGTTTTGAGGAGGGCGAGGTGG
>CAAGKR010421822.1_pt1 | contig 22758 bp, 19 predicted proteins | sample 2556971 | NCBI WGS metagenome assembly CAAGKR01 (sample SAMEA5207829, study PRJEB30636) | soil metagenome | biome: forest; feature: boreal; material: soil | place: USA | collected 2011-09 | depth 1 m | reverse complement strand
CCGGAGCGGCTGTTCTGGGACGAGTTGCTGGCCGAGTCGCGGGCGCGGCCGACGCAACCGTCGAGGGTCACGATATTGGTGCCTCCGAAGAGACCGCCGACATGCGCGCAAAGCTCGCGGGCCGGCTGCGGGCCGACGTCACCCCCGAAGACCTGCCCCTACTGCTCATGGCGAATGCTGGGGTCGTCGAGGCGACCGGGGATGCTGCACCGGCCGCCTCCCGAAGGTTCGTCGCGCTGATGCTCGAGGCGTTTCGCGCTGAAGGCGAGAGCTGTCCTCAAGCGATATCAGGCACCGCGAGCCGCGCCGTGAGCCCACCATCCACGGGAATGACAGCTCCATTGACAAAGGATGCATCGGACGAGCATAGAAATGCCACGACGGCTGCAACCTCTTCAGGGTATCCGACTCGGCCGAGCGGATGGGCCGCACCGAGAGAGATCTGGCGCTCCACTGGATGCGAAACCTTGAACATGTCGGTTTCGATGAATCCAGGAGCGATCGCATTAACTCGGACGCCTCGCGGCCCCAACTCTAGGGCCAGACCTCGCGTCAAGTGGTGAAGCGCTCCTTTTGTCGCCACGTAGCTGATGATGCCCGGGGTTGCCAACAGACCCATCACTGACCCGATGTTGACGACCGACGCATCGCCCTCCCCCTGGCTCGCCGCGAGGACGAGGGCAGGCTCGAGCAATCGAATCAACTCAAACGGGACGCGAAGGTTCAATTCGATGACATCGTCCCAGTTCGCTCCTCCGAAGTCAGCCAAGTGGCCAACGCGGACGATGCCTGCATTGTTCACGAGAGCATGGATGCTCGGATGATCAGCGGCGAGAGATGCCCCGAGTAGTGCGACAGCGCCACGATCAGACAAATCGCAAGCGCGCGTTTCGACCGAACCCCCAGCTGCGCGGAGTTCCTCGGCAACTGCAGACAGCGCGGTTGTGCCGGTTGCCACCAGGGCCACGTGCCAACCATCGGCGGCGAGCCTGCGGGCGATCGCGGAGCCAATCCCTCGGCTTGCACCAGTTACGACGGCAACCCGTCGACCACGCTCGCGCGACGCTTCGGTCTCTGCCGCGGCCTTCAAGCGCGCATCCCTCCATCGATCACTTCACACGCGCCGGTGATCGAAATCGGTGCGTCGAGCAGCAGCCAAACCACGACCGAGGCGACCTCGTCCGGTGTTACGTAACGACCAAGGGGAATGGCGGGGACGAAGCTGATCGGCTTGTCCAGATTCTCGAGTTCCGCGAGTCGGGTCTCGATCCGCGTCATCATTGGCGACTCGATGCATCCGGGACACACAGCGTTCACGGCGATCCCGGCGCTGGCCACTTCGCGAGCACACGAACGGGTAAGGCCAATGACCGCATGTTTCGACGCGCTATACGGCGCCATCCAGGCGCTTCCCGCTGTGCCTGCCCCGGACGCGACGTTGACGATCCGGCCGCGTCCTTGGGAGCGCATCACTCGAATCGCCGACTGGGTCATTGCGAGCATCCCCAGCACATTGACCTCGAAGACGAGGCGTACATCATCGATGGATATTTCCTCGATCGGAGCGATCGGACCCTCGATCCCGGCATTGTTCACTAGTCCATCAATGTGGCCATATGCATCGATCGCCGCACCGACGATCTGGTTGGCGTCGTTGGTTCGCGAAACGTCCGCCACAATCGCGGTCGCCTCCAATTCATCCGCTATCGCGCGAAGCGGGGCTTCCTGGCGATCGACCAGGGCTAGTCGAACGCCCCGTGCAGCGAGTCGGCGCGCGATGGCAGTCCCGAGCCGGCCCGCGGCACCGGTGACCAGAAACACCTGGGTCGAATCGGGCCCACGAGGCCGACCAGGCTGAGGCGGACCCGGATTTGTCACCGGATCAAGTCCTTGCGATTTCCGGCGGCGCGGGAGCCGCGGCTCGGAGCGCCGAAGTGCGTTCGACGTTGATCTCCACCTCGTGGGTTGTCGAATTGATTGTGACGACGACGCCGTAGTCGCGTTCCGCGCCTCTTGGTGTTACGAGGCCTTCGGCGACGTCCTCGACCACATATTCGAGCGGACGGCTGAATGGGTGTCCATAACCGCCGCCCCCAGGCTGAAAGCAATCGAGCATCCGAGCGGCGCGAATCGGAAGGTTCGTCCGAAACATGCCCACATTGAGCTCCTCGCTGGTTCCCGGGGCGTAGACGAAGCGGTTGGGCTTGGCGTCGCGTCCTCCCGCCCATCCCCATGGGCCGAATTTCTCACCGTCGCCGAGGTCGGATAGCACGACGTCGTTGTAAGGGAAGGACCAACGCCGGGTCACCCCTGGACCGCCACGATGCCAGCCTGCTCCAGCTGAGTCGGGCTCGATGCGATAGCAGTCGAAGCGAACGGGGTAGAGCCGCTCCTGCAGTTCCACCGGTTGGTTGGTTGATGTCGTGGCGAACGTGGTCATGGCAACGGCGTTGTCCTTGCGGCCCGGGCGCCCGCCCCAGCCGCCCTCGAGCCAGAGGTACATCACGAAGTTTTCGTCCTCGTGACCCGGTCTCGCATCGAGCCCGCCCATGACGATGTTCAGCAGACCAGTGGGGCCGGCCATCGCCCGTCGCGGAATAAGCTGGATAAATGCCTTGAGGATGCAATCCCCAACGGCCGGGTACACGCCCGCAGCGCAGCCCGACACGGGGTTCGGAAAGGTCGCTGAGAGCAGAGACCCCTCTGGGATCACGAAATCGATCGCCCGGAACACGCCCTGGTTCATTGGGATATGGGGGTACAACATCTTCATCGTCACGACCGCCCCCGAAACGGTCACCGCGCGGGAGGAGTTCATCGCGCCGCGGGCTGGGCCCGATGAGCGGGAGAAGTCCATCGTCGCGTGGTCGCCGCTTATCGTCAGGGCCATCCGAGCGTAGAGTGGCTCGTCCGATTCGGAGCCAGGATCCCGATCCATCGCGGCCTCGACCTCGATGAGCCCATCCGGCAAGGCTGCAAACTCGGCCCGAAGCAGGTCCTCGGAGTAGTCGATCAACTCGTCCATCGCGGACCTGATCACGCCCGCACCGTAGCGCGCGGCAAGCTCATGCAGGCGTTGCTCGCCGAGCCGGACCGCACCGATCTGAGTGAGAAGGTCGCCGCGCGCCTGCTCTGCCAGTCGAACGTTCCTCAGGATCAGGTCGGCGACCTCACCCTGGAAGATCCCCTCGCGAACGATGTGGACCGGGGGGACCGCGATTCCTTCTCCGAACGAGGAACGTGCGTTTGGATCGAACGTACCAGGGACGTGCCCGCCGATGTCCGTCCAATGGGCCGAGTTTTGAACGAAGGCCGCGAGCTGCCCGTCGAGAAACACCGGCATGATCGCGCGCATGTCGTTGTGGTGCGTACCGCCGATGTACGGATCGTTGATGAGGACGATGTCGCCGGGCCGGAAGTAGTCCTCGGCCGGCACGCCGATCCACTCGAGTGTGCCCTTCACGGTGAACGGAATGGTGCCGAGATGAGCCGCAAGGTCGGTGGTACCCGACGCCACGAGGTCGCCGGAGCAGCTGCTGATCGTGCCGGAGTAATCGGCGCCCTCGGACACGACGAGCGAGAACGCGGCGCGTCGGATGAGCGCACCCATCTCATCGGTGATGCTGGCGAATGCCGAATTGAGGACCTGGAACAGGACAGGATCCCGGAAACGGAGGCCATCCCTGCGCTCGGTCATGATCGCCCTTCCTGGACTTGGTGGGTGAGCACGAGGTTGCCGAGCTGATCGACCGCCACGGCCCAATGCTGGGGTACCCAGGTCGTCGAATCCTCCTGGGTGAGGATCACTGGACCATCGAGCCGAGCTCCTGCCGATAGCCCATCGCGGGCTATGACACGAGCGTCCACCGCGCCACTCGTCGTGATAACCCGTCGCGTCGTTGCGCCCGGGGCGCCGCCCCCGCCCATGAATGGCATCGAAGGTCGGACCACAGGCCGGCTGCCGTGCAGTCGAACTGCGGCAACCTCTATCGGAATCTCGGCAGTGTACGAGTGGAATTGGCGCTCGTACTCGGCGAAAAACCGATCACGCAGGTCCGCCCGAAAGCCCTCTTGGATCTGGCCGCCCGGAAGCGGCAGCGTGAGACCGCGAACCTGACCAACATACCGGAGGTCGATGCTGAAATCGAGCCGCTGGTCGGGTCGTCCCACGCCGTCATCGTCAAGGCGCTGGCGCGCAATGCTCGTCAGCCGATCGAGGATCTCGCGCAATCGGTCCGGGTCGGCGTTCTCGATCGGCACGATGTACGCCTCGGAAACGTCGTGCGTAATGTCGACATACAGGCAGCCAAGGGCGGAGGTCACGCCTGGGGTGAGCGGCACGACGATGCGTCTGATGCCGAGGATCTGGGCGAGATCGGCGGCGTGGAGGGGCCCGGCACCACCGAACGGAACCAGGGTGAAGTCGCGGGGATCGAGGCCGCGGTTCACGGTGAGCACCCTGATCCAGCGCGCCATGTTGTTGTTGCAGATCTCGACGATCCCGAGCGCCGCGACGTCGAGCTCCAGACCCAGTTCTTGCGCAAACGTAGCCACGGCCGCGCTGGCGGCGTCCCCATCGAGGTGCACGCCCCCGGCCAGGTCCACATTGGAGGCCAGTCGGCCGAGGACAACGTTCGCATCGGTCACGGTCGGCAAGGTCCCACCGCGACCATAAGCGGCGGGACCGGGCCGTGCGCCCGCCGATTGAGGCCCGACATGAGGCAAGGCGCCTGCGTCGACCCACGCGATCGAGCCTCCGCCCGCGCCAATGGTGATGAGGTCGATTGCCGGGAAGCGGATCGGTTGGCCGAATTGGGGCGCGAACTCGGTGACCAGGCGCGCATGACCATCGCGCACGACCGCGATGTCGGCTGATGTGCCGCCAATGTCGAGCGAGATGAGCTGGTCGAGCCTTTCCTCGCGGGCGATCTCTTCGGCGACGATGACTCCACCAGCCGGACTGCCGGTCGGCGCAAGGACCCCGCCGGCGACGCCCTCGGCGGCCTTTGCACCCGCGGCCGGCCCCGATGTCACGAGGCGGGCCGGGAACCGTGCTGCGCTCGAAGCGGTCATCAATCCGCCCCCAGAGTGCATGACCGCCAGGCGACCGCGAAAGCCGTCCTCGTTCAGCCGCCGAGAAAGTGCCTGCAGATAGTCGCTGACGACTGGCATGAGGTAGGCATTGATGACTGTGGTGGAGGTTCGCTCGAACTCGGGGGGCTCGCGCAGGAGCTCCGCAGAGTGGCAAACGAAGGCGTCGGATAGCTCCTCGACGACGATTTCGTGGGCTCGCTCCTCGTGGGCCGGGTTCATGTACGAGTGGAGGAAGCAAATCGCGAAGGACCGAATGCCCGCGTCCGCGGCCATGTGCGCGGCCTCGCGAACCCCCGCCTCGTCGAGCCGCGTAACGATGCCACCGGCCCAATCGAGCCGCTCGACTACTTCGTACCGATGGCGGCGCGGCACGAGCGGCGCCGGGGGGTCCCACAGGATATCGAACGGCTCGCCGCGGTTGTGGCGACCGAGTTGGAGCACATCCCGAAATCCGTGCGTCGTAATCAGCGCGGTCGGCGCGCCGGTGCCGGTAATGACCGCATTGGTGGCCACCGTCGTCCCGTGGGCGATGAACTCGACCTCGCCAAATTCGATCGCCGCCGCCTCGATCGCCGCGACGATCCCTTCCTCGAAGTTGGGAGGTGTCGAGGGGACCTTGGCGATCCGGCGCTCATCGCCGTGAACCGCCACAAGGTCGGTGTACGTACCGCCTGTGTCGATACCGATCCGCCAACCGGTCATCGCGAGACGTCTGCCGCGGAGCCTGAGAAATGGCCGGCCGTGTTGTACTTGTCGGGCTCGACCCAGCGCGCCTCCGCACCTGGCGGAGCGTAGAACCAGAGGATAACCAGCGGTTCGGACCCTGGGTCGCTGTGGGTCACGTGGACGAGGTTCGCCGGCGTCAAGAGGATGGTTCCCCGGTCGAGGCGATGTTCAACGCCCTCGATCTCCACTGACCCGCCGCCCTGGAGGACGACAGCCACTTCCTCAGCCTCATGCGAGTGAGGTCGGGTCGAGAAGCCAGGCGGCAAAGTCGCCGTCCCGACGACGATGTGCTCGGAGTTCGCCTTGATCGGCGACGCCTTCACCGCGAGCGCGCGGCCGTCGATTCGCTTGCCGTCACCGGCCTCGCCGCGCTCCAGCGCGGCGAGCCCTTCCGTGATGAGCTCGTCGACTGTCCAGGCAGGCGCAAACGGGGCCCTATGGCGGGGATCGTGTCGCTCGGTCACGGTGCCTTGGTCCTTCCTGCTGCTGCGCGCGCCTCAACCATGGCCGGGCGGAATTCGAGCAGCTTGTGATAGATCCGTTCGTCGTCCTCGCGGCAGGCGCGTAGCGGCTGCCCGTCGTCCCCAATGAATGCAAAGTAGCGATGGATCAGGAGGTTGCCGCACACGTCGCAGTAGTCGACGGTGGTGTCGTGCCACTCCTTCCGAAGCTCATGCCAGCCCATGGTCACCCTCGCGTCGTTGCGGCGCCGAGGGCGGCACGTCGCAACTCGGTCGCGGTCACGTCCACGGTGCCTGCGTCGTCGAGGACTACACCGTAAGAACGCTCGGCGGTCGCTCGGCTTACCCACCCCGCTCGCACGTCGCTTTCGACCGCGGCGGGGTCCCGTTCGATGGGACGGCCGTAGCCACCGCCCGACGGCGAGACGAGCCGAACGCGGTCACCCCGCTTCAGCCGGACATTGGTGAACTTCGAAGGACTGACCAGGCCGAAATGATCCTGGAAGGATCGGAAGCCGGTCTCCCCAGCACGCTCCAGCTCGATCCGGGTGCAACTTCCTTCTTCGCCTCCGAAGAGACCCCATGGAGCACGCTTCGCTCGGTCTGCAAGCGCCGAGACCGTGATGACGTCGCCGTCGGCAACGAAGACTCGCTCGATACCGAGCCCGCCGCGGTGGCGCCCGGCCCCGGCCGAGTCCCGGTTGAGCGCATAGCGCTCGTGGATCCACGGCCAGCGCGTCTCGAAGATCTCCACGGGCGTATTCCGGCAGTTCGCGTGTGGGACGATCTGGGCATTGTTCCCGTCGGTCGTGGCGCGGCCGCCCCACCCGTTCGCCTCGAAATGATAATGCGCGTAGTAATCGCCGCTGCGCGGGTCGACCCCGCCGAAGAGGAAGTTGAGCGACGTGTTCCCCGATGCGGCCGACGCGCGGTCGGGCAGGAGGTTGCCCATGATGGTTCCGATGACCATTTCCATGACTCGCGGCTGGTATTCGGTCTGCCCGCCGACGCACGCACCCGGGAGCTGGACGCAGCAGATCGTGCCTGCGCGTGCGACCACCCGGATCGCGCGGAGGAGCCCGGCGTTCACGGGGATGTTCCGGCCGAGGACATACAGGATGCCGTTGAGGGCCGCGGAAAGGGTCACCACATACGGCGCGTTGATGGGCCCAGCCGCCTGCTCATCGGAATCGGTGAAGTCGAAGATGAGCTCGTCGCCGTCCTTGACCAGCGAAAGACGAACCCAATATGGACGGTCCGTGATGCCATCGTCATCGAAAGAGTCGTCGCCGTAGTAGACACCGTCGGGCAACGATCGGATCTCGTCGCGGATGTAGGCGTCGGTGAAATCCTGGATACGGCGGAACGCCTCGCTCAGCTCGTCGACGCCCCGCTCTCCGAAGAGCTGCCGGAGCCGGCGCTCGCCGACCCGAAGTGACCCCAGCATCGCGTGCAAGTCGCCCCAGCTGTTGGCCGGCGTCCGATGGTTGGAAAGCATGATCCGCCAGATATCGCGGACGGGCTCACCGTGCCGGAACAGTCGGACGGGTGGGAGGCGGAGACCTTCCTGGTAAACGTCGGTTGCCGTCGCCGCAAACGACCCCGGCGCCATTCCGCCGATCTCGGCCATATGGGCGATGTTGCCGACATAGGCCGCGATCTTCCCTTCGATCCAGATCGGTGTGACCATCATGTGCTCGGGCATGTGCGACCCACCGCGGTATGGGTCGTTGTGGATCCAAACGTCGCCTTCATCGAAGTTCTCCGGACCGACCTCGCTGATGATCCAGGTCGCTGCGTATAACGACGCCCCGAGCATGGCGGGGTTCAGGCCGGCGGTAGCCACAAGGTTTCCGTCGCGATCAAGGATCAGGGTCGAAAAGTCCAAGCCTTCACTGAAGATCGGCGAATAGGCGGTGCGCATCATCGAGATGGCCATCTCGTCACAGATGTTCACGACCTGCTTGTGGAGGAGGGTCAGGCCGACGCGGTCCAGGACTCCAGGGGGAGCAGGCTGGGTCATGGAGCTACCTCCGATGTCTCGAGGATCAGGCACCACGTTGGATCGACGCGGCACGAGTAGTCGGGAGGAACGAATGTCGTCGAGTCAGGCTCTTCGATGATCGCTGGCCCGCGGATCGTTAACCCGACCGGGAGTTCGTCGCGGCGCATGATCGCGGCTTCGGCCCATTGGCCGGCCCGAGCGAGCACTCGTCTAGTCCCGACTTTCGGGCCCGCCGAGCTGCCCGCGTAGGGATGGACGTCGACTTGGTCAGCGGTGACGAGAGCGGTTGCCCCTAGATAGACCGATTGGATCGGTTGATCGGGGAGGTTGTATCCGTATGACGCCTTATGGACAGCGTGAAATCCTTCGATGAGCCGCTCGACGAAACCTGGAGCGTCCGGGGCGATCTGGATCGCGAGTTCGAACGATTTGTCAACGTGGCCCGCATACATCCGGACTTCCTGCTCGTAGTTCTGTCCGACGTAGCGACAGGCCACGTACGTCGTGACCAGCATCCTTTCGGCAGGCCGTCGTCGCTGGGCCGCGAGCTCAGTAGCAACGAGCTCCGCCATTCGCGCTAGCTCGGCCGCTACATCGGCTGCCTCGGGCCGGTCGAGTCGCCGAACGACCGTGGCGCGGCGATCGACGCGCTCGTCGGCAATGACCGCCCCGAACGCCGACACGAGTCCGGGCGATGGCGGGATCACGACCCGGCGCATCCCCATCCGCCGCGCGATTTCGGCGGCGTGAAGCGGTCCGGCTCCGCCGAAGGCGACAAGGTCGAATTCTCGATAGTCGAGTCCACGGTCGACGGTCACCAAGCGGATCGCCCCAGCCATGTTCTCGATCGAAACGGAGATGACGGCATCGGCGACGCCCGGCAGGTCGAGGCCAAGCGGCTCTTGCAACGTGGCGAGCGCCGCCTCTGCCCGTACGGGATCGAGGCGGATCTCTCCACCCAGAAAGTAGTCTGGGTCAATCCTTCCGATCGCCAGGTTCGCGTCGGTGATTGTCGGAAGCGTCCCGCCCTTCCCGTAGCAGGCTGGGCCCGGGTCAGCGCCCGCCGATTCGGGGCCAACCCGGAGGAAGCCGCCGTAATCGATCGAGGCGATCGAACTGCCGCCGGCCCCGATCGTCGAGACGTCGATGGTCGGGAGGGCGATCGGGACGCCCCACTCGACCTCGAAGAGCCCGGAGAACTTCAAGGCGCCATCGACGACGACACCCATGTCGGCGGAGGTGCCGCCCATGTCGAGCGTAACGGCCCGCCCAGAACCGACTGCGCGGGCCCAGTACGCTCCGGCGATCATCCCCCCTGCCAGGCCCGATAGCACGAGCTCGACCGGGCGGTCGGCGCTGTGGGCGATGGGCACCTGGCCCCCGTTCGATTTGATCAGCGCATGCCAGCCGGAGATTCGGCGCGCCCTGAGACCGTCCTCGAGGTCGTCCGCGAAACGGGCGACAATCGGCTTCACGTAGGCGTCCATCACGGTTGTCGAAGCACGTTCGTATTCGCGCCAGATCGGGGCAACTTCGGAACTGACCGATACAGGTACCCTTGGAAACGCTGCCCGCAATGCGGCCGCAAGGCGTCGCTCGTGGGCGTCGCTGACATACGAGAACAGTAAGCAGAGGGCGATCGAAGCCCCCGGGTCCTCGGCGACGATTGGGTGGAGCGACGCAATTACCCGATCGATCTCGCTTGCTTCGAGTGTCGTCCGCACCGACCCGTCCGCAAGGATCCGTTCGCGAACGCCTACCGTGTCGACCCTCGAGGCGTAGGGCGTGGCCTTCACCCATTGCAGGTCGTATAACCCGCGGCGGTCGATCCGCTGGATATACAGATTGTCCTCGAAGCCAGCGGTGGTGACGAAAATCGTTCGCGCTCCCCGGCGCATGATTACGGCGTTTGTCGCGATCGTCGTCCCGAGCACGAAGTAGGCGACCTCTCGGTCAAGCGTCAACCCGGTCCGCTCAAGCGCCTCGAACACCGCGATCGAAGGACGCGAAGGCGTCGAGCTGACCTTTCGGAGTCGCACCTCGCCCGACGGGCCGACCGCAACAAGGTCGGTGAACGTCCCGCCTGTGTCCACGCCGATGCGCCAGCCCTGGCCGGTCACGGCAAACCTCCAGGGGTGCTGGGATTCGGGTCCGTGGGCGAACCGCCAGCGATCTCTTCGTCATGGCGACGAGAAGCGGCGAGATCCTCGGCGGTGACCAACGTGTGTTCGGATCTGGCGATCGCCTCCGCTAGCGAGGCGACATCGGGATGGTCGGCCACGCGAATCATCCGGTTTATCCGTCCGCGATCGACGACCACCGCGCGATCTGCGAGTTCGAACACCTCAGGAACCTCGGTGCAGTAAACGAGCACTCCGCCCCCCGCCGCGGTGAATTGGCGAAGAATTCCATAGATGTCGCCTGTCGCGCTCACATCGACGCCGCGGGTCGGCTCCTCGACCACCAGCAGCCTGGGCTCGCGGGCGATGGCCGCCGCTATCGCGACCTTCTGCTGGTTCCCGCCCGAGAGGGACCCGAGGGGGGCACCGGGGCCACGAGTTCGCACGCCGAAGCGCGCCACGAGCTGGGAAGCAAGGGTGCGCATGCGCGCGAGGTCCAGGAATCCGCCCCACGACGCGATCTCGGGGACGCCCAGGCGGATCAGGAGGTTCTCGGCGACTGAGAGGTTGCCGAACAGGCTGCCTCGCCGGTCTGCCGGGAGGTACGCGGAGCCACGTGCGATCGCGCGGCCGTCTTCGGCGCCGGCAATCGCTCGATACCCGGCACCCGGAGCGTAGCCCGCCGTCGAAGCGACAAGCTCCCGCGCGCCCGAACCCTCGACCCCAACGGCTGCGACGATCTCGCCGCGATGGACATTGAGCTCAACGTCGCGAAACAGTCCGGCCGCGTGGGACCAACCGCGTAGCGCGAGCACGGGTGGTTCGCCGGCCGCCGTGATTGCCGAGCTACCGATCGGAGATTGATCGCGGTCCACTCGGCCAGACATCGGGGGTCGGCCGTACTCTCGATCAAGGGTGGCACTCGTCCCGACGACGAGTTCGCGTGCGATCGCCTCCTCCGTGAGGTGGGCGGCATCGAACTCGGCAGTTATACGCCCGTCGCGAATGACCACGACTCGAGCACAATGCGCCACGATCTCAGCGAGCCGGTGAGTCACGAGGATGACGATCCTGCCCCGGCGGGCGAGATCGTGGATGTACGCGAAGAGGCGGTCGGACTCCTCCTCGGTTAGTGCCGAGTTCGGCTCATCGAACAGGAAATAGCGCGCGTCTTGCGCGATTGCTCGCGCGATTTCGGCTCGTTGACGGGTAGCCAACGAGCATTCCGTGAGAGGCGTGTCCACGAACCCGTCGATTTCGAGTTCACGGAGAATCTGGCGCTCGACGGTCGTCAGCCGAGGTCGGCCGAGGTAAAACGATTCTCGCCCCACCACGAGGTTCTCGCCGAGGGTCAGATTGGTCCATACCTGAGGCTCCTGGTGGACCACCGCGACGCGATCAGTCGGGTCGCCCGGCTCCCACGAGCGACCGCTAACAAGGATCTGGCCGGCGTCCCGGCTCTCTTCGCCCGCCAGGATGCGCACCAGGGTGCTCTTGCCGGCGCCATTTGGCCCCGTGATACCGAGGATTTCGCCTGCCCGCACCTGCAGGTCAAGTCCCTGAAGCGCCTCGGTCGCACCGAAGGATTTGCGAATCCCGGACAGCGCAAGGGTAAGCGGTGCGGTCGCCACCTCACTCATTGTGGGCGTCCGCCGAGGGCCACGCGATCCAGGGCAACGGCGCCGATCGTGACGACGCCCACGAAAATAAGACCGGCGAATGCGCCGACCCCCATGATGGCAAGGCCATTTCGTAGCACGGTCAGCAAGATGGCGCCGAGGAGGGTGCCGACGACCGTTCCTCGCCCACCATTCAGGCTCGCACCGCCGATGACGACCGCCGCAAAGACGGGGAACGTAAGCGCGCCACCGGAGTTCGGGCCGACGGATCCGATGTAGCTGAAATCAAGAAGTCCAGCGACCGCGGCCATCACGCCGCAGAGAATGAAGACGATCCATTTGTATTTCTTGACGGGCAATCTTGCCACGCGCGCAGCGTCTGCATTCCCGCCGACGGCGAGGAGACGGAACCCGAACAGGGTTCGGTGGCGGATCAACCAGAACAGCCCAAAGAACGCGCCGAGCCAGACCACCTGAATCGGGATCCCGAATGGCAACTGCGTAGCGCCGAGCGCCCGGAAGAACGCAAGGTCGCCTGGGGTTGGCGGCGGCACGTTGTATTGGGGATTGAAGTTGGACGCATTGCTCAAGAGGAGTTCTGACCCTTGGGCGATGCTCAACATCCCGAGCGTGGCGATGAATGACGGAATGCGAACCACAGTTGTGAAGAACGCGTTAATCGCCCCCGTGACGACACCGACGCCGATCGCCAATGCAAGAGCAATCACGAAAGGGAGCTGGAAGGGGGCGTTTCCGCCACCGAGCCAGAAGACCGCGAGCGTGGTTGCAGCAAGGCCGTAAACGGCGCCGACCGAAAGATCGAGCTCACCGGAGATGATGACCAGGAGTTGAGCGAACGAGATGATCGCGAGCGAGGCCATTGAGCGGATGAGCACGAGGAGGTTGTCGGGGCTCAGGAATACGGAATTCTGGAACTGGAAGAAGGCGACGATGGCGGCGATCGCGATAACCAGCCCGTACGAGCGCAACCTGCGTAGCACGGCACGGTCCAGGCCTCGGGCTGTCTTCGGCGCGGGCCGCGGCGGCATCCCGGCGGTCAGGTCATCGGCCATCGGAACCTCATGGCTGGGGCTTGAGCGATTCGCTAGCAGGAAGGGCGACGGAGGCCGCCGGCCGAGGAGGAGTCGGTCGGCGGCCTCCGTCGAATTGGCCGACTACGGGCCAGTGACGGCCTTCAGTTCCGTCCGCGCATCGGCGGACGTGGTCTGGCCGGAGCCACCGGCCTTGGTGATCACGATGGCTTGCAGATAGGCCAACGGATCGGGTGGAAGCGTCCCAGCTGCGAGGAAATCCGTGCAGGCATTGACAGCCGCCTCGGCTTGATTGTCAAAGCCCTGGTTGATCGTCACGAGCGTGTTGCCGGCATCGATGCTATCGAGGATTGGGAGGCTGACGTTGAACCCCGACGTCCACACCTTGCCCTGCAATCCCTTGCTCGCGATGTTTAGACCTACACCCTCGACCCCCTGATCCGTGTGAAAGAACAGGTTGACAGTCGGGTGCCCTGCCAGGAATGGGCCGACCGAATCGATGACTTCCTGGGTCGTGAAGTCGGCGCCCGTCGGCAGGCCGCTCTTTGGATCATTGAAGAACTTCGCGTCCGGGAAGATCGTCTTGTAGCCCGCTTCGAAGCCTGTCATTCGATCCTGGGCCCACGATTGCGTGGGGTTGCCGCTGCCCATCGCGATCGTATCGACCTTGAGGTTCTGCGCCTTCACTAGGTTGGCTGTCGCTGTGCCATTCGTCGTGCCGGACGCCACTTCATTTAGCGCGAAGAAGGCGAACCGATGGGAGTTCGGGACGTCCGAGTTTTCGGTGAAGACGGGAATGCCGGCCGCGACGTACTTATTGATGATATCGACGAACGCGTCCGCAACCGGCGTCTCAAGTCCGAGACAGTCGACCTGGTTACTGCTGAGGAGCGTCTCTAGCTCGGCGAGCTGCGCCGTCTGGTCCGTTGTCGCCGGGCCCGCGAGCCGGCAGGTCATGTTTATGCGGGTCTTGTCCTTCGCACAACCGCGATCAACCCCGATCTTTTGCTCGGCGCCATAAATCGGGATTGCCGTGCCCTGGTTCTGCACGACGATACTGAGCGGGTCGCCCTTGGCAGCCTTGTCGATGATCCGCTGGGCCAAGGTGAACTGGCCCCACGAGAACGTGGCCGTTTTCGCCTTATCGCTGACACCAGTGGCGGCGCTCGCTACGCTCGCCACGCTCGCCACGCTCGCCACGCTCGCCGCGGGCGATCCGCCCCCGGCCCCAGGTGATCCGTTTGAGCCGCTCGAACAAGCGGCTGCGGCCAGCATGATGACGGCGCCTAGCGCCATCAATCGCGTTCGACTGTCGTGCATCCTGTACCTCCTCGTGCATTCATGTACCGGACGACCAAAATGGTCGCCAATCAGCGCATGGACCTAGTTCGCGACGTGATCGCCGCTTGACCGACTGGCGTGCTGCCGCTCATGGGAACTTCATCCCGGCTGGTGCCTGGTTGAGCGAAGCCCACCCGCCATCGACGCGAATGGCTTGACCTGTCATGAAGCTGGAACGTGGACCGGCGACGAATCGGACCGCGGCTGCGACGTCAACCGCCGTCGCGAGGCGTCCGTTCGGGGACCGCACGTGGGTCGCGCGGGCGCCGTCTCCGGTTGTCATGGTGGCCGCGCCTACTGGCCCGCCCTCGATCGGGCCATGGATGACCCCGACAACACGAATATCGTGGGCAGCGAGCTCCACGGCCAACGCCCGAATCATCCCGACCACGGCGGCGTGACTGGTCGCCGCCATGGAGCGGCCCGAGTACGCGTGAAGGGCGTCTGCGCCGACGATGTGGACGATCACGCCACCGCTCTTGACCATGACCTGCGCGGCAACCTGACTGAACTCAAAGGCGTCGCCAACGAGGGCATCGAGCTCAGCGCGCCAAGTTCGGGCGTCAACATCGAGGACGGGCCCCGGTGACCCTGGACCCGTGTGGCAGACGAGGACGTCGAGTCCGCCGAGGCGCTCGATCGCGGCTCGAATCGTCGAGAGCGGTCCGCGTGTCGTGGCAATGCCGTCCGGGACCCGAAGATCCTCGGGAGCCGCCGGATCAGCGAGCACAACGACAGCCCCTTGGGTCTGGAGCTCGACCGCGAGCATCGGCAAGAGCCTGGATCCGCGGCCCGCGAGGAGGACACGACGCTCGAAATACTCAGCGCTAGGCGAGCTCATCCGGGCCACCTCATACCTCGGCGAGGACCCGGCCCCAGCCGACCGTTACGTCGACCGCAGACCAGTACTCGGCCCGCTCGATGGACCGTGGGCGCAGAAAGGCGAGCTCGTCGTTGGGGCTGTCGCCCATCTCCAAAACCGCGTTGGCCAGCCAAACGGGGCCTCGATCGAGCCGCTCCGGGCCGCTCCTCACCAGCTGGCGAAGCGCAGGCCGCGGCCCGTCGATCGCCGGCACGACCTTCAGCGAAATCCAGGTCGGCAGGGGTGCGCGAGAACCCGTGGCGGGCGCGAGCTCCGTCAGCTCGAAGGTAGTGCGCATGATTCCTCGGCCCTGGCGCTCGAGAAGTCCGGTGAGCTTCACGCCTGCGCCAAGGGTCTCCCCCCACGGTCGGCTCAGGTGGATACGCCCGTGCCGCACCGGCCAGCCCATCACCTCCCTCCCAAATGCCGTGTACGTCGGGTCGTCCGAATACATGTACGTCGTGAAGTCGCCAGACAAGAGTTCACCCGACGCCAGGCTTACGCGGACCGGAAAGACCACGACAGCCTCGCGAAACTCCCCGAACTCGGGATTCGTTCCCGGCACGTCTGGCCCAAGGCCGACGTCATGCACCATGTCCCAGAATCGGACGCGCACGACCGGGTCCTCGTCGAGTTCGAGGAAGTCCGGGACGTGCCGCCTGGCTTCCGCCGGGTCTGCCAATCGATACCAGAGCGCGAGAGTACGTCCGGTCATGCGCCACGGGGGAGGGCCGTAGGCTACCGACTGCCCGCGGACCGTCTGCGGACTGCCGAAACCGCGCATCCCCGCGACGAGGTCGGCCGGTGGCTCAGGCACCGATTGGCTCCGCGATTCCGCCCCAGGCCATCCAGCCGCCGTCGATTGTCACAACTTCAGCCGTGATGTGACGCGCCTCGTCGCTAACGAGGAACAGGATTGCGTCGGCCATCTCCTCCGGCGTCCCGAACCTACGCATCGGCGCGCGGTTGGTGAAGACCTCACGGTCCGCAAGCTTGCGCTCGAACACGTAATTGTTGAGGGGCGTGTCGATCTGTCCGGGGTTGATCCCAACGACACGTACGCCGCGGGACGCCCATTCACAGCCGAGAACGTTTGTAAGGGCGATCATCGCGGCTTTGGCCGGCGTATACAGCGCTCGCTGAGCCCAGCCACCAACACCGGCCATCGAGCAGATGTTGAGCACAACGCCGGATCCTTGAGCGAGCATGACGCGACCCGCAATCTGGGCGCACTGGAAGGCGCCCTTGAACATGATCCCAATGACTCGGTCCCATTCCTCCTCGGTGACGTCCTCGGACGGCCCACCTGCCGCGACACCGGCATTGTTGATGAGGATGTCGACCCGCCCCCATCGCGCGAGCAGATCATCGACCATTGTCTGGACCTGCGAGCCGTCTCTGACGTCGACCTTGTAGAAGATGGCGTCTCCGCCGGTAACCACGATTCCTTCAACGGCTTGGCGACCAGTCGCCTCATTGATTTCTGCCACTGCCACCCGGGCACCCGCTGCCGCAAGCGCTCGCGAGAACGCAAGCCCCATGCCTTGCCCGCCGCCAGTCACGATCGCAATTCGGCCTTCGAGGTGCGGTGGCTCGCCCAATGCGTCCCTTTCTCGATCAGGTCTTCAGAGTCGCGGTGGTGTCGTTTCCAGATACGATTGTGGGATGTGATCAAATATCACGGTCCGTGAGTGGACTGTCAAGGTGGTGTATGTTGACGGCGAATGCCGTTGCTGACGACCCTCCGGACCACGGCCAACGATCGGGCCAGCGTCATAAGTCGTGCTTGAGCCGCTGATTGCCCCGGCCGGGGTCTATCGGACACTCACGGACAGCGTCACCTCTCAGCTCCGCGACCTAATCATCGCGGGCGACATTCCGCCAGGAACCGCTCTCAGACTTCGCTCGGTAGCGGACCAGCTTGGTGTGAGCGTTATGCCCGTTCGAGAGGCGCTCCGGGTCCTGGAGGCCGAGCGACTGGTCACGGTTTCGCCGCACCGCGGAGCAACGGTCATGCAGATTTCAGCGCATGAGGTCGAGGAAATCTACGCAATGCGCGGCGGACTCGAGCGCCTCGCGGCTAGGCGCGCCATGGAGCGAATCCTGCCGGAAGAGGTTCTCTCCTTATCGCGGCAGTTTGAGACCATGGCGGAGGCGGCCAGGGCCGACGATCTTGATCGTTTTAGCATCGAGGACCGGAAGTTCCACCGGATGCTTTATGAGGTTGCCGGTCGGGATTCGCTGCATCGCAAGATCCTCGACCTCACCAGGAGCGGGAGTCGGGCCGTGAAACTCGCGTATGGCGTCTGGCGACCACTGGTCCTCGGGCTGGAGGCTCATCGGCCGATCATGGACGCGATCGAGGCGGGCGATCCCGACAGAGTCGCTCAACTTACGTATGAACATGTAACCGAGGGGGGCGCGCGAATCCACGCCGCTGTCGCTCGTTGGGAAGCGGATCGTGTTCTGGACGGGGCTTAGTCACGTTTCAGGGCCGATTCAACCAGAGTGCACCCACGCTGGAGGTGGCCGCAGCTCCGGCCTCTGGGGATCGCGGAGGCCGGTCGCCCCGCCCCTTGGAGGCCTTCGGACGCACTTCCCGAATCAGGGAGTCACGGGCCGTCGTTGCGCCGCCGGCGGCACTTCGTATACACTATACATAGTTCACGACCCGACCTGACGAGGACCAGCGACCGCACCCTGGGAGGGGCATGAAGCCACCCGATTTCGAGTACGCACGGCCGACCTCCCTCGACGATGCCGTTGCGCTCTTGGCTGGTTCGGCGGGCGACGGCAAGGTCCTCGCCGGGGGCCAAAGCCTGGTGCCGCTGATGAACTTCCGGCTGGCCGCCCCGACACTCCTGATCGATCTCAACCGCGTCGCCGGACTGGCCTCGATGGAGCCGTCGGGTGGCCGGTTGCGGATCGGAGCGATGACGCGCACCCGCGCCCTGGAGCTCGATCCCCTCGTCCGCCAGACGATCCCGTTGCTGGCCGCGGCGGCATCCTGGATCGGCCACATCCAGATCCGGAACCGTGGCACGGTCGGCGGCAGCGTCGCCCATGCCGATCCCGCGGCGGAGCTGCCCGCGATCTGCCTCCTGCTCGATGCCGAGCTCCTTGCCGTCAGCAGCCGGGGCGAACGGGCGATCCCCGCATCCGAGTTCTTCGTCGGCTTCCTCACGACGACGCTCGCTGAAGACGAGATCCTCACCGAGATCCGGCTGCCGATCCCGGTGTCGGAAACGCGTTGGGGGTTCCGCGAATACGCCCAGCGGCGAGGCGACTTCGCGCTCGCCGGCGCGGCGATCACCCTCGAGCCGTCCGCCGAAGGAGCCGACGACCGGGCGCGGATCGTCGTGTTCGGCACGTCCGACCTGCCGGTGCGGGCCGCCGCCGCCGAGGCCCTCTTGCGCGAGGATCGCGGCCCGAAGGCGATCGCCGAGGTGGCACGCCGCGCCGCGGAAGAGACGACCGTCGCCGACCCGCGACCGGATGCCGACTACCGGCGAGCCTTGACCGAGACGCTGGTCCGGCGTGCGCTCGAGGACGCCCTCGCACCATCCCCTGGCGCCCTCACCCACGATCGCTCCGAGGTCAGCTGATGCCCGTTCCGCCGATCCCGCTCCGACTCACGGTCAACGGCGAGGACCGTCAAGCCACGGTCCCACCGCGACTCCTGCTTTCCGACTTCCTGCGCCATGACCTGCGCCTGACCGGGACCCACGTCGGTTGTGAGCACGGGGTATGCGGCGCATGCACCGTCCTGCTCGACGGTCAGGCCGTCCGGGCCTGCCTCATGTTCGCCGTGCAGGCCGATGGATCCGAGGTTCGGACGGTCGAGAGCCTGACCCGGGCCGACGACTCCCTGACCCCGATCCCCGCCGCGTTCCGCGACGAACACGGGCTGCAGTGCGGGTTCTGTACGCCCGGGATCATGATGTCGCTGGCCGGTCTGGCCGACGAGGCCGAGGTGGATCGCCAGGCGATCGTGGACGTCGTCGCCGGCCACCTGTGTCGCTGCACCGGCTACCGGAACATCATTCGGGCCGCCGAACTCGGGCTGGGACTGACCGCCGCGGCTCCCGGCGCCGCTGCCGCCGACGACACGGCGGCGGTAGGGCTCCACCGTGGGTGACACCCTTCGCGCCCGCTACGTCGGGGCGAGCGTCCGGCGCGTGGAAGACGAGCGGATGTTGCGGGGACGCGGCCGGTACGTCGACGACATCGACCTGCCGGGCCAGCTGCACGCCGCCTTCGTCCGGAGCATCCATGCCAACGCCCGCCTGAACTCGATCGACACCGCGGCGGCCAAGGCAGCGCCGGGCGTCCATCTCGTGCTCACCGGCCATGACCTGGGCGCACTCAACGCCCCACTACCGGCATTCGTGCCCGATGGCAACATGCGCGATCCGCGCACGCAGCTGCCGCTCGCCGTCGAGCGGGTCCGCTATGTCGGCGAGGCCATCGCCATGGTGGTGGCCGACGACCGCTACCTCGCCGAGGACGCCGCGGCGCTCGTCGCGGTCGAGTACGACCCGCTCGAGGCCGTCGTTGCGCTCGAGACCGCCTCGACCGCCGAAGGTCGGGTCCACGACGACGTGGCCGACAACATCGCCGGGGACGTCGAGGACCATACCGGCGACGCCGATGCCGTCTTCCGATCGGCGCCCTTCGTCGAGCGGCTCTCGCTGAAGATCGAGCGCAGCACGGCGAGCCCGATCGAGGGCCGCGGTCTCAACGCCGCCTGGGATCCGGGCGCCCGGACGATGCGGATCTACGCCTCGACCCAGGCACCGGTCGCCCTCAAGCACGGGCTGTGCCGGCTGCTCGGGCTCGGCCAGGATCAGGTCCACCTCGAGGCGCCCGATGTCGGTGGCGGCTTCGGGGCGAAGATCATGGTCTTCTACCCGGAGGAGATCGTCGTCCCGTTCGCGACGCTCCAGCTCGGTCGGCCGGTCAAGTGGATCGAGGACCGCTGGGAGTACTTCGTCAGCGCGAACCAGGAGCGCGGCCAGATCCACGAGGCCGAGATCGCCTTCGACGAGCGCGGCACGATCCTTGGCGTGCGGACAGCACTGCTGCATGACAGCGGGGCCTACACACCGTACGGCAGCGACGTCGTCCACAACACCGCGACCCACATCCTGGGCCAGTACCGGATCCCAGCCTTCAAGATCAGCGCCAAGGTCTGCTTCACGAACAAGCCGCCGGTCAGTCCCTATCGCGGAGCCGGCCGACCGCAAGCCGTCTTCGTGATGGAGCGCCTGATCGGCGCGATGGCGCGCAGGCTCGACCGGGACCCAAATGAGCTGCGTCGCCAGAATCTCATCCCGGCCGATGCATTCCCGTACGAGACGGGCCTCCACCTCAAGGCACCCGTGACGTACGACAGCGGCGACTACGTCGTGGGCTTCGATCGCGCCATCGAGCTGCTCGACCCGGCCTCGTTCCGAGTCGAACAGGCGAGCGCGCGCGCGGCCGGACGATACCTGGGCCTCGGCCTGGCGACCTACGTCGAGGCGACCGCACCCGCCCGGACGGAGGGCTGCGGCGCGCGGCTCGAGGGCAACGGCAAGCTCGTCCTGTCGCTCGGGATGGCATCCCAGGGCCAGGGCCACGAGACGGTCTTCGCCCAGATCGCGGCCGATGCACTCGGTTGCCTCATCGAGGACATCGTCGTCCGGACGGGCAATACGGCCGACCAGGACGATGGGATCGGGACGTTCGGCAGCCGTGGCCTGGTCATGGGCGGCAACGCGGTGGCGCTCGCCGTCGAGGGGATCCGGGCGCAGGTGACGAGCTTCGCTGCCGACCTCTTCGAGAGCGTCGCCGACGACATCGTCATCGAGGACGGCTGGGTCTTCGTCGCGGGTTCCCCGTCCGACCGGCTCCGGCTCGGGACGATCGCCACGCTCGCCAACCCGTTCGGGTATCCGGGCGCCTGGGGCGTCGACGACGATCCGGCGACCCTCGAACGCGCCCGCGCTCGTGCCGGCGCCCACCGTCCGGCGACACCCTGGATCGAGGCTAGAGGGTATGCCGACCAGCCGGCGATGACCTTCGCCAGCGGGGTCCACGGCGCGATCGTCGAGGTCGATACCGGGACCGGCGGCGTCCGGATCCTGCGTTACGTCGTGGTCCACGACTGCGGGCGGATGGTCAACCCGACGATCGTCGAGGGGCAGATCCTCGGCGGGCTCGCCCAGGGCATCGGCGGGGCGCTCCTCGAGCGCCTCGTCTTCGATCCGTCCGGCCAGCCGCAGACGACCAGCTTCATGGACTTCCGCCTCCCGACGGTCGACGACATGCCGCCGGTCGCGCTCGCGCATGTCGAGACGCCATCGCCGCTCAATCCGCTGGGCGTCAAGGGCACCGGCGAGGCTGGCGTCATCCCGGTCTCGGCAGTCATCGGCGAAGCGATCGAGGATGCGCTGGCGCCGTTCGGCGTCCGGGTCGACTCGATGCCGCTCTTTCCCGACGAAATCCTCGGCCTGATCCGTCCATCGGCCAGATCGATCGCCTGACGATCGCCGCAGCAGAGAGGTCGTCATGTTGCTCGAGCACGAGTTCGCCGTCGCGGCGGACCCGGACACCACGTACGCGTTCCTTGTGGACGTCAACCGCATCGCCTCCTGCATCCCCGGTGTGTCGGCAGTCGAGGCGCGCGATGACGATACCTTCGTCGGCACGCTCAGGATCAAGGTCGGGCCGATCGGCGTGACCTATCGCGGGACGGCGGTCATCACCTCGCTGGATCCCGTCGCTCGGCGAGCCACGGTCAGCGCGGACGGCACCGAGGGGGTCGGCGCCGGCCGGGTCAAGGCGACGGCCACGATGGTCGTCGTCCCGGCCGAGACGGGTTCCCGAGTCTCGATCTCGACGGACCTCGCGATCGCCGGCCGGCTGGCGCAGTTCGGCCGCGGCGTCATCGAAGGCGTGGCGAAACGGATCGTCGGCGAGATGGCGAACTGCATCGGACGCAAACTCGAGGCCGGGAGCGCAGACTCGTAGGATGGAGACGCAGGCCGAAACGGCCCTGGAGGTGACCGACCTCCGGACGCGACGCCCATACAGGATCCCGATCGAGCACGACGCGATCCGAGCGACCGAGCTCGCGAAGATCGGCGACGACGCCGAGGGAGAAGGCCTCGCCAGCTACGACCCTGCCCTGGTGAACACGGCCTCGTGCATGAGTGCGATCACGTACATCGACGGCGAGCGAGGCGTCCTCCGCTACCGCGGCTACCCGATCGAGCAGCTGCCGGGGGCCGTTCGGTATCTCGACGTCGCCCACCTCCTCATCCGCGGCGAGTTGCCGGTCGGGTCGGAGGGCCGCGATTGGGCGGACGCCGTCGGCGCCGGAGCGGATCTGCCCGAGCCCATCACGAGGCTGGTCGAGACCTTCCCGCCCGATGCACACCCCATGAGCGTGCTCCTCGCGGCGTGGTCGGCCCTCGGCGCCTATCGCGGGGCGT
>CAAGKR010025586.1_pt1 | contig 22764 bp, 26 predicted proteins | sample 2556971 | NCBI WGS metagenome assembly CAAGKR01 (sample SAMEA5207829, study PRJEB30636) | soil metagenome | biome: forest; feature: boreal; material: soil | place: USA | collected 2011-09 | depth 1 m | reverse complement strand
TTGAGCTGCGGCGCCGTGCGCGTGACCACGCCGAGCGCCAGATTCACGATCACCAGGGCGATCATTGCCGGCAGGGCGATCAGCAGCCCGGACTCGAAGACACGCGCGCCCCACACGGCCACCGACAACAGGAAGTTACGATCGATGTGCCCGGCGCCGATCGGCAGGGTGCGGAAGCTCTCCGAGAACGCGCCGAGCAGTACCAGGTGGCCGTTGAGCGCGAGGTAGGTGAGCATGCCGAATATCATGAACATCTGGCCGAGAACGGTGGTATTGGCGCCGCGCTGCGGGTCGACCAAGGTCGCGAAGCCCAGTCCCATGGTCATGGAGATCGTCTGGCCGGCGAAGGTCAGCGCCTCGAAGGCCAGCTGCACCACCATGCCGATGGCGACGCCGATCAAGAGCTCCTGCACGGCCGCCAACATTCCGGCGGCGGAAAAGATCGAAAGCGCCGCCGGAACCTGCGCCAGCGGCGCCATCAAGAACGCCAGCGCCAGCGACATGACGATTTTGATGCGGGCGGGGATGACGCCCTCGCTCACCGTGGGCGCCGCCAGCACGAAGCCGCCGACGCGCAGTATGGGCCACCACAATCGGCCCACCCATTGGGTCACGTCGGCGGCATTGAGAATCACGGGTTGCATGCGCGCCCTAGCCGATGACCGCGGGAATGCTGGTGTAGAGATCGTGCGTGAAGTCGGTGAGCACGCGCAGCATCCAAGGGCCGGCCGCGAACAAGGTGAGCACCAACAGCAGCAGCTTCGGAATGAAGCTCAATGTGGATTCGTTGATCTGGGTGGCTGCCTGAAACATGCCGATGATGAATCCGGCAAGGAGCGCAATCAGGAGCAGCGGCGCGGCGATCATCGCCGTCACCATCAACATGTGGTGCGCCAAATCCATGACGTTCTCGGGCGTCATTGGTGAAAACTCGAGGCCAGCGTGCCGATCAGCAGCGTCCAGCCGTCCACCACCACGAACAGCATGATCTTGAACGGCAGCGACACCAGGGAGGGCGACAGCATCATCATGCCCATCGACATCAGCACGCTGGCGACGACCAGATCGATGATCAAAAAGGGAATGAACACCATGAACCCGATCTGAAACGCGGTCTTCAGCTCGCTGGTCATGAAGGTCGGGATCAGGACGCTGAGCGGCACATCCTCGGCGCTCGCAAACTGCGACTTTCCGGAGAGCTTGGAGAACAGCTGCAAATCATTTTCGCGGGTTTGCGCCAGCATGAATTTCTTGAGCGGCTGCAGCGTGCGGTCGAGGGCCACTTCGCCGGCCAATTGGCCGTCCACATACGGCTTTATGCCGTTCGCATACGACTGCTCGAGGGTCGCGCTCATGACGAAAAAAGTGAGGAACAAGGCCAGCCCCGTGAGTATCTGGTTCGAGGGAGTCGTGGGCATGCCGAGCGCCTGCCGCAGAATCGACAGGACGATGATGATCCGGGTGAACGCCGTCATCGCCAGCAGCATTGCCGGCAGCAGCGTCAGCACCGTCATCAGGATCAGCACCTGGAAGGTGAGCGAGTAGGTCTGCGCGCCGTCGGCCGCAGTCTTTATCGCGAGGGCCGGCAACGCGCCCTGGGCATCGGCCGCGGCGAGCGGCAGCAGAACCAGCACCGGCAGCAAGAGCATTGCCGCCGCGGCCAGGCGGCGCCGCGCTCGCCGATTCACGAGAACGCCCGCCGGTTCACGCCGAACCGCCCGGCCGCTTCATCAGATCGCGCAAGCGCTCCGCGAACGCGGGCGCGGCGGGGGCGCCCTTGAGAACGATCGGTGTGGCGAGCGGCGTCAGGGGCACGAGCCCGGCAGCGCTCACTCCGACCAGCACCTGGGATTCGCCGACGCGAATCAACACGATGCGATCTCTCGGACCGACGCTGAGCTCGTCGAGGACGGCAATGTCCCCCGCGCCGCGCGGCCCCGCCATCCTGAGCCGCTTCAGCGCCCAGCTGATGGCAAAAATCAGCACGACGATGGCGAGCAAGCTCAAGGTGAGCTGCGCCAGGCTGCTCACGGACAACGGCGAGGCGGGTTGCGCCATCCCCGTCATCGGGCGTGTTCCATTCTTTCCGTGGCGCTGACGACTTCCGTCAAACGGATGCCGAATTTCTCGTTGACCACCACCACTTCGCCGCGCGCCACGCGAACCCCGTTCACCAGCACGTCGAGGGGCTCGCCGGCCAGACGATCGAGTTCGACGACCGCGCCGGGCGTCAGTTGCAGCAGGTCGCGCACCGACATTCGCGCGCGCCCGACCTCGAGCGCCAGCGTGACCGCCACGTCGAGGATCAGATTGAGATTCATTTCCTGGCCGGCGGCGCCGCCGGCATTGGGACTCAAGTTGCCGAATTGCGCGCGCGCGACGGCGGCGCTCTTCGGATCGGGGGTGCTCATGGGGAGGCTCCTGAAAGAATCTTTAGCGCATTGCGTCCTTGCGACACGCCGAAACTGCCGCGATACAGCGGCACATTGCCGGCGAGCAAGGTGACCTGCTGCGGCGCTTCGATGGGGATGATGTCGCCGGGCGACAGGCGCACCAATTCGCGCAGGCTGATCTGCGCTTCGGCGAGAATCGCGCGGGTGTCGAGCTCGGCGTCCTGCAGCGCCGTGGTGAGAACCGGCGCCCAGGCCTCTTGGCTAAGCAGCGCCTTTTGACCGCCGTCCGCGGCGAGTGCCTCGCGGACCGGCGCGAGCAAAACTTCCGGCAGCAGCCAATCGATCGTGCCGCTGCGCGAAGCGAATTCCACGGTGAATTTGACGACCAGCACGGCCTCGTTTGCGGCGCCCAACTGCACCAGGCGCGGGTTGGTCTCCTGCTTCACGAGTTCGAGCTCCACCGGCGTCACCGGCACCCATGCGGCCGCCAAGTCCACGGCAAAACTCCGCACCAACATCGCGAGGAAACGCTGCGCGGCCGGAGCGATGACTGCCTGGGGATCGGTGGTGGCCCGGCCCGTCCCGCCGAAGAAGCCGTCCAGCAGCGTCAACAGCAGGTTGGCTTCGACGCTGATGAAGGCAAAGCCGGGCAGCGGCTTCAAGCGCACCACGGCGAGACTCGAGGGCACCGGCAGCGCGGCCTGCAAATCCGCGCTCTTTGCGGACTCCAATGAATGAAACTGCATGCTGGCGTCGCGGCCCAACAGAGCGGATAGAGAGGCGCCGGATCGTTCGGCGAAGCTCTTGCTCACCGCCTCCAACAGCGGCAATTGCGTGCGATTGATGCGCTGCGCTGCAAAGTCATAGGGCCGCGGCCCATCGGCGGCGCCTTTCTCGAGCAACGCCGACACCTCTTCGGCCGAAATGGTGGCGGGTGGCGCGGCCTCGGCCATTACTGCACCACGAAGGTGGTGAACAGCAGGTCGTCCACGTCGGGACTCCCTTCTTTCTTCTGTACGGCGCGTACCTCGGTGAGCGCCTCCTGCCGCAGCTTTTCCTTGCCTTCGCGCGACATCATCGATTGATAATTGCGGTTGCTCATGAGCAGCAGCAGGTTGTTGCGAATCAAGGGAATGTTCTTCTGCACGCTGTCGATGGCCTTTTGATCGTGGGCCATGATTTCCATGGTTATTTGCAGGAAACGCACCACGGAGCCGTCTTCGAAATTGACCACCAAGGGAGGATCGATGGCGTAGTACACCGCCGGCTTGGCGGTACCGCCGTCCTCACCGTGGCCGGGCACGACCACCGGGACGATCGCCTTGATCTTGCCGTCCTTATCCAATTGCAGATCGGGGAGCGGGTGCAGTTTTGCGTTGATGGATCCGCCCGCCACGACGGCGCCCAAGGTCAGCACGAAAATGCCGACACCGTTGACGAGAGTCCCCATGAAGCCGCCGGATTTCGGCGCGGGGGGCGGAGGAGGAGAATCGTCGGCTGCTTCTGCCATGGCTTATTCCTGCGCGGTCACATGCCGCAACGAGGAACGAAGCAAGTTCTATGCCAGAACTTTTCTAAACCATTTTTATAATATAATTCAGCCGCTTACGTCGAATTCTCGCACTGTCCCGGCTGGCCGCCGCAGCCGGCCGCCGATAAATTGACGCTTCCGGCGGCGCCCGCTCGCGCGACGCCTCGCTTTCTTCCACCCCTCAGAATTTCAGCGACACGCGCAGGCCCGGCCCGGCGTCATCCAGAACCAGGCGCGCGCCGTGCAATTTGGTGACGGCCGCCACCAACGAAAGCCCAAGTCCCGAACCCGGAAATTTACGCGCCTCGTCCAAGCGGACGCGGCGGCCGAGCACGATTTCGCGCTTGTCCGCCGATATGCCCGGCCCGTTGTCCTCGACGACCACTTCCGGCTCGTCGGCGGAACCGCGCAGCAGCACGCGGATGCGGCCGCCGTCGGGCGTGAACTTGATTGCATTGTCGAGCAAGTTCGCCAGCGCTTGGGCCAAGAGCTGCCGGCTCCCCAGCACCTGCGCCCCCGCCGCAACCGAGCTCAGCAGTTCGATACCGCGCTCTTCGCTCACCGGCGCGTACAGATCGACCACGCTCGCCACCAATTCCGACAAGTCGACCGGTTCGCGCGCCACCGTGCCGGTCTCCGCGAGCGCAATGCGCAGCAGCGCGTCCAGGGTGCTGCGCATCTGATCGACCTCGGTGGTGACGCGTTCCAGAACGCGCCGTTCGGCCGAACCAGGCTCGAGCTGGGATATCGCTCCCTCGGCGGTGGCCTGCAGGCGATTCAGCGGCGTGCGCAAATCGTGGGCGGCGCTGTCGAGCACCGTGCGCATGCCGAGCGTGAGCTGCTCGATCTTGTCGAGCATGGTGTTGATTTCGCGGGCCAGCTTGTTGATCTCGTCGTCCGCGTCGCGGACCGGCAGCCGCTGCGACAGGTCGCCGCGCATGATCTGGGTCGCCACCGCCGAGATGGCCCCCGCCTGCGCAAGGATGCGCCGGCCCATCCAAAAGCCGCCGCCGAGCCCGAGCAGCAAAGTCATCACCACCGCGACGATCAGACCGCGCATCATCAGGCTCTTGACGTCCTGGCGCTCCTGGACGTCGTGTCCCACCAACATTTGATAGCCGCTCGGCAACTTGAAATGCTGCGCACGCATCTCGTGCTCGCGGGTTTCATCGCCGAACGGCACCGACACCTTGAAGAGGAACCATTTGCCCGCGCCGGCATCGATCTTGGGCCAGGCCGGCACGTTGCCCGCGACGGGGCGCAGCTGCGGATCGACCATCAGGTACACGGCGCCGCGCACGTCCTGATCCTGCGAGCGCTGTTCGATCAACTCGATGAAGTCGCTGCGCGACAGCACCACCATCTGCTCGCGCAGACCCTGCACTTCGGCTTCAATCAGATTATCGGTGCTACCGTCGACCACGCGCGAGACGGCAAAATCGACCGCGCCGAGCAGCGCGGCGGCTCCGCACGCGAATACGATCGAGTAGACGATGGCGATACGGAAGGGTGAAGTATCGAGTACGCCGAGAAACCGCTGATCGGGTCCCACGTTGGGCCGCTATTCGTCTTCGCGCAAGCTGTACCCCGCGCCGCGCACCGTGTGCAGCAGGGGTTTGTCGAAATCCTTGTCAATCGCCTGCCGTAAGCGGCTGATGTGCACGTCGATCACGTTGGTCTGCGGGTCGAAATGATAGTCCCACACGCCCTCCAGCAGCATGGTGCGCGTCACGACCTGGCCGCTGTGGCGCATCATGAACTCGAGCAGCTGAAATTCGCGCGCCGTGAGTTCGATTTTCTTGCCGTTGCGCATGACCCGGCGCGTCATCCGGTCGAGTTCCAGGTCTGCCAATTTCAGCTTGGTGTTCGCTTCCGCACTGCCGTTCTCGCCGCGTCTGGCGAGCGCATCGATGCGCGCCAGCAATTCCGACATGTGGTAAGGCTTGGTCAAATAATCGTCGCCGCCGGCGCGAAGGCCGGTGATGCGGTCATCGACGTCGCCGAGTGCGCTCAATATGAGAACCGGCATCTTGCGCCCGGTGGCGCGCAGCGATTGCACGAGGGCGAGCCCATCGAGCTTCGGCAGCATGCGATCGACGATCGCCAGATCGACGGCTATAGAGGAGGCGAGGTGCAGCCCCTCGAGCCCATTCCCGGCTACATCGACCGTGTGTCCTACCTCGCGCAGCGCCTTGGCCAGGTAATCGCGTGCAACCTCGTCATCTTCAACAATCAAGATGTGCATGGCGTACCATCTTACAGACGTTGAACCCGTATTTGTCGGCGCGATACACTGAATGACTCGCTGGAGCGGTTTCCCCCATAGGCGCTAATTGAGGCCAATTTAAATATGCCCGAGCCGATTTCGCAAACCTGTCCACCCGGCGCGAAATCGGACCGCTGTGATGTCGTGGTGATCGGCGGCGGGCCAGGCGGATCGACCTCCGCGAGCTTGCTTGCGGCACAAGGCTACCGCGTCGTGCTGCTGGAGAAAGCTCGGCATCCACGCTTCCATATCGGCGAATCGCTGCTGCCCGCCAATCTGCCGATCATGGAGCGTCTGGGCGTCGCCGCACGAGTGCGCGCCATTGGCCTCGAGAAATGGGGTGCCGAGTTCGTGTCGCACACCGACCAACGGCGCCAGGAATTCGAGTTTGCCCGCGGCTGGGACAAATCCCTGCCCCTGGCGTACCAAGTCAGACGCTCCGAATTCGATGAGATACTGATCCGGCGGGCGGCCGAGCTCGGCGCCCAAGTCATCGAAGGCTGCCGCGTCCGCGACGTGGATTTTCTCGCGCCCTCGTCGCGCGGGAAAACACCCTGCGTGCGGGTGCGCGCCGAACACGATGGCGGGCGCAGCGAATCGTGGACGGCGGACTATGTCGTCGATGCATCGGGGCGCGACACCTTCCTTGGCAATCGCCTGCAAGCCAAGCGCCGCAACACGAAGCATAATAGCGCGGCGCTGTACGCGCACTTCGCGGGGGCGCGGCGCGACTGCGGGAAGCGTGCGGGCAATGTGATCATTTATTGGTTCGACCACGGTTGGTTTTGGTTCATCCCGCTGGCGGATGGGACGACCAGCATCGGCGCGGTCGTGTGGCCGTACTTCATGAAAACCCGCCGCACCCCGGTGCGCGAATTCTTCCTCGACACGATCGCCCTGTGCCCGCCGCTCGCCGACCGCTTGCGCGCCGCCACCCTCGTGTCGGATGTTGAGGCCACCGGCAACTATTCCTATACCTGCGATCACAGCCACGGGGCGAACTACTTGCTGGTCGGGGATGCCTACAGCTTCATCGACCCGGTGTTCTCCTCCGGGGTGATGCTGGCCATGAATACGGGCGTCGCGGCGGCCGACGCCATTCATGCCTGCCGTACGCGGCCCGCTCGGGCGCGCGCGGCGCTCGCGGAGTTCGATCGCGTTTCGCGGCATGGCCCGAAGCAGTTTTCCTGGTTCATCTATCGGGTCAGCCACCCGACCATGCGCGAGCTCTTCTTGGGACCGCGCAATGTACTGCGCATGGAGGAAGCATTGCTGTCGATGCTGGCCGGCGACATCTTCCGCGGCACGCCCATTTGGGGGCGCCTGCGTTTGTTCAAGGCGCTGTACTACCTCGTGTCGTTCGCCCATCTGGGGCGCTCGTGGCGGGCGAGACGCGCGCGTGCGGCCAATATCCGTTCCGCGGCGGAACATGTGACCAGCGGTTGATGGTTGCGTCGCCGAAGTTGTGCCGCAATCACCGATTGCGCGCAGCCGCGCTGCTCGCGGCGGGCTGCTTCGCGAATTGCGCGCTCGCGAAGCAGGAGCCGCTGTATGAATTCGGACTCGGCGTGGGAGCGATCGCGTTCGACGACTACAGGGGTTCCGCTACGGCGCACGGCTATCCGTTGCCTCTGCCCTACCTCTTGTACAACGGCAAATTCTTGAAGGCGAATCGCGACGGCATTCGCGGCACCCTGTTCAATCAAGACCGATTCGAACTGAACCTGAGTTTCGATGCCACCACTCCTGTGCGCAGCGACCGCGAGCGCAGCGGGATGCCGGACCTCAAGTCCACGGTGGAGCTCGGACCCGCTCTCGATCTGCACTTGATGCGCAGCGCCGATGGGGACGTCAAGTTGGATTTGCGCATGCCGGTGCGCGCCGCACTGACGGTGGAAGCCTCGCCGAAAATCATCGGCTGGACATTCACGCCGCGGTTGGCTCTCGACCTCAAGCGTCCTTTGGGATTCGATGGCTGGAATCTCGGCCTGTTGACGGGCCCGTTGTTCGCCGACCGCCGCTATCACGCGTATTTCTATACGATTGCACCGCAGTATGCGACTCCGACGCGGGCCGCCTATGAAGCGTCCGGCGGCTACGCGGGAACTCAATTCATCTCCGCCTTATCCAAGCGGTTTCCGAAGTTCTGGGTCGGCGCGTACGCCCGCTATGACACCTTGTCAGGGGCGACGTTTGCCGAAAGTCCCCTCGTGCAGCGCAAGAGCTACATGTCGGGCGGCATCGGCATTTCCTGGATACTCAGCAAATCCTCGCAAATGGTCGAAGTTCCCGATTGAGCGCGCGATGCGGCGTCCCCTCAAAATCCTCTACGAGTATTTCGCGCTCTACAGTTCGCTCGCGCTGCTGGGCCTCATTTGCCTGACGTGGTCGGTGTTCGCGCTGCCCTTGTATTTCATTCTGCCGCGCCGCGCCGGCACGGCGATCGGGCGGCGCGGCATCATGTCGGGCTTTCGAATCTATGCGTGGTCGTTATCCATCACTCGCACCTACCTCTTGGATTTGCACGACATCGACTCCCTCAAGGGGGGGCCGCCGCTGATCTTGGCGCCCAATCATCCCTGCCTGATCGACGCCTTGCTGATCCTGACGCGCCATCCGAACATCGTCTGCGTCATGAAATCGGTGCTCATGAAGAATGTGTTTCTGGGTGCGGGTTCGCGACTTGCCCGCTATGTCCCCAATGAATCGTCGCGGCAGATGATCAAGGAATCGGTGGCGCATCTGCGGGACGGCGGCGTCTTGTTGTTGTTTCCCGAAGGCACGCGCAGCACCCGGGCACCGATCAATGCGTTGGTCGGCAGCGTGGGCTTGATCGCCAAGCACGCGAATGTTCCGGTGCAAACGCTGGTGATCGAGACCGACTCTCCGTTCCTGAGCAAGGGATGGCCGCTGTTTCGACGGCCCGATCTGCCCATCACCTACCGCGTCCGGCTCGGCAAGCGTTTCGACCCGCCCACGGATGTCCCCGCTTTTACGGCCGAGCTCGATCAGTACTACAGGCAGGAACTCGCGGGTGCGCTGCAGGCTCGCTGGCTCGAGCGCGCCTGACGCCAAGCATGCCGCCCGGATCCGCTCAGCCCGACGAATCCGCTCCGCCGCAGCGGTCCGACACTCACTTGGTGATCATACCCAGTTACAACCCCGGCCCGAAGGTGGATGCGACGGTGCGTGGCGCGCTCGTTCAGTGGACTCCGGTCTGGGTGGTGGTGGACGGCAGTACCGATCAGTCCGCGCAGCGTCTCTTGGCCATGGCCGCAGCCGAACCCGGCTTGACGGTGTTCGTCCTCCCGGAGAATCATGGCAAGGGCGCCGCTGTGCTGTTTGGATTGCGCCAGGCGCAACGCGCCGGGTTCACGCATGCATTGACCATGGATTCGGACGGCCAGCATCCGGCGGAGCGGATCAGGGTATTCATGCAGGCGTCGCTGGCCGACCCCGGCGCCATGGTGCTGGGCTGCCCGGTGTTTGATGCCAGTGCCCCCGGCTTGCGGGTCAAAGGCCGCCAAATCTCCAATTGGTGGGCCAATCTCGAGACGCTGTGGGCGGGTATCCACGATTCCCTATACGGCTTTCGGGTCTATCCCATCGACCCGTTGATTGCAGTGATGCGCCGGCAACCCTGGATGCGGCGCTTCGACTTCGACGTCGAAGCGGTGGTACGTTTGTGCTGGCGCGGCACCCGGCCCGTCAATTTGCCGGCAGCGGTGCGGTATTTTCGTCCCGAGGAGGGTGGAGTCTCGCACTTCAACTACTGGCGCGACAACGCATTGTTGACCTGGATGCACCTGCGGCTCTTCTGCGGCTTCATTTTGCGCCTGCCGCTGCTCGGCATGCGGCGCTGGCGGAGCCGCGCCTGAGGGTCCGGCGGGCGCAAACCCTGCGAAAAATGCCTCCTGCGGAGGCTCCCTTGAGGATCGCGGTCTTGGAACCGTTCAGCCGCGGGTTGCTGCGCGGGTCGGCACCTATATAATGCCTGCAACTTAAATCCCCAATCGAAAGCCTAGCCTATGTCCGACAAAGCGTCGCTCATGCAACAGCCGGCGCCCCTGACCGATGTCGGTCTGCAGAGGGAGCTCGCCGAGCTGTTCGTACAAGCGTTGAACCTCGAGGTCCTGCCGCAGGACATCGATCCAGAGGCGCCTCTGTATGGGGAGGGATTGGGGCTCGACTCCATCGATATCTTGGAGGTGGCGCTGCTCGTCTCCAAGCAATATGGCATTCAACTGCGCGCAGACGCGGCAGAAAATCAGCAGACCTTCCGTTCTTTGAGGCACCTAGCAGAGTACATTGCGGCACACAGGACGAAGTAGCGATGCGTTGGCGGCGTAGATTGCAGCTAGCTGCCGTCATCGCCTTCGTCTTCGCCTACGCAGGACTGTCCCATTATAGTAATTCGCTCGCAAAGACCCGCGATTTGGGGGTTGCGCTCGCGCTGGTGCCCTTGGCTGTGGTCGGTCTCCTGCTCATCTGGCGCTGGACCCACTTGCTGGTCGCACTGCTCGCGGCGGCGGCGTTAGGCGTGCTCCTGCACCGCTACTGGCCGGTCATGGAACGGAATTTTCCCCTGGTCTACTTGCTCCAGGAGGGCGGCTTTTACAGCCTGATGGCCTTGAGTTTCGGCCAGTCGCTGCTTGGGCCCGGCGAGGCGCTGTGCACGCGGCTCGCGGACAAAGTGCATGGACCTCTGACGCCGCAAGAGGTGCGCTACACGCGACGCGTTACGGCGGCATGGGCCCTATTCTTCGTCTTGATCACAGCGGCGACCCTGTATCTCTACGCCTTCGCGAGCCTGAGGCTATGGTCGCTGTTCGCCAATTTTTGCGTCCTGCCGCTGATCGGCCTCATGTTCGCCGGCGAATATGCGATCAGGCGCCGCGTGCTGCCGCAAGTGCCGCGCCGAGGCATACTCGCCGCCGTGCGGGTTTATTTCGCGGGCTCGCACTAATACTCAGACAGGCTCTTAGCGTACTTCCATGGAAACGATCCCGCTACTGTCTCATGGCTCACCCACAGCGGTGATTGCCTACCGAACCGGTGTCCCCATCACCGCGCGGCGTTTCTTGTCCGACGCCAGACGCCTGGCCGAGAGCTTGCCGGACGGCGTGCACGTGCTCAACGTGTGCGCCGATCGGTACCGATTCACGGTTGGGCTCGCGGCGTGTCTCATCACGAAGCGGGTGAGCTTGCTGCCGTCGACGCACACGCCCGAAGTGATCGGACAACTGCTGGGTTTCGCGCCTGATGTGTTCTGTTTGACCGACGACCGGGGATGCGACATAGGTCTGCCCAAAGTCTATTATCCCGGCGGACTGCCGGGCGATGAGGCCGCCTGGGCCGTTCCGGAGATTCCAGTGACGCAGCTGGCGGCAATCGTCTTCACCTCGGGATCCACCGGCGCGCCGCTGCCCTTCCGTAAAACATGGGGCCGGCTGGCAAGCTGCGTGCGCGACGGTGCCCCACGCTTGGGGCTTTTGGACGGCCAATCGCATGCTCTGATCGGCACGGTGCCTCCGCAACATATGTACGGCTTCGAATCCACCGTGCTGCTCGCCCTGATGAGCGGCAATTCCTTCGCCGCCGGGCGGCCATTTTATCCAGCCGATATCGCGGCGGCCCTGGCCGCCGTGCCGCGGCCGCGGGCATTGATAACGACTCCGGTTCACCTCCGGACCTTGCTCGCGTCGGAGATCGATTTGCCGCCGGTGGAACTCGTGGTCTCGGCAACGGCGCCGCTGGGCGAGGACCTCGCGCGCCGGGTCGAAGCGAAGTTCGACACGACGTTGCTGGAAATCTACGGCTCGACGGAAACGGGGCAGATCGCCATCCGCCGCACGTCCGAGTCCGCGGCCTGGCGGCTCTGGCCCGGCGTTCGTTTGGAAGTCGCGGATGAGCAGGTGTTCGCGCAAGGCGGACACGTCGAACAGGTGACGGCCATGCAGGATGTCATCGAGATTACCGGCAACGATGAGTTCCTGCTGCACGGCCGCACCGCCGACATGGTGAACATCGCCGGCAAGCGCAGCTCGTTCGCCTACTTGAATGCGCAGTTGAATGCCATTCCCGGCGTGACGGACGGCGTATTTTTTCTGCGCGACGGCGCGACCGGCTCCACCGAGGTGGCGCGCTTGGGCGCGGTCGTGGTCGCCCCTACCTTGAGCGCCGCCGCACTGACGGAACATCTGCGCCTACGGATCGACCCGATTTTCCTGCCGCGGCCATTGATCATGGTCGAGCGCTTGCCGCGCAATGCGACCGGCAAGCTGCCGCAGCATGAACTGCAGCATCTGGCCAATCGTCACTTGCAGGCGGACCAACTGCCATGACCGTGCCGATGGCCGCATGCGTGCACAGCCTGATCGAGATCCCGCAGGATCATCCCGCGTTCGCCGGTCACTTCCCGAAGTTTCCCGTGCTGCCCGGTGCCGTGCTGCTCGACGAGGCGCTGCAAGCCATCGAAAGCGCGCGCGGCATCGATCTTCGAGATTGGCGCATAGCGTCCGTCAAATTCCTGGACGCGGTACGCCCCGGCGATGCATTGCGCTTGGAGCATGCCGCCCCGCACAGCGGCGTGATTCGCTTCACCATTCATGCCGCGGCTCGTCTAGTGGCGAGCGGCAGCCTGGCGCGCACGGCGCAGCCCGCGAGCGGCGCGCAGGTGGGGAACGCATGACCAAGGCGGGAAACCTCACGGACCCCTTGCCCAAGGCGGATTGGATCAGACACCGCGAGCGCGGCAGCATCGCACTGCTGCGCATCATGGCGTTCGTCTCGCTGCGCTTGGGCCGCACCTTGAGCCGCGTTCCGCTGTACGGGATCGCCATCTACTTCTTTTTGTTCGCACCGAGCGCGCGGCGCCATTCGCGGCGCTTTTTGCGCCTTGCGCTCGGCCGCAACCCGAGCGCGCGCGATCGCTTCCGGCAAATCTTGAGCTTCGCCACCACCATTCACGACCGCGTCTATTTGATCAATGAGCAGTTTCAGCTTTTCAACATCACGCTCGAAGGCGAGGACGTGGTGCGCGAGCAGTCGCAAAGCGGCCGCGGCGCCTTGCTGATGGGCGCCCACATGGGCAGCTTCGAGGTGATGCACAGCCTCGGCCGACGCCACCGCGGCCTCCGGGTCGCGATGGCCATGTACGAAGAAAATGCCCGCAAGATCAACGCCACCCTCGCGGCGATCAACCCGCACCTCAATTCCGACATCGTCTCACTCGGCCGGATCGACGCCATGCTGCATATCGCCGAGCGTCTCGATCGCGGAGCGTTCGTGGGCGTGCTGGGCGATCGAACCCTGGGAAACGAGCCGGTGCAAGCGGTGAACCTGCTCGGCGAGCGCGCGTACTTGCCCACCGGCCCGATGCGTGCGGCGGCCATTCTGCGCTGCCCGGTGTTCTTCATGGCGGGCCTGTATCGCGGCAAGAACAACTATCACGTGGTGTTCGAGCGGGTGGCCGATTTCTCGGCGACTCCGGCCGGACTGCGCAGCATTGCCGTGCGTTCGGCGATCGAGCGCTACGCGGCCGTGCTCGATCAGTACTGCCGCAGCGATCCCTACAACTGGTTTAATTTCTACGACTTCTGGCGCTCTCCCGGCCGAGCCTCGCAGCCATGAGACGTGCTCTCGGACTGCTGCTGCTGGCGGCCTTGAGCACCGCTGCCGCGGCCGCGAATATCAGCACCGCCCCGCGAGCCGGAACCGGCGATCTCGACGCGGTGATGAGCCTGCTGGCGCAGCGTCAGCACGGGCGGGTCGAGTTCGTGGAGCAGAAGTTCCTGTCCATACTCGATCACCCGATCGAATCATCGGGCGAATTGCTCTACGACGCGCCGGACCGTTTGGAGAAGCGCACTTTGCTGCCCCGGGCAGAGACGCTGTTGCTCGACGGCAGCGTATTGACGATGGAGCGCGGCGGACACAGGCGCGTGCTGGATTTGCATCGTTACCCGCAGATTCAGCCCTTCGTCGAGAGTATCCGCGCCACACTGGCGGGCGATCGAGGCTCTCTCGAGCGGGTTTTTCACGTGGAATTTGCCGGCGGCGTGCGGCGCTGGAGTTTGACTCTCGCGCCATTGGACCGTCAATTGCAGCGGACCATCAAGCAGGTGCAGATCGACGGGTCGCAAGACCAACTGCAGCGGGTTGAAATTCACCAGACCGATGGTGATCGCTCGCTGATGACCTTGCGCGCACCCGCGAAGCAATGAATCGGCGGCGCTTGGCGGTACTGGCGGTCTGGCTTTGCTGCCTCGCCTTGGGCTGCGTGATCGTGGCGCGCGCTCACTACATCACCGATCTGTCGGCGTTTTTGCCCGCCAAGCCCACTCCCACGCAGCAGCTGCTGGTGGATCAGCTGCGCGACGGTCCCGCCTCGCGGCTGATTTTGATTGCCCTCGAACAGGGCGATGCCGCCGCGCGCGCCCAGGTGTCCGCAGCCGTGGGATCCCGCCTGCGCCGCGACCCGCAATTTTCGAGCGTCAACAACGGCGAGCCGGTGACGGGGGAGCGCGATCGTGAGTTCCTGTTTCAACATCGCTATCTGTTGAGCGACAACGTGACCGCGGAGCGCTTTGCGCCGCCCGCACTGCATGCCGCGATCGCGGACACGATCGACGATCTGACATCGCCCGCGGGACTATTGCTCAAAGCGCTGCTGCCGAACGACCCCACGGGCGAGATGCTGCACATTCTCGACCAGCTGCAGCGCACTCCCGCGCCGGCGTCGCGCGACGGAGTCTGGGCTTCCCCCGACGGCGGGCGCGCCCTGATGGTGGCGCAAACGGCCGCCGGCGGCTCCGATACCGATGCTCAAGGTAGCGCCATCGAGGCGATTCGTGCCGCGTTCGCTGCCGCGGTGCGTTCCGCAGCACGCGCGGACGATGCGCAGGCGGTGCAATTGAAATTGAGCGGACCGGGCGTGTTTGCCGTCGACGCACGCGCCAAGATCGAACGCGCCGCCGTGCGGCTGTCGATCGCCAGCAGCCTCCTCGTCGTGACGCTGTTGTTCGCGGTCTATCGCTCCGTACCGGCACTCGCGCTGGGTCTCGCGCCCGTGGCGAGCGGGGCGGTGGTCGGAATCGCCGCGGTCGCACTGGGTTTCGGCGCCGTCCATGGCATTACTTTGGGATTCGGCATCACCTTGATCGGCGAGTCGGTGGACTATTCCATTTACTTCTTCGTGCAGTCGCGCCGCGCGGCGCAGAATGGCGCGGCGAGCGCAACCTGGCAACGCTCGTGGTGGCCCACGATCCGCCTAGGGATGCTGACTTCCGTTTGCGGCTTCGCTTCGCTGCTGCCGTCCGGATTTCCCGGGCTCGCGCAGCTCGGCCTGTACTCGATCAGCGGATTGGTCGCGGCGGCGCTGGTGACGCGGTATGTGCTGCCGGCGCTGCTGCCGAGCGGATTCGCCATCCACGATGTGACGCCGCTGGGCTCGCGGGTCGCTGCGCTGCTGAACCGGACGCGGCAGCTTCGCCGCTGGCAGCTCGCTGCCGCCGGTCTCGCGCTGGCGGCGCTCGCGCTCACCGTGCTGCACCGGCAGCAAGATTCGCTCTGGAATCGTGAACTCGCGGCGCTGAGCCCCGTATCCCAAGCGGATCAAAACTACGATGCCGCATTGCGCAGCGACCTCGGCGCCGCCGATGTGCGCGAACTCGTGGTGGTGGCCGCCCCGACGCTCGATGCGGTGCTGCGGTTGGCCGAGCGTGCGGCCCAGGCTCTCGAGCCGTTGGTGGACACTGTGATCGGCGGTTTCGACAGTCCTGCAAATTACCTGCCGAGCACCGCGGCACAGGAGGCACGCCGCTCGAGTTTGCCCGCCGCGGCGCAGCTGCGCGAGAACCTGCGGCAAGCCACCGCCGGTCTTGGACTCGGCAGCGAACGGCTGCAGCCTTTTTTGAGCGATGTCGACGCCGCGCGCGGCGCACCGCTGATCACGGCCCAAGATCTGCAAGGCACTTCGCTGCGCGCCGGTTTCGATTCACTGATCCTGCACCAAAAGGACCGCTGGAACGCGCTCCTGCCGCTGCATGCCTTATCTAAGTCGCAGACGATCGACACTGCGTTGGTGGCGGCGGCGCTGCAACGTGCGGGCTTAAGCGAGGCCCATGTTCTCGACCTCAAGCTCGAGTCCGACGATCTGTACGCCGCCTACCTGACCGAGGCGATTCATTTGTCGCTGGCGGGCATCCTGGCAATCGTGGTGCTGCTGTTGATCGCGCTGCGCTCGCCACCGCGAGTCCTGCGAGTTTTGGCGCCGCTGTTTCTCGCGGTGCTCACGGTGGCTGCCGGTCTCGCGCTCTGCGGGGTGCAGCTCACCATCCTGCACTTGGTGGGCATGCTGCTCATCGTTGCCGTGGGCTCGAACTACGCCTTGTTTTTTGACCGTCAGGCCAACCTGCACGAGGCCGGGAGTGAAGCGCTGACCCTCGCATCGCTGGTCATCGCCAACTTGAGCACGGTGATCGGCTTCGGCCTCTTGTCCTTCTCGCAAGTACCGGTGCTGGTGGCATTGGGCACGACGGTGGCACCGGGCGCATTCTTGGCACTGCTGTTTGCCGCGGTGTTGTCGCGTGCATAGCATATCCGTGCCAGCCGTCGCCGGGGCCGCGGCGCGCGCCTGCATGGTCTGGTTGCCGGGCGCCTACCAAACCGCCCAGGATTTCCTGACCGCCGGATTCGCCGCGGCGGTGCGCCGGCGGCAAGCGTCCCTCGATCTACTTTTCGTCGACATGGAATTCGCCTACCTCGGCGATCGCGCCGCGCTGCAGCTGCTGCGCTCCGATATCGTGCTGCCGGCACGCACAGCCGGTGTTTCGATCTGGCTGGGGGGAATTTCCCTGGGTGGCCTGACGGCGCTGGATTACGCCGCCTCGTGTCCGGAAGAAATCGATGGGCTGTGCCTGCTCGCCCCGTATCTGGGAAACCGGATTCTGACCGCCGAAATCGCCCGCGCGCCCGGACTTGCCGCGTGGCAGCCGGGTGAGCTTGCGCAAATCGACGAAGAGCGCCGAATATGGCGCTACATCAAGAGCCGGGGCGCCTACTCGGGACCGTTGTACCTGGGATTCGGGCGGTGCGACCGCTTTGCGGCGGCACAGGAGCTGCTGGCGGCGACGCTGCCGGCCGACTCGGTCGACGTGATCGACGGCGGTCACGACTGGTCCACGTGGGTTCGTCTGTGGGAGAATTTTTTGGAGTCACGCTTCAAATGAGTGGCCGGCCCGGCACCCCGCGAGCAGCCGGCGCACCGTCGCGATGGTCGCCGTCGCCCCTTCTGTATGCATCCGCCGCGGTGCATTTGGGTGCGGCAACGGCGGTGCTGGTGCGTCCGCCGCTCTGGCCCTGGGCGCTCGGCGCCGTGGCCCTGAACCACGTTGGTCTCGCCGCCGCGGGACTCTGGCCACGCAGCCAGTTGCTCGGGCCGAATTGGACCCGCTTGCCGCCGCAAGACGGCGTCGCGGGACGCGTCGCCATCACCATCGACGACGGGCCGGATCCCGACGTCACACCGCAGGTGCTGGCGCAACTGGCCGAGCACCGCGCGCCCGCGACGTTCTTTTGCGTGGGCGCGCGCGTGGAGAACTACGCGGAACTGGCGCGCGAAATCGTCAAGCGCGGCCACCACGTCGAGAATCACAGCCATCGGCACCGGCACAATTTTTCCTTGCTCGGTCCGCGCGGCATGGCGGGCGAGATCCTGCGCGCGCAGGAGAGCATCCTGCGCGTGACCGGCAGCAGTCCGCGCTTTTTTCGCGCGCCCGCGGGGCTGCGCAATCCTTTTCTCGACCCCGTATTGACCCGGCTGCAGCTGCACCTCGCCAGCTGGACGCGCCGCGGCTTCGACACCGTCAACGCCAACCCGGATGCCGTCTACCGGCGCTTGGCGCATCGACTGCAAGACGGCGATATCCTGTTGCTGCATGATGGCAACGCTGCGCGCAGCCGCAGCGGTACCGCGGTGATCTTGGAGGTTCTGCCGCGGCTGCTCGAGACCTTGGCCCTGCAGCGACTGCAGCCGGTGACCCTACGCTCCGCGCTCGCGCCCGCAACCGGACCATGAGTCCCACGCGCGAACTCTTGAACAGCGCCAGCCGGCCGTACCGCGCTTGCGGCCGCTTCGCCTACCACTTCGCGCGCGGCAAGCTCAGGCAAGACCCGGTTTTCGCCGCCATATTGGCGCGCGGACTTCTGGCGGGCCGCGCCCGCATTCTCGATCTCGGTTGCGGACAGGGGTTGTTGGCCGCGTGGCTGCTCGCGAGCGGTAGCCATGCCGAAATCCGCGGCATCGAACTGGTGCGCCGCTACGCGCTGCGGGCACGGCGGGCGTTGGGAGACCAGGCCGAATTCGTTATCGGCGATGTTCGCGGCACGGACTTCGGCCGCGCCGACGGCGTCGTGATTCTCGATGTGCTGCACTACCTTGAATACGCTGAGCAACCTGGCATTCTCGAGCGGGCGCGCGCGGCACTGCGCGGCGGCGGTGTGCTGCTGCTGCGGGTGGGCGATGCCGGCAGCGGCTGGGGTTTTAAAATAGGCAAGTGGATGGATCAAATGACTTTGCTCATGACGGGCCAGGGCTTGCGGCAGTTGCACTGCCGCCCGGCTGCAGAATGGCGGCAATTGTTGGCGGCGGCGGGCTTCGACAGCGAGACCGTTCCCATGAGTGCGGGAACTCCGTTCGCCAACGTGCTGATGATCGCGAGGCCGCGATGAAACCGCTGCATCTGCGCAACTTCACGGCGACCAGCTGCATCGGCAAAGGCATAGCGGCGACCTTGAAGAGCCTGCTCGAACAACGCAGCGGCCTCGCCGGCTGTAGATTCGAGACCGTGGACATCCCCACCTACATCGGCGAAGTGGCCGGCGTCGACGAAGAACGGCTGCCGGAGGATTTGTACAGGTTCGACTGCCGCAACAACCGGCTGGCCGAGCTGGCACTCCAACAGGATGGCTTTTTCGAAGCCGTGCAGCAGACAGCCTCGCGTCTCGGCCGGCGCCGTGTGGGGGTTTTCATGGGGACCAGCACGGCGGGAATTCTGCAGACCGAGCTTGCCTATCGCGAACGCGATCCGGTCAGCGGAGCGTTGCCCGCGAGCTTCGAATACGGATCGACTCACAATTCTTTTTCGGTGGCCGATTACCTGCGCCGGCGCTGCGGTTTGGAGGGGCCCGCCGTTGCGGTTTCCTGCGCATGCGCCTCCAGCGCCAAGGCATTCGGCTCGGCACGACGCATGCTCGAAGCGGGACTCATCGATGCGGCTCTGGTGGGCGGAGTGGATTCGCTGTGCCTCACCACGTTGTACGGTTTTCACTCGCTGCAGCTTTCGTCGCCGGCGCCCTGCCGCCCGTTCGACGTCGCACGCGACGGTATTTCGATCGGCGAGGGGGCGGCGCTGGCGCTTCTGGAACGCGCGCCGGACGACTTGGATGGCGACTCGGTCCTGCTGCTCGGGGTCGGCGAATCCAGCGATGCCTACCATATGTCCGCACCGCACCCCGAGGGTCTCGGTGCGCGCCGCGCGATGCGCGCCGCGCTGGCATCCGCCGTGCTCGACCCCGGCGACATCGACTACATCAATTTGCACGGGACCGGCACGCCCAGTAACGATCGGTCCGAGAGCCACGCAGTCACCAGCGTATTCGGCCCGACCACCCCATGCAGTTCGACCAAGGGCGCCACCGGCCATACGCTGGGTGCGGCCGGCGCGCTGGAGGCGGTCATCAGCGCCCTTGCCGTCAAAAATGGCTTCATGCCGGGCGGCGTCCACACCAGCACGATCGATCCCACCCTCACGGCACTCTATATAAGGGACAACCGCCGCGCTTCGATCATGCGCGTAATGTCCAATTCATTCGGATTCGGCGGCACGAATTGCAGCCTGATTCTGGGCCGCGCGGGGTGAAGTTATCGGCCTACGTCGGCGGCCTCGGCGTCCTGGGGCCAGGCCTCGCGGATTGGCCGGACGCGGCGGCCGTGCTGTCGGGTCAAGCCGTCTACCGGCCCGCACCCACCGTGCTGCCCATGCCGGCGATGCTCGCGGCAGCCGAGCGCCGGCGCGTCGGCCGTGTCGTGAAGCTGGCGTTGGGCGTCGCGCTCGAAGCCACCTCGCAGGCCGGCGAGAATCCCATGGAATTGGCCAGCGTGTTCTCATCTTCCGGCGGCGACGGACAGAACTGCCATGAACTCTGCCTCGCCCTGTCGCTCGCCGGCCGCGAGATATCGCCGACCCGCTTCGCCAACTCGGTGCACAACGCGGCCGCGGGGTATTGGAGCATCGGCACGGGCGCTACCGTGGAGTCGAGCGTCTTGTGCGCATTCGATGCGAGCTTCTGCGCAGGTCTCTTGGAAGCGATGACTCAGATCGCAGTCGACCGGCTGCCGGTCCTGCTGGTCGCGTACGACTGCGAATATCCGCAGCCCCTGCACGCCAAGCGCCCCATCCCCGACGCCTTCGGTGTCGCTCTCGTACTGACTCCGCTGCGGCGCGCCTCGTCGCTGGCGAGACTGGACGCCGAACTCAGCGACTTAGGAGTGGATCGATTCGAGGATCCGGCCTTCGAGGCGCTGCGCGCGTCGTTCCCGGCGGCGCGCGCGCTGCCATTGCTGCGCCTGCTGGCATCGCGAAACCGCGGCAGCGCGATTCTCGAGTATCTCGACGTATCACGACTGCAAGTGGAGATCGAACCGTGCGTCTAGACCGCTCCTGGATCGAACGCAACATTCCCCACCATGGCCGCATGTGCCTGCTCGATGAAGTCATCGAATGGGATGCAGGACACATCCGCTGCCGCAGCAGCACGCACCGGCGGCCCGACCATCCGCTGCGCTCGCACAACCGCTTGGGTGTGGCCTGCGGCATCGAGTACGCAGCGCAGTCGATGGCCGTGCACGGCGCGCTGGCCGGCGGCGCACCGGCCGGCCCCGGCGCCGGAATCATCATATCCGAAGTCGGCTTTCTCGCCGGCTTGCGGGACGTTCAGCTGCACGTGGCGCGGCTCGACGACCTGCATGCCGATCTCATCGCTGACGCCGAACTGATTGCCGGAGATCACGGCAGCGCGTTGTACGAATTTGCCCTGACGTCCGAGGCGCGGCGGCTGTTGAGCGGCCGCGCGACGGTAGTCTTCAACGCCAACCAACGGGTTAACCTTTGATCTTGAACAAAACGGCGACTCGCGCATTGGTGACGGGCGGCAGCGGCGGCATCGGTGCGGCCATATGCCGGCGCTTAGGCAAGGCCGGGTACTTCGTGTATGTCCACGCGCATCGCGGCACGCCCGCCGCGGCGGCGATCGTCGGCGAGATCGTGGCGGCCGGCGGCCGCGCGGCCGCGGTTCAGTTCGATCTGACCGATTCGGCTGCGACGCGCACGTCGGTCGAGCGGCTGCTGGAAGACGGACCGGTGCAGGTTCTGGTGAACAATGCCGGCGTCCACGACGATGCCGCATTCCCGGGAATGAGCCCCGCGCAATGGCATCGCGTCATCGACTTGTCGGTCAATGGATTCTACAACGTCACGCAGCCGCTGCTGCTGCCGATGATCCGCACTCGCTGGGGCCGGATCGTAAACCTATCATCGGTGTCGGCGCTGCTCGGCAATCGCGGCCAAGTGAACTATGCGGCGGCCAAGGGTGCGTTGAACGCCGCCACCAAGGCCTTGAGTCTGGAAGTGGCGAGCCGCGGCATCACCGTCAACGCGGTGGCGCCGGGCATTATTTCGAGCGGCATGGGCGATGCCGCGTTCGATGCCGCCGCCATTGCCGCCATAGTGCCGATGAAGCGCGCCGGGACGGCCGAAGAGGTGGCGGGCTTGGTGGCCTATCTCGCGTCCGAGGAAGCCGCATACATCACCGGTCAGGTCATTTCCATCAATGGAGGGATGATCTAAGGTGAAGGCTCCTAGGCATAGGCGTCGACGGCGCCGCTCGCGAGGCGGGGGCTCGCACTCGCGGTTGATGGCACCGCGGTAGTGGCTGGGCTGCCGTTCGCGGAGGGCGTCCATTCGTAGGGCTGGGAATGTGTGGGGCGCTCCTGAAAGGAACGCTGTGAAATATCGACGCTAACTTGACCGAATCCCTGAGTCCCGAGCATTTCGCGTAATTTCGGCGAGCTCGCCTCCAAGGCATCCCGGGTCACGGCGCTGTGACTCATGAGCCAGACCTGCGCGTGATCGCCCTGCACCGCGATCCGCACCTCGATGGGTCCGAGTTGCGGCGGATTCACCTGCAATTTCGCGCCGTTCAGATTGTTATCGACCATCCAGGACACCTGATTCGCCACGCCTTGTCCGAATTCCGGCGTCTCCACTCCCGCGGCGACATTCAACGTCGGCGTCGCCGGCGCGTCGATCGACGTCGTGGGATTCGAGCTCACTTGCGCGGCGCCCGCGGCGTTACCGCCACCGGTGCCGACTGCCGCGGCAGCGCCCGCGGCGCTGCGCGAGTGTTTGTCCGCTGCGCCGATATTGGCGAGCACCGCGGCGGCTTGCGCGCTTGCAGCGGCAGCCGGCGTGGCAACCGCGACTACCAGCTTCGGCGCAGCGCCGTCGGCCGGA
>CAAGKR010184594.1_pt1 | contig 22775 bp, 20 predicted proteins | sample 2556971 | NCBI WGS metagenome assembly CAAGKR01 (sample SAMEA5207829, study PRJEB30636) | soil metagenome | biome: forest; feature: boreal; material: soil | place: USA | collected 2011-09 | depth 1 m | reverse complement strand
CCGCGGCTGCCGCCGATGCTGGTATCAGCCGTGACGTGAATTGTTCGACCGAGAAGCGTGAGTGTTCCGGCACTCGGATCGACCGACTGCACGGGGCCGCTCAGCGTGACCTGAGCGACGCGGGTTACAGCGAGTGTCGCGACCGGCAACGGCGCATTCGGCGCGCTGTCCGCTGACTTCAAGACGGCGAAAATGAGCGAACCGGGCGCGATCGAAGTGAGATTGGATACGACGCCGTCGTCGCCGAGGATCTTGGCGTCGGAAGCGTCGAGAGTGACGAGACCGTTCGCCAGCGAGATGATCGAACCGTTGACGCTGGTGACAAATCCGCTGACGGTCGTGCCGGCAATGGGCGAGCCGCCGCGCGCGTCGGGCGGCGTGACCGCGCGCGTCCGAGTTTGCGCAAAGAGACCGGTGGTGCCGAGGAGGAGGATTACGAGCGTTTTCCGGATCATGATCACTGATTCTACCGCGCCCGGATGAGAATGACGTCGCCGAACGGAGTGACCTGATCCTTCACTTGCGCGTAGTCGCCGACCACGACCACCGCGCCGTGGTATGTGTCGAAGTACTTTGCTGCCGCCTTCTGGATGTCAGCGGGAGTGAGCGCTTCGAGCCGCGGCTGAAAGGTCTGCAGAAAATCGTGCGGCAGGTCGTAGGTGTAGATGCTGTTGATGCGGCTGGCGAGACCGGACTGGCTCTCCAGTTCGAGCGAGAGGGTGCCCAGGCTGTAGATCCTGGCCGCGTCAAGCTCCTCCTGGGTCACCGGCGCCACGCGCATGCGATCGAGCTCGTACAGCATCTCGAGGATAGTCGGCCCGGTCACTTCGTTGCGCACCGCCGCACTGGTCCAGAACGTTCCGGAGCGACGTCGGAGATCGGCAACGCTGAACGGCGAGTACGTGTAGCCCTTCCCCTCGCGGATGTTGCGGGTCAGGCGCGAATAGAACGCACCTCCATAGATCATGTTTGCGGTGCGCAGCGCGATGTAGTCGGGAGACTTGCGGGGCACAGCAAGCGCGCCGACAACAATCGTTGACTGCACCGAGGAAGGGCGATCGACGAAATAGATCTGACGTTTCTCGCGCTTCGGTGGCGTACTGACTGTTTCAACGGGCAGCGGCGCGCGTTGCCACGATGCAAACGTCTTCTGCACCAGCGGAAACGTGGCAGCGGGATCGAAGTCGCCGACGATGATGAGATGCGCGTTGTTCGGGACGTAACGGGCGGCGGCGAAGGCCTGCAACTGGGCGCGATTCACTTTGTCGATGTCGGCAGGCTCCGGAACGACGAAGCCATACGGATGTCGTCCGAAGATCGCCTTCTCGAGCTGTTCCTGCGCGACGAAGTCAGGTGTGGAGCGCTCCTCTTCGATTTCCGAAACGAAGTTCGATTTCGACAGGTCCACTTCCGATTTCTCGTACGCCGGATGGCGTGCGACATCGCTGAGAAGATCGAAGAGCTGCGGGGAGAACTCCGAAAGTGCCGACGCGGTGACGGTGGTGGAGTCGTCGTCGACATTGACGTTCATCGAGCCGCCGATCGCGCGCAGTTCTTCCTTCAGTTGCCTGCTGCTCCGTGACTTCGTCCCCTCCGTCAACACACGTCCGGCGAGCTGCGCGAGACCGGGGTGCGTTCGATATTGCGTTCCGCGGCCGGCCAGGAACGTCAGCTCTGTGGTGATCTTCGGAACGCTGGCCAGCGGCGCCATGACGACGATCAGTCCGTTGTCGAGTTTTTTCTCCGTGATCGACGGCCAGCGGATGGGGCGGGGCGCCGCGGGCGGGGGAGGGGTGGTCTGGGCGGCGACGGCGAAAAGGGCGGCGAGCAACATTATTTCTTCTCCGGCAGGCGATCGATGGCCGTTCGATTTTCGGGCCCAAGAACCTTGCGCGCCGCGCTCTGCACCTGCTCCAGCGTCACGGCGTCGTAGGTGTCGAGAACCTTGTTGATGCGCGACGGATCATCCCGAAACAACGCGAACGAGGCGAGGAGATTCGCCTTCCCGAAGGTCGATTCGAGCTGGTCATAGAAATTCGAGCGGAAGCGAACCTTCGCGTCGTTGAGCTCTTTCTTCGTGACACCGTGCTCCTGGATGTCCCCAACGATCGAGTCCACTTCCTTGAGAATCTGGTCGCCGGTGTGCCCGGGTTTGTATGTCGTCCGTGACACGAGGAGCATCGGCCCGTTGTAATCGAACTCGCTTCCGAGCTCGAAGTTGATTCCGCCGCTCCAGTCGATGGAGATCGCCTTCTCCTTCACCAGGCGCTGGTAGAAACGGGAGCTGTCGTCGCCCTGCAGAATGAGATCGAGCAATACCATCGCCGGATAGTCGGCCGACTCCTGATCCGGAAGGTGATAGCCGAAGGCCAGGGCGGGGACGCTCGCCAGCTTGTCGGTTTGCGTGAGACGCACTTCCTTGGCCTGCGCCGGCTCGCTCACGTCGGGCCGCTCCGGCACCGACTGCATCGGGATGTCGTCGAAGTACTTCTCGACCATCGGCTTCACCGCGTCGGGGCTGATGTCGCCGACGATCGCGAGCACCGCGTTGTTCGGCGCGTAGTACGTTTTGAAGAACTGGCGCACGTCCTCGATCTTTGCTGCCTCGATGTCGTGAAGATCGCCGTAGAAATTGTGCGCGTTGAGCCAGTTGCGGTTGGCGTTCTGCCAGATATCGAGCCACTCGAACATCCCGTAAGGCTGATTGAGGACGTTGACGCGCACTTCCTCGCTGACCACGTTCTGCTGGTTCTTGAGATTCTCCTCGCTGACGTCGAGCGATCGCATCCGATCCGCCTCCAGCCACAGCGCAGTCTCCGCACGATCGCTCGGCAGCGTTTCGTAGTAATTCGTGAAATCGAGACGCGTCGAGCCGTTCAGGTTCCCGCCGTTCGCTTCGACGATCTTGGCGTGCTCCATCTTCTTCACGTTCGCCGAGCCTTGAAACATCATGTGCTCGAACAGGTGGGCGAAACCGGTGCGGCCCTTCGGCTCGATCCGGAATCCGACACCGTAATAGACCGCCACGGTGACGGTTGGCGCGGCGTGACTCTCGCTGACGACGACCTTCAATCCATTCGGCAGCCGGTAGTAGACGACCGGCACGTTGACCGACTTCGCGAACGCGTTCGCCGCGAGAGCAGTACAAAGGATCAACATTCGTACACGCATGGCGGAAATGCTACACGCTAGACTCCGCCGTGATGCGCACAAAACGGTTGCGGCGCGCGGTCCGACGTTTCCTCGAGTATCTGGCCGCGGCGTATATCGATCTTCGCCTATGGCTGACGGGAAAGACCGATGGCGAGATTCCGCCGCTCCGCCTGCGCTTTGTCGGCATCGGCGACTTTCGGGTCGTCGGCAATGATCTCGCCGCGCTGCTGGTGAACGCCGGCGGGCTGCGCCCGGTCGATCGCGTGCTCGACATCGGATGCGGGGTTGGACGCGTTGCGCTGCCGCTCAGCCGTTACCTCGCCCCGGAAGCGACGTACGACGGGTTCGACGTCGTGAAGTCCGCGATCCGGTGGTGCGAGCGAAACATCACGCCGCGCCATCCAAACTTCCGCTTTCGTCACGTGAAGGTCGCGAATACGGAGTATCGCGCTCGCGGCGTGCCGGCGTCCCAGTTCCGCTTTCCCTTCGCCGATCGATCCTTCGACTTCGCATTCGCCACGTCGCTGTTCACTCATCTCACGGCGGACGAGATGCGTCGGTACCTCGCCGAGACCACGCGCGTGCTGGTGCCGGGCGGGCGGTTGCTCGCCACATTCTTTTTGCTGAACGACGTCTCGGTCGCGGCTCTCTCCATCCGCGACGTCTACAACTTTCCGTTTGTCGGCGGGGCGACGCGTCTCATGGATGCGGACAATCCCGGCGTCGCCGTTGCCATCGATGAGGCGACCCTCCTGAAGATGGCCCACGATGCAGGGCTGAAGATCGAGCGTGTGGAATACGGTCTGTGGAGCGGCCGGCAGGGAATCAGTTTTCAGGATGTCGTCGTATGGAGGCGCGACTGAGCAAGCAATACGAGCGCGCTGACGAAGCCGAGGACGCCGCAGCTAACCCAGAGCGCCATCGGATTGCGCTCAAAGATCAACGTGCCGACTGGCGGTCCAATCAGCATGCCCAGCGACCAGGAGACGGTCAGCAGTCCCATGTAGCGTCCCCGATACTTCTCCGGGGCGAGCCGCGCCACGTATGCAGCGGCCATTGGTGACGCGATCATTTCTCCCAGAGTCCACACCACCACGGTCGCGGCCAGCGCCGGAAGAGTGAGCGCGATCCCGGTCAGCGCGAAGCCAAGGCCCGAAAGAAAGTATCCGAGAGCGATCACCGGCTGCGGCCGATAGCGCTGAACGACGGCGGTGATGAGCAGTTCGAAAAGAACGATCAGAACGCCGTTGAGTGAAATGAGAAGTCCGTAATCGCGAGCCGGGAATCCGAGCGACCGCACGTGAAGCGCGAAGGTCGATCCCAACTGGAAGTCAACCACGGTGATGCAGAGCGTGGCGAAGAGAAAGAGCATGAAGACTCGGTTTTTCGCAGCGACACGCAGCGCCTCTCCGAAGCGTTCGCCTTTGGTGTACGTCCGCAAGCCGTGGGGCAACGCGGCGAGTGCGATCAGGCCGTAGACGACGGACGTCGACGCGTCGGTGATGAAGAGACCGAGGAAGGAATGCTCGGCGACGAAGCCGGCCGTCGCCGGACCGGCGGCGAATCCGAGGTTCACGGCGAAGCGATACATCCCGAACGCGATGACACGATGCTCGGGCGCCACCAGATCGACGAGGAGCGCATGGCTCGCGGGCCGATACAGCTCGGCGAGGACGCCGGTGAGAAACGTGACGATGAGAATGGCCGGAAAGCCGCGCGCCTGCGAGAGAGTCAGCATCGCCAGCGCAGAGCCGAACATCGACACGGCGATCGTGTTCCGGCGCCCGATGCGATCGGCGAGATGGCCACCGAGAGTGGATGCGACGAGAAGGCCCCCGCCGTAGACACCGATCGCCGCTCCTGCCTGCCCCACCGAGTATCCGATTCGCGTGAGATAGAGGACGAGAAACGGCAGGACGAAGGTCCCGAAGCGATTGATGAACGTGCCGCCGAAGAGGATCCAGGCGGGCGCAGGGAGGGCGCGGAGGTTTTGACGGAAAGAGTTCACCGCGAACTCTTCAGCCCACGATGTCGTTGAGCGATCGGAGGAAGCGCGCGACGACCGCCTCATCGAACTGTGATCCGGCGGCCTCGCGAATTTTCTGGGCGGCGTCGTGGCGGCTGAGCGGCGTCACGCGGTAGGAATCGTTGGACGTCATCGCCACCCACGCATCACAAACCTGGATGATGCGCGCGGACAGCGGAATCAGATCGCCGCTCATCCGGCTCGGATATCCCTTGCCGTCGACGCGCTCGTGATGCCGCAACACGGCCTGCGCAACGTCGGGACCGAGCAGCGGCTCGACGATGGCGGCACCGACGACAGGATGCTCGGCCAGGCCGCGAAGTTCCTCCGCGGTCAGATTCGGCCGGCGATAGAGCCGGTCGTAGTCGAGAAGGCGAAGGCCGACGTCGTGCACCAGGCCGGCGATGCGCGCGACTTCGATCTGCTGCGGCGGCAGATCGAGAAGTGTCGCCAGGCGTTGCGACATCATCGAGACTTCGCGGCAGTGATCGAGCAGCTCCGGATACTTCTGGAAGTCAGGCTCCAGTAGTTTCTCGGCGACGAGTATGCGATCGCTGCGTCCGGTGCCCGCGGCAATAGCAGTTTCGACCGATTGCTCGATCTGACGGAGGAACATGGTCAGCGCGCCCTGTGCTTGCGCTTCCGGAGTTCGCTCGAACGCGACCGTCAGCACCAGCCCTTCGAAGGACTGCGGATTCACCGGCGCGCTGAGAATCGTGCTGATGCTGTCGGCGGCGATGGGAACGACTCGCGCGCCGAACGGATAGATCAACTGCGCCGGCGACGGCTTCAGTTGCACCTCGGCGTAGCGGTTCGTGCGCAGCCAGCTTTTCAGATGACTCTGCAGCATTTCGATCGCGTCATCGGTTACCGTGGCGATCGCGACGGTCGCCTGCGGACTGCCTGGCTGCCCGATCGCAGTGAACGACGCGAGCGTGGCGCCGGGTATCGCAAGTGCGGCGGGAAGCAGCAGGCGGACGACCGCGAGATCATCTTCCGTGAAGGTCCGCTTGCCGGACGCTTGCGCGTACTGGCGGCGAGTCATGATGCTGCGCGCCGATTCGATCGCGCTCACCGCCGGCGGCGAGAGATCGTAGCGGTGATCGAGAACGACCGGGACCGGCTCGGCGACGAGCGTGCGCATCGACGCACGATCCGTTCCGTCGGGCGGTGAAACAGGAATCGGCGCGAGGCCGAACAGATTGCGGGCACTGAGAAGCGTCACGACCTGCTCCGCGATCCGGAGCGCCGCTTCGAGATCCGGAGCGTCGAATGGTTTTCTGCCCGCTTTGTCGCGCATGTCGATGAAGCCGACGAGCCGGCCGCGGGCGTAGAGAGGAGTCACAAGCAAACGGTCGGTGCCCTGGCGGAACAGCATCTCGGAGAAGCGCATGTCCGCGCCGACGCCGTTGACGAAGAACGCGTTCCGCTTGACGGCGAGGCGGTCGACCAGGTCGTCATTGCTGCTCACCAGCTTTCGCGCCGCGTCATTGAACTGGTAGCTGGTGACCAGCTCGAATTTCTTCTCTGTCAGATCCTTCGTCGGCGAAAGGTAGAGCGCCGCCTTCGTGGCCTGCACGTGTTCCACGCAGCCGTAGAGAATCTGTTTGAGTTGTGGCTCGATCTCGCGAACTTCGTTGAGCATGGGAGCGATCAAAGTATAGCTGGTGCGAGATGTCATCCCGAGCCGCTCGGGATGACACTGGCAGGCGATCAGTTGAATTCGAAGCGGACGCGCAAACGGAGATGTCCGAGGACCGCGCCGAAGAACGTGCCGATGGTGTTCCAGATCACATCGTTGATGTCGGCCACCCGCGAAGGAAGAAAGTATTGCCACGCCTCGATCACGCAGGTGAAGGTCAATCCGAGAAGGATGGTGAGGACGTACGTCTGGACGGTCGGACGATCGATGGTGTGCAGCGTGATGAACATGAGGAAACCCCAGGGGACAAAAAGCAGGATGTTGGCGACGATGGGGAGGAGGATCACCGCGACGATGTGCGTCGACACCGGCCGATGCGCTACCCGATGCCAGAGATGTCGCAGATCCTCGAACGGAATCGGATCGACTTTCGCGTAGCTTTTTCCGGAGATCTGCAGCGTGAGTATGCCGATGCCCACCGTCGCCGCGATCAGGAGCAGCACCGTCACCGGCTTTTGGATGGTGATGGTGGTCTGCATCGCCCGCTACACGTTGACGAACTTCCTGAAGTCGACGTTGAGGATCAGCCCGATCGCCATGAAGAACATCATCGTGGCCGATCCGCCGTACGAGATGAGCGGCAGCGGAATGCCGGTGACGGGCAGCAGGCCGATCTGCATCGAGACGTTGATGAGAATGTGAAAGATGAAGAAGCCGATCAGCGACAGAACGAGAAACGTGCCGCCGCGATCGCGCGCCGCTTTGGCCACGGCAAGCGACTCGACGATGAGAAACAGATAGAGCGTGAGCACGACAATCACGCCGACGAAGCCCCACTCCTCGCCGAGAACCGAGAAGATGAAATCGGTGTGGCGGGCGGGAAGGTACTCGAGGTTGACCTGCGTGCCGTGCAGGAATCCCTTGCCGGTGATGCCGCCCGAACCGGTGGCGATCTTCGCCTGCATCACCTGATATCCCGACCCGAGCGGATCGCGGGCCGGATCCATAAAAATCTTGATGCGCTCTTTCTGAAACGGCTTCAGAAAGTGCCAGCCGACAGGAACCGCGACCAGAAAACAGAGGATCGCGATCAACCAGAACTTCGGTTTGACGCCTCCGAAGAACATGGCCACGGCGACGAGCGGAAAGAAACTGGCCGCCGATCCGAACGCCGGCTGGATCGCGATCAGCAGCACCGGCGCGCCGATGATGGCCATCACGGCGAAGAACGTGCGGAAATTCAGATACGCGCGGTCATTGGAGTCGAAGTATTTCGCGATGAGCAGCGCGGTGAAGATCTTCATGAACTCCGACGGCTGGAACTGAAATGATCCGAAGTGGATCCACGACTTCACGTTGCGCGTCAGCCGGCCCCATACCAGCACGTATCCGAGCAGGCAGAGTCCCATGCCGTAGAGAAACGGCGAGATCTCCATCAGCGCGTGATAGTCGACGGAGACGAAGACCAGCATCAGGAAGATGCCGATGACCGTCCAGATGATCTGTCTGCGAAAGAGCGGAGCGTCCGGACTGAAGTGCGTCGCGCTGTAGACCAGCGTGCAGCCGATGGCCGCGATGAGCAGCGCGGTGGTGAGGAGATTGACGTCGATGCGAGAGAGAGTGCGTTCGAGGGACATCAGTTCGCCGCTGGCCGTTGGGCCGTTGGCCGTAGAGTACAACACGGCCAACAGCCAACGGCCAACAGCCAACACTTATCGCACCGGCGGCTCCTGGTTGTAGAAGAACATGCACGTCACGCGCTCCGTCGCGTTCGGAAAATCCGGCGGCAGAGGGTTCAGCGGCGATGAAAGCTCGATCGCTTTGCGGGCCGCGAAGTCGTAGGGAGGAACCGTCGAGCTGCTCAGCGTCGTGACATCGGTGATCCGGCCGTCGCGGTGGATCGTGAACCGGATCGTCACCACGCCTTTGAGGCCGGTCTGCAGCAACTGCGGCATGTTGTTGTACCAGTTGACCCGGATCCGGCTGACCATCGACTCGGCGTACTCACCCCAGTCGTACCACTGCGTCTCGAACGACAGCGGCCCCGATTCAGCGAATCCTTTTTCGCCCCCCGCGTTGCCGAGGTCGAGACTCTGCTGCCCGGTGCCGATGGAAGCAATCTTCCCGACTTCGCGAATCGCGTTGTGCCAATCGATCTGGCCCTTCGCCGCGCTCGCCTGGACGGGACGGTAGGCGAACGTGTCGCTAGCGGCGGACGTCTGCGACGAAGCGAGAGAAGGCGAGACGGGCGGGGCGGACGGTTGGGCGCCATTGCTCGACGCCGATCGCTGCGCTGCCGTCGAAGGTGTGTAGAAGCCGCCCTCGCCCGGCCGCAGCGTCCGCTTTTCGCCGTTCGGATGCGGCATCGAAGCACGGCGGTTCGCGTCGGAGTACGGAGCCGTCATCGGCGCCGAGTTCACCTTCGGGCCAGGCGCTTCGACGAACTGCGCGTTTTTCCGGATCAGCTCGACATAGTGAACCATCGGCGTGACCGCCTGGTCGGACGCGATGGGACGATAGGTCTTGACGATGTAGATGATGAAGACCGCGTGGAGGATCAGCGAGACAGCGACCGCGGCGCTCACGCCCCGGCGTGGCTTCTCCTCAAGCACGAAATCGAGGCGTTCTAGCAAGGTCCTCTCGTAGAAGTTTGGACGTTCGCGTTTTCTTCCAGGTTGCAGTTACACTTCCGCTGGAATGAGCGCGGTCGCGCAGCCCCCGCCGCCTCCGCCGCCGCCGTCCGGCCCGACCTTCGACTTTGTCCGTCCATTTACATTTGTCTTCGACGATCCCCGCTGGCTGCCCAAGATCCTGCTTGGCGGGCTCTTCACGCTGGCGTCGGCCCTGATCGTCGGCACCTTCTTCGTTTACGGCTATCTCGCGCGACTCGTGCGCAACGTGATCGCCGGCATCCCGAATCCTCTCCCTGAATGGGATGACCTCGGCGAGTACTTCAACGAGGGCGTGAGACTCTTTTTCATCGCCGTGATCTACGCAATTCCCGTCGTTGTTCTGGCCGCCGCGGTCGTGGTTCCAGGTGCAATTCTGTCCCAGGGCGATTCGGAGGCGACGCGGAACCTCGGCGCCGGGATCATGTCGTGCGTCTGGTGTCTGATTTTTCCGATCAGCCTTGCTCTCGCCGTCTGGATGCCTGCGGCGCTGCTGATGGCGGTCGTCCAGAGGGAGTTCTCCGCTGCATTTGAGTTCTCGCGCATCCTCGCGTTCATCCGTGCGAATCTCGGCAACTACCTTCTGGCCTTCGTGGTCTGGCTGATCGCCCGCTTCGGTTCCAGCCTCGGCTTTCTCCTGCTCTGCGTCGGCATCTTCTTTACGATGTTCTGGGCCTTTTGCGTAGCGGCATACGCATTCGGGCAGACATATCGCCTCTCCTCCGCCCGATGAGACGGGACACGAAGATCGTTGCCGCCGTGCTCGGTATGATCGCCGGCTCGATCCTGGTCGCCAGCACGGCGTGCACCTGGTTCATTGCGCACGGAGCGTCGATACGGTGGCGGCTGCTGTTCCGGATCTTTTGCCACGGCATCCCTGACCGGTGCTTCTACGTGTGGCACGTGCCGATGCCGATTTGCGCGAGATGCGTGGCCATCTATGGCGGGTTGGCGGCAGGCATCGCGATCTTCTGGATCGCGCCCAGACTGAACGAATTGACGGCGAGAATCGTGATGATTGCCTCAGCGATCCCTCTCGCCGTGGATGGCCTCACTCAACTGGCGATGCTTCGCGAGAGCACGAACACGCTGCGACTCATCACCGGGCTTATCGCCGGAATCGCGTTCGCGTTCTGGGCGCTGACGGCCGTCGAAACAGTCGAAACTCGTGTGTTTACAAGTTCTTGACGGTCTCTAGCCGCTGCGCTACCCTTCTTTACGCACTTCCTGCCACGCCGATGAATGGGGTCGCATGGCTTTCCAGGGATCGCTCAAAGAGCTACCGCTTCCCGACATCATCCAGTTGGTGAGTGTCTCGGGCAAAACTGGAAAATTCTCCCTGACTCGCGACAACGACCGCGGCTCAATCTTTCTGAAAAACGGCCAGATGGTGCACGCCTCCGTCGGCGATCTGATCGGCGAAGAGGCGGTGTACGCATTGTCGATCTGGAATCACGGCGACTTTCTCTTCAGTCCCGGCGAAGAAGCGGATCGCCAGACCATCACCAAATCGAACACGAATCTATTGATGGAAGCCGCGCGCAGGCTCGACGAGTGGCGCGTCCTGTCGAAGAAAGTTCCGTCGGTCGACCATGTGCCTGAGTTGCTGATGCGCGAGAACCGTCACGAGCAGATTACGCTCAACGCGCAGGAGTGGATGCTGATCACGAAGATTGACGGCCGGCGGACGATCAGCGATCTCGGGAAAATCCTGAACATTTCCCCGTTCGATGTTGCAAAGATTCTCTACGGCATGATCACGTCCGAGCTCGTGACCTTAAAAAAAAAGCGTGAGCGCGCAGCGGATGAAGCCAACGGCGATCTAGTCGATCTGGCCGGCCGCATTCGGGCCGTCGCCGAGGAGTACATCGGCGACAAGGCGCACAAGACGATCGAGAAGCATTTCCTGCAGGCGCTCGATCGCATCATGGGCGGCGACGGGGAACGCGCGGTGGAGACGATGATCACCGAGTTCGAGAAGACCGCATCGCTCCTGCGAGGTCTCGCCGTCACCGAGCAGCTTCGCTCGCGGATCAGCAAGGTTCGGACGCTGGCTTCCTAGAAGGCCTGTCCACTCGAGAACGAGACGGTCCATCCGCCGCGACCGAGCGGATCGCGATTCAACGCGTAGGCGAAATCAATCCGCAGCAGATTCTTCGGCGTGCGCGGCAGCCCTACGCGAATGCCGACACCGACGTCCGTCTTCAGCGCCATGAGGTCAGACAATCCGCGGTAGGTCGCGTTGCCGCTGTCGATGAAGGCGACGACAGCGGGTGAGATGAGCTGCAGGACCTCGCGGCCGAGGTATACGCGTTGCTCGAGGTTGAACACGATGGAGCGGCTGCCGGCGAAACTGTGCAGACGATAGCCGCGCAGTCCCGTCGCGCCGTCGGCGAAGAATTGCGCCTCGCGATCGAGTCGCCATCCGGCGTTCATGAGCACGCGGCCCACGAGCGCCTGCGGGAAATCGGTGCCCCTTCGCAGCACGTACAGCAGACTCCCGCCCGCGACTGCGTTCTGCACTCCGCCGTCGAGCCGCGTGGATAGCTCCACGGAAGGCATGACGAAACTCTCCTCGCCAAATTGGCGACCGCTCCCGGCGGCGAAGCGCAGCAGGCCGGTCGTTGAGTCGACGCCGAACGCCTTCGGCGAGACCGCGGCTTCGAAGATTGTGTGCGTGCCGAGGTTGAAGTCTTCGTAACGGAGATCTTTGTTGACGAAGTTGAGTTTCACGTAATCGTTTTCCGCGCGATCGAACTTGAGGAAGAGATAGCGGAACTCGCGCTCCGCCGGCAGAGCGATGGGCGAATGTGCGGGCAGCGTCCCGAAATCATCGTTGACGAATCGCAGCCCGCCGGTGATTCGATTCGCGGATTGATCGTTCGGATCGAGCGCCACGCCGTACGCCGCGATCATCTCGTCGTGCTTCTGCCGGAATCGATCCGTCTCCATGCCGTGATTGAACAGGCGGTCATTCTGGCGAAAGCCGGTGAACGAGAACTCCGTCGCCCACGGCGTGGCAAACGAGTAGAACGGACGGCTGACGTTGAAGCGATGATCGTATCCGTCGGAGTTGATGCCGTAACCGAAATGCGCGCGACAGTACGGCGCGAAGAACGCGGGATCGTTGTAGTTGAGCGCGAAGCGTGTGCGCTCCACGCCTTTGTCCCAACCCAGATCGACCTCTTTTCCGTAGCCGAGCAGGTTGTCGTCACTGATGGTCGCGCCGTAGGTGGCCGTCCCGCCTTTCATTCCGGCCTGCGTTTCCGGCGCGATCGACCAGGCGTCCTGCGTAATCACGGTGACATCGACGAGACCATCGCGCGGCGGCGACGCTGTCACCGCCGCCGACTTCAGAAAACCCAGCGCGCGGAGATTGCGCTCGGTCTCGGCGAGGCGCTCGGGCCGATAGATGTCACCCTCACGAAACAGGATGAATCGTCGGATGACCGATTGCCGCGTCTCGATATGCAGCCGATCGGCGAGCCGATACGCCGGTCCATGCTCGGCCTCCTCGGATGAGTAGACGTCGAGCGCGTGAACGGTGACCTTCCCGATTCGGAGCGGCTGTTGCGCCTCGGTCTGAACGGCGATCGCGATGACAACCGCGAAGAGGAGGGGGCGTCCGCAATTCACCGTGTCTCGCAGGCAAAAGGGAAAAGGCGGATGGGAGAAGGCCGCATTGAATTTGAGTTTGCCTTTTAACCTTTGCCTCTTGCCTTCTTCCGATGATAAGTGCGAAACGAGATTTGTTATCCTTTTCTCACACACCACTCGGAGGATCCATTGGACGGTTACAAAGGCGGCTGGATCGAAATCATCGCGGGAGGCATGTTCTCCGGTAAATCGGAAGAGCTGATTCGCCGCCTTCGCCGCGCAGTGATCGCGCGTCAGCGCGTGCAGGTATTCAAGCCGATCATCGACGACCGGTTCACATCCGACGACATCGTTTCGCGCGATGACCGTCGACTCAAAGCGATCGCCGTCGCGACCAGCGCCGAGCTGCTCGCGCGTGTCGAGATCGGCGTGCAGGTCGTCGGCATCGACGAAGTGCAGTTCTTCGATGACGGCGTCGTCGAAGTCTGCATGCAGCTCGCTGACGCCGGCATTCGCGTCATTGCCGCGGGTCTCGATCAGGATTACATGCGCCAGCCGTTCGGACCGCTGCCGGCACTGCTCGCTGTGGCGGAAGAGGTCTCCAAGATGCACGCGGTCTGCGTGCGATGTCGCGGCGCCGCGCACTACTCGCAGCGCCTATCGGGCGGCGATGCGCAGGTGCAAGTCGGCGACGCTTCCTACGAGGCGCGATGCCGGTCCTGCTACGAGCTGTACAAAGCTGCGCCGGAGGAAGAGCCGGCAGTCCAGCTCACGATGCCCCAGACGGCCTGACAGATGTTGTCACTCGACTGGGCGAAAAATGGCGTTTTCTCGCACATTCCGATACGCTGGTTCGGGTCTAAAGTCCTGCCAGCTTGTGAGTTGTGCGAGTTGCGCCGTGTGGTACTTCGATTGCGGTCAAAGTCCCAAGGTAGAGGACTACGCACTGTGAAGAGAGATCGAGGGTTTACGCTCATCGAGCTGCTGGTCGTCGTGGCGATCATCGGGATCATCGCCGCGATCGCTGTCCCGAATCTTCTGTTGGCGATTCAGCGCACGCGGCAGCGCCGCTCGATGGTCGACATGCGCAACATCGCCACCGCATGGGAAGCACGCGGTGTCGATGTCGGCCGCTACAACGCCGCAGGGGCAGGAGTGGGCACCGCCGACAAGCAGGTGGATATCGCCGATCTGGCGACGGCGCTTACTCCAACGTACATGCGCAACGTTCCGGTGCTTGATGGATGGGGCACACCGTACATCACGTTCACCGATCAGCTTTGGGCCACAGGGGCGAGGGCCCAAGAGTACGCGATCATCTCCGCCGGTAAGGACCACACGTTTGCGTCGACCGAGGTCCTAGGCGCGTTCACTGATTTCGACTGCGACCTCATCTTCACGAACGGCACGTTCATCGCCTATCCCGCCGGTGGAGGCGGGAAGTAGCGGATGGCTGCGCTGCGTCGCAGGCACGTTCTCCCGCTCACTCTCGCATTCTTCTTCATCGTCGCCTCGCTCAACTGCCGGAAAGCATCCGGCGGTGAGGACAAGCCCGACGAGCGCGAAGCAGAAGCCGCTCTCGTCGCGTACCTGCGCATCGACACGACCAATCCTCCGGGAAACGAAACCGCCGGCGCTCGTTTTCTGCAGCAGCTTCTGGCGAAGGAAGGGATCGATGCGAAGCTGATCGGATCGAATCCAGCGCGCCAGTCGGTGTATGCGCGCATTGCGTCAGGCTCGAACGAGAAAGCGCTCGTGCTGCTGCATCACATTGACGTAGTGCCGGCGGCGGCCAGCGAGTGGACGAAGCCCCCGTTCGGCGGAGTGCAGTCGGGTGGATACATCTGGGGACGTGGCGCGCTCGACATCAAGTCGCTTGGAATCGCCGAACTCATGGCGATCGCTGATCTCAAACGCCGCAAGGTTCCACTTCGACGTGACATCATCTATCTCGGCGTCGCCGACGAAGAGCTCGGCGGCCTTCACGGTTGCAAGGAATTGCTGGAAATGCACCCCGAGCTCTTCGCCAATGTCGGCTTCGTTCTGAATGAGGCCGGATACAACGAGACCATCGTCGACAAGGTCTCGTTCTGGGGCATCGAAGTGCAACAGAAGGTGCCGCTGTTTCTTCGCATCCACATGAAAGGCCCCGCCGGTCACTCCGCGTCGCCGCCCGACGGCGGAGGCACGATGGTGCAACTCATGCGGACGCTCGAGGCGATCCAGAAGATCCCCACGCCGTATCGTCTGACGCCGGCGGTCGATCGCTACTTCAAGATCCGTGGCGCGGCGAAGAACGACGAGAAAGGTGAAGTGTTGCGGCTGCTGCGCAATCCCGTCGACGCCGAACGGGTGGAACGAGTGCTCCCGCCCGGATATCGATCGCTGATCCACGACACCATCGCCATCACCGAAATCCACGGCGGGATCTGTCCCAATTGTCTGCCCATGACCGCTACAGCCGACGTCGACATCCGCGTTCTGGATGACGAGACGACCGATGCGATGCTGACGAAAGTGCGGCAGACGATGCCAAAGGATGGGAAAGTGGAGGTTCTACTCGCTGGTACGCCTGTACCGGAGAGTTCCTCCGACACGGACCTGTTCCGCATGCTTGCCGCGGCGATGAAGCGATCCGAGCCGGGGTCGCAAGTAGCGCCCGTCGTGAGCGCCGGAACTTCCGACAGCCGCTACTTTCGTGCTCGAGGGATCGTCGCCTATGGCATCGCACCGTTCAAGGTGAACTATTACGACGCCGACACCGTGCATGGGACGGACGAGCGGATCCGCGCGCGCTTCTTTGATGAAGGCGTGCGCCTGACGCGGGAGATCGTTCACGACTTCTGCGCGCGGCGATGACGGCGCGCCGAACAGCATTCGTCCTTCTCGCCATCCTGGCGCTTCTTCTGTTCGCCCGCCCGCTGATCCGCGGCGAAGCTTTTACTTTCCGCGATCACAGCGATTACTTCCAACCCCTGCGCTACTTCACGGCGTTCGAGCTCCGCCACGGCCGGATGCCACTGTGGAACCCGTACAACGCTTCCGGCGAGCCGTGGCTGGCCAATCCGCAGACCGGCGTCTTCTATCCGCCGACGTGGCTCTTCCTTCTTCTGCCATTTGCTACCGCCTACACAATCTTTCTCCTGCTGCACCTGATCCTTCTCGCGTGGGGCGCTTACCTTCTCTTTTCTCGCTTTTCATCGCGGGAGGGCGCGCTGATCGCCGCGGTGGCGTTGACGATCAGCGGCCCGACGCTCTCCCTGCTCGACACAAACTTCACGACTTTCGCATGGATACCGCTGATTCTCTGGTCGGCGCTGGCCGGCGTTCGCGCGCCTGTGTGTGGGGCGCTCATTGCCCTGTCGTTCCTGGCCGGCGAGCCGTTCTTCGCGGCGGTCGGCGCGCTGATGTTCGTGATTCTCCGGCGGAGCGACATCATCGATGTTGCGTTGACGGCATTCTGTTTGTCCGCGGTTCAATTGCTTCCGTTTCTCGCCGCGGTGGCCATCAGCGATCGAGCCGGCGGGGTGAGTCAGGAAGAGATTCTTCGCGACTCGATGCCGCTGAGTGACTGGCTGCGGCTCGGAGCTCCTGCTGCGATCGCCGGCAACGCTCACGAGCAATTCATTCCAGTGCTCTACATCGGCCTCATCCCTCTCATTCTCGCGGTGATCGCTGTGGTCACGGCGATCCGACGAAGGACGGTGCAGGCGTGGCTCGCTCTTCTCGTCATCGCCGTCGTCGTCAGCAGCGGGTCGTTCTTCGCGCCGGTCGGCGCTCTGCTCACCGCCATGCCGCTGACGCTTCTTCGCTACCCGGCCCGCCTCGCCCCCCTCGGTGCTCTCGCCGTGATCGCGCTGGCCGCGATCGGATGGGATTGCGTGGCTCGTGTGGCGCGGTATCGCTGGGTGTCGGCGGCGTTGATCTGTCTCGTGATCATGGATCTCACGCCGAGGATCGCGCCGCTTCTGGAGAGTGCACCGTTCGATACGGACGTCGTTCCGTACAATCGCGCCATCGGACGTGACGCGAAGATTGTCCGGCTCCAGCCACGCAGGCAGTCCTTCGATCGCCGCGCGTGGATCGCCGGCTACCTCAATTTATTCGATCGGCGTTTCGACGCCTGGACGGCGGCGCCGTGGATCGCCCGTCGTTACACCTCCGCCTACGCCGCCGCCCTGGAGCGCCGCGATCAGCTCGATGCGATGTCGATCGGATACGTCCTGGCCACCCAGCGTATCCCTTCGATGCCGCCTCTGGCGCGGGCCGATGGAGTGATCGCACATCAGAATCGCCAGGCGCGGCCGATGGCGTATTGGCGCGGGGCGAACGGACGGATCGCGCCCGTCTCGATGCTCGCCTTCACGACGAGTGCCGCGCACGTGACCGTCAACGCCGTCGCGGAAGGGGAGGTCGTGCTTACGCAGCAGGACGCGCCGGGATGGAAGATCACGGTCGACGGAAAGCCGGCCTCGGCCTCGGCGGAAGGAACATTTCGCGCCGTCCGGGTGCCCGCTGGACACCACGAGGTCAGCTGGCGCTATCGGCCGCCACTTTTTTTTCTTGGAGCGGCGCTCACGGCACTCGGATTGCTTCGCCTGATACTTTCGAATCGATTTGTCAAGACTTCAACGCACAAAATTTTTTTCGCCGAACGAGCGAATTGATGGACTTTTTTTTTCGAAGGCGGGTGTAGAATCCGCACCTCCAGCTTCAAAGAACTTTTTTTCTGAGGACGTTCAATGGTGAGCAGCATCGATGATCGCTTGAATCTGATCATTCGCGAGCTAATCGGAAACGGCATCACCCTCGAACAAGCAGTCGAAGCATTTGAAGGCAAGTACATCGTGGCTGCGATGTCTGCCAGCCGCGGCAACGTCACGCAGGCCTCCAAAGCTCTCGGCGTTCACCGCAACACGCTTCACAACAAGCTCCGCTCACAGACGATGCTCAACGGCTTCGCTGAATCGATTCGTCCGGCGCGTCGAAGCCTCTCGGCGAAGCGCGTCAGTGCGCCGAAGCGGCCGTCCCGATAGACGTGTAGCGGCGACATGCTCGCTACCCGCCGGACCGAGCTTCAGCAGTCGATCGTCGATCTGCTTCGCAAACGCGGCAACCATCTCCTGGCCATCAAGGAAATTGCCCATCGTCTCGATGACGACGTCAGCCGTGACGAGGTTGAACGCGCGGTCGGCGAGCTGGAGCGCGACGGCATCATCATCGCCGTTCGAGGCAAGCGATATTCGCTCCTCGAATTCACTCCGTATCACGCTGGCCTGGTCAAAGTGCATCCGGATGGGTACGGCACCATCTTCGGCGGCGACGATCATCCCGATATCTACATCGATCGGCGATCGATGAAGGGTGCGATGAACGGCGACCTCGTCGTTGTTCGCGTGGACAAGAAGAATCCGGCGTTTCGGCGAATCCACAATCGCGATCTGATCGTCGGCGAAATCACGCAGGTGCTGCGTCGCGCGCATCGCACCGTCGTCGGCCGATTCCACGCTGATCCGCGATCTCCGTTCGTCGTTCCCTTCGACGTCCGCCTCGATCACAACGTTCTCATCGATGCCGAGGAGATCCTGGGGGCGCGAGACGGGGAGATGGTCGACGTGGAGATCGAGCGCTATCCCGATCGCTCGAACAACGCCGCACGTGGCCGAGTCGTGGAGCTTCTCGGATTCATTGGCGATCCGGGCGTCGACATCGAAGTCGTCATCCGCAAGTTCCACATTCCACACAACTTCCCCGCGGAGGTCCTTGAGGCCGGGGAAGGAGTCCCGCAGGCAGTGTCACGTGAGGAAGTCGGGCGGCGCGTCGATCTGCGCGAGCGGACCATCGTCACGATTGACGGCGAGACGGCGAAGGATTTCGATGACGCGGTCGAGGTCCGTCTCCTCCCCAACGGCAACTACCTCCTCGGCGTTCACATCGCAGACGTCGCGCATTACGTCACCGAAGGAAGCGTGCTCGACGAAGAAGCCTTCGAGCGCGGCTCTTCGGTTTACTTTCCCGGCCGCGCAGTGCCGATGTTGCCCGAGCGACTCTCGAACGGCATCTGCTCGCTGAACCCGCAGGTGGAACGTCTGACGTTTTCGGTCGACATGGAGATCGATCGCCGCGGACGATTTGTCGACCGCAAGGTCTACAAGTCGGTGATTCGCACGAAAGAGCGAATGACGTACACGAACGTCGACGCGATCCTGACTGCACGCACGCCGGAACTCCAGAAGCGCTACGGCACCCTCATTCCCGAATTGGAACGGATGCTCGAGCTTTACGAAGTTCTGCGCATTCGTCGCGAGGGACGCGGCTCGATCGACTTCGATCTGCCCGAGGCGGACGTCATGCTCAGCGAGTCGGGCGAGATCGAAGCGATCAAAGCGACCGAGAGGAACGTCGCGCATCGGATCATCGAGGAGTTCATGCTCGCGGCGAACGAAATGGTCGCCCAGGAGCTGGTGTTCGCGCACCAGCCCGGTCTCTTCCGCGTCCATCAGCAACCGGATCCACGAAAGCTCGAGGACCTGCGCGAGATCCTGAAGGAATTCAAGCTCACACTCCGCGGTGACGTCGAAGACATCCGTCCCGGCGAGTTGCAGCGCGTGCTGAAGTCCGTCGCCGGCACGCCGGAAGAGCGCTTCCTCACCAACATCATTCTTCGCTCCATGAAACGCGCCTTCTACTCCGAAGAGGACACGGGACACTTTGCGCTGGCGCTGGAGCACTACTGTCATTTCACTTCGCCGATCCGTCGCTATCCCGATCTGATCGTTCACCGTCGATTGAGCGAGCTGATCACCGCCGGCCCCCTGCACGGCGATCGACGCGCGCGCGTCGATCGCGCGCATCCGCTGTACGCGACACAGTCGAGCGCGCGCGAGCGCCGAGCCGAAGAAGCCGAGCGGGAAGTGCTGGAATGGAAGAAAGTCATCTTCATGCGCGACAAGGTCGGGCAGAACTTCAGCGGCATCGTCACCGGCGTCGCGCCGTTCGGGCTGTTCGTCGAGCTCGATGAGATCTTCGTCCAGGGAATGGTGCCGATTGCCACCGTGGGCGGCGACTTCTGGCAGTATCGCGAGCGGGAGCACCGGCTGCGGGGCGAGTCGACCGCCCGCGAATTGCGTCTGGGCGACCATGTCCGCGTCGAGGTGAAATCGATCGACGAGGACCGCCACCAGATCGAGTTCCGTCTGCTCGAGATCGCTGGCGCTCCGATTGCACCGAGAGAGCGTTAAAATTCTCTGGTATGCCTCCGCAAGACGATCTTTCATCGCGAATCAAGGAACTGGTCGATCAGCGCGTCGCTCTGGAAACGAAACTGCAGAACGAGACCGGCGAGCTCTCCGACTCCCGGGCGGGGCAGTACGACGATCAATACGCCGCGCTGCAGAAGAAGCTCGCGTCACTGTTCAAGGAATCATCGGACGATGCGCAGCGCATCACCGTGATGCTCGAGATGATGCGCATCCTGGAGAACCGTCTCGTCTATCTCCACAACTTCATCGTCGATCCGACGTCGGACAATCGGATCCTGGCGCAGCTCGTCACGCGATTCATCGATCAACTGACGGGCGATCGCAGCACGGTGTTGACGAAACTGGAGGCGACGTACTACCGCGCGGTCGCTGCGCTGTACTCCGGTGATCTTGCCACCGCGCGGACCGGCTTCGCCGAGGCGTGCGCGTCGGAAGAGTCGGATGAGGCGAACGACATCAAATACAAGTCGTACGTGATGCTCGGCCACCTTTCGCACGGTGAGCGTGACTACGCGAAGGCGAAGCAAATGCACGAACAATCGATCCGCTACTCGGCGAACAACAACGTCACCGCCCAGGCATTGGCGCTCAAGGCGCTCAATTCGTACGCGCTCCGCGATTTCGATGAGGCGCTCCATCTCTTTCAGGAGTCGTTGCAGCTCTTCGATCAGAATCAGCCGTTCTTCAACTCGTACTTCTATCGGAACGCGCTGCTGTTCTGCGGCGCGATCTCGTTCGATCGTCGCGATCTGCAGAATGCGGAGCGTTATTACCGCCAGGTCCTCGACAGCGTGGAGCAACATTCCTACGACTACTTCGACGCCCTCACGCATCTCGGCCGCATCTGTTACGCGCAGCAGCGGTACGAGGAGGCAGTTTCCGCGTTCGAAAAAGCCGTACAGACACACCAGTTCAGCGAGAACGAATATCTCGTTGACACCTGGTTCTGGATTGCTCGCTCGTATCTGAAGCGGAACGAGCCCCAGCAGGCGCGCCCCTACCTCGAGAAGATCGCCGCGTCGGAAGTGAAGTACGACAAGAAGCCGCAGGCTGTCGAGCTCCTGCAGAAAATCGCATAAGCGATCTGTGTGGGGCAGGCAATCCTGCCTGCCTCCGCCCGCGCAGGCGAGATCGCCTGCGCCACACAAAGGCCGCTTCAGTGAAATCGCGTGACGACGAAAGCAATGTCGTCTTTGAAGTCTTCCGTCGCGTTGAAGCCGTTGACGTCGCGGAAGATCGTGTCGAAGAGCGTGCCGATGTCGGCATCGCGTGACTGCTCGATCAGCGCGGCTACGCGATCGATCGAGTAGAACTCACCCGACTCATTCCGCCGATCGGTCAATCCGTCCGTGTACACGAAGAGCGTGTCGCCGGGCGAGACTTCCAGTGCGTGTTCGTCATACAGCATCTCCGGCATGGCGCCGAGGAGATAGCTGGGCTGCTCGAAGAGCGTGGCCTTGCCGGACGATCGTTGAAAGTGCAGGAACCCCGGATGCGCGGCGTTCGCGTACATCACGTTGCCGTCTTTGATGCGGAAGAGTTGCGCCGTCGCGAATTGCGTTGGAAGGCTGACGCTGAAAAGAAAATCGTTCAGCCGCGCCATCAGGTCCGACAATTTCGTCGACGAATCCGCCTCGGTGTGGATGTAGCTCTTGAGGAGTGAAACGAGAATCGCGGCCGGAAGACCGTGACCGGAAACGTCTGCCACAAAGAGGTACACCGATCCGTTCTGCAGAAAGTAATCGTAGAAGTCACCCGACAATGTCTCGCTCGGAATGTACGCGGAGCGGATCTCGAGTCGGGGCGACTGAAACGACCCTGGCGGTACGAGCGCTTCCTGCACGCGACGAGCAATCTGCAAGTCACGCCTGATCTGCTCATTGAGTTTGCGCAATTGATCCTGATAGCGCTTCACGCGGAGAAGTGCGCCCAGGCGAGCGAGGAGAATCTCCGTGTCGGAGCCCTTCGTCACGAAGTCGTCGGCGCCCGCGCCCAACCCTTCCACGACGTAGCTCGCCGAGTCGGCGCCTGTCAGCAGCAGCACGGGAATCGTCTGGAGTTGCGGATCGGCTTTGATGCGGCGAGTCACTTCGAACCCGTCCATTCCCGGCATGCGGTAATCGACGACGAGCGCGTCGGGCATCACACTCGCCGCAAGCTGCAATCCGTCCTCGCCGGAGGTAGCGGCACTGACGACGTACCCGTGCCGCTCGAGAAAACGACGCGTCACCTGCAAGTCGTTCGCGTTGTCGTCGATCACGACGATTCGTTCGCCCGTAGCCATTGCTATGAATCGAAGAAATGCACGTTTCTGACCAGCTCGCTTGGGCGAACTGCTACCCTTCGCCGCGCATGAAGTTGATCGTCGGTCTCGGCAATCCCGGAGCGGAATACGAACGAAGCCGGCACAACGTTGGATGGATGGT
>CAAGKR010077320.1_pt1 | contig 22779 bp, 15 predicted proteins | sample 2556971 | NCBI WGS metagenome assembly CAAGKR01 (sample SAMEA5207829, study PRJEB30636) | soil metagenome | biome: forest; feature: boreal; material: soil | place: USA | collected 2011-09 | depth 1 m | reverse complement strand
TTGCATACAGTCCCGCGTTGAGGTCACTGATCGGCACGCCCACTTTGGCAGGTTCTTCCGGTGAGCCGGTGACTGATAGCATTCCGCTCATCGCTTGCGCCACCAGGTCGAACCCTCCACGATCTCGATATGGTCCCGTCTGCCCATAACCAGAGATAGAGCAATATACCAGTGCAGGATATCTGGCATGCACCTCCTCGAACCCAAAGCCAAGCCGCGTCATTGTTCCTGGACGGAAATTCTCCACCAGCACATCGGCAGATTCAATCAAACGCCATAGTACCTGTTTTCCTGCTGGTGTGCGAATATCAACCGCGATTCCATACTTGTTTCGATTTATTGCCATGAATGCTGCCGATTCTCCGTTATAGTAGGGCGGAGCCATGCGCCGCGAATCGTCTCCACCGCGCGGATTTTCAATTTTGATGACCTCGGCTCCCAGGTCCGCCAGTAACATGGTACAAAATGGTCCCGCCATGATTTGAGTCAAATCTAAAACACGGATTCCTTCGAGCGCGGCTGGCATGAACTTACACTCCTTCTTCCTGTTAACGCTGGCGTTAGATCTGTCGTGTGATACTCTATTGTATACTATGCAGGAGATACATTCAGATCGGATACAACGTACGTGATACAATAGTGCATACAATGAGTATGACCAGATCATCACAACTTATCTGTAAAGGATGTGGACAAGCGATCAATGGGTACTATCTTACGGCCCTGGGGGCGGTATGGCATCCAGAGCATTTTGTCTGTGCTACCTGCCATCAACCTATAGACGGTACCCAATTTAACATACACGAGGGCAAGCCCTATCATATAGAATGCTACCGCGATCGCATAAATCCCCGTTGCGCGTATTGTCACAAGCCTATCACCAGTCAATATTACACGAACGATGGAGCACCATACCATCCTGAATGTTATCAGGAGCATATAGTCCCCCGTTGTGCTTATTGTGGCAAGCCGCTCATGGGCGAATACTACACGCACGAGGGTGCGTCCTATCACACGGCGTGTTACCGCGATCATGTCGTTCCCCGTTGTGCTTACTGTGGCAAGCCGCTCATGAGTGAATACCTGGTAGATCACTGGGGGACGAAGTATTGTAAGGAACACCAGAGCCAGTATCCAAAGTGTGCCTTCTGTGGGCGTCTCGTTCCTCCACAGCAACAGGAACAAGGTGCGCAGCCGAACGAACGTGTGCGCTGTCCCGTCTGTCGAGCGAGTGCCATTGAGTCCCTTCCCCAGGCTCGCGCCCTTTTCCAGGGCTTGTTGCCGCGGCTCAACGCTCAGGGCTTACAGTACAATAACATACCACTTCAGATTGAACTGGTTGACCAGGTCAGGCTGGCCCAACTCTTGCATGGACGAAGTGGAGTGGATGCGCTCGGCGTCACCATGCAGTCAACGCATATGCTGGATAAGCAGATTGTGCGTACAGAAGTGAATGGTATTTCAGTACTGCGCGGTCTCCCCTCAACCCTATTCAGGGGCGTTTGCGTGCATGAACTGGGTCACGCCTGGCTCACGTTACAAGGAATACAGGGTCTGGCTTCCTGGGCAGAGGAAGGTTTTTGTGAACTGCTCTCCTACCGCTTCTATGGTGACCTGAATACAGACGAGAGTCGTCACCATGCCGAGGGTATTGAGAAAAACCCCGATCCAGTCTATGGCGAAGGTTTCCGGCGTGTGCGTGCTATGGCTGAGCGCGTTGGGTTTCAGCGATTTGTGGAGACATTAAGGACGACGAAGCGGATGCCCTCGGCCTAGATGATGGATTCGGCCTAAAACTATAAACTGGCACATTACCTCAATGTCTCGTAAGAGGCGACTGTTTCTTCCATATGTATGGTAAATAGATAGATTACTATATGTCACACGAGATGCAGTGGCCTTTTGTTTCACCTCTTTAGAGAGGGAGTTACGCATTCATTATCTTGCTAATTTCCTTCCATCAACTACTAATAATCTGCTTTATTTCCTGAGAAATCAGCTTCAAAACGGTGGCCTGATGGCTATGGATGAAAAAATGATCGCCTGGCAAGAGATGATAGCGAAATGTAGAGGTAGTTTGATTGCGCCACGCCATTAATTCATTGGAGGTGACAGAATAATCATCGGTTCCTCCAAAGGCGCTGATGGCACACTCTAACGGCTCTTCGTCTGTGTAAGTATAGGTCTCTACTGCCTCGAAATCTGCGCGCAACGTGGGCATCATCAGACGAACAAGCTCTTTGTTTGCTACAAACTCCCCTGGCAGACCATTCAGATTGCTCACTGCCTTCAAGAAGATAGGCTCGCTCAACTGATAACAATGTATGTTCGGATCAGGCAGTTGAGGCGCCCGGCGTGCGGAAACAAATAGCTGTTTTGGCAGAGGAGCAGCCTGATTGCGTAATTGACGAGCAAGCTCAAAACTAAGATGCGCACCCATACAATGGCCGAAAAAGGCAAAGGGAATATCCAGGTATGCTTGAAGTACCGGTGTTAGTGCCTGTACTATCTCAGAAATTTGCGTGAATGGCGGCTCCGACAAGCGATTCTGGCGACCAGGAAGCTGTACTGGCCAGACCTCCACACCTGCCGGAACATAGCTTGACCAATGCGAGAAAGCTGAAGCTGCTCCTCCCGCATGCGGAAAACAAAAGAGGCGTAGACGCGGCTGCGGCTGCCACTTCGGCTGGAAAAACCACCTGCTAGATGCTGGCGTCATTGTCATGTCCCAATCTCACCTTCACTTGCTCTGCTATAGATAGCCGCCATACTCAGAAATCATCTCCATTATGTTCTCTTACCCGCTACCAATTAGTAGTATCTCAAGTTTACCTTTCAGCCAATGCCGCCACTGTAGGGGCAAGCACCAGCGAAGCCAGGTAAGCGGTTAGCGCTGCTACATTTGGATGATCAAAGACTACATTCGCCGGAATGGTCTTGCCTAGCATCGAATGGAAGCGATTACGCAACTCTACCGCCATTAGGGAGTCCATACCCATCTCGAATACATTCTGTTCAGGCTCAAGCTTGAAGCGTGAATCAAGTCCCAGCACCTGTCTGACCTGTTGATACACATACTGCCGCAAAACAGCCAACTTTTCACTTTCTGGAGCCGCCTCCAGTTTTCGCAACAGTTCATCCCGCTGTCCCTGTAACGAGGCGATACCGGTGCCCAATGCATGCAAATGCACCTCATCCAGTAACTGCGCCAGGAAAGGTGGCCGCTCCCCAGCGGCGAAGTGTTTCGCAAACGTCACCCAATCAATTGGCAGTACCCCTATTTGTGGCGGACTCTGTTTGAGCAGTTGCGCTAATATCTCCATTCCTTGCGCCAGGCCGATTGGTTGCATACCATCTTTTGCTAAGCGCCGCTCTATGCTGGCTTTGGTGCTGGAGGTCGTCGCCATACCTGCCCCAGCCCACGCTCCCCAGTTGATACTGGTGGCCGGTAATCCTTGCGACCGGCGATAATGCGCCAGCGCATCCATGAACGCATTGGCAGCCGCGTAATTTCCCTGCCCTGCCGATCCCATAAGCGATGCGCCCGATGAAAACATGACAAAGAAATCCAGCGGCATCTCAAGGGTGAGCGCGTGCAAATTCCAACTTCCCTTCAACTTAGGTGCCATTACCTTACTAAAACGCTCCCAATTCTGCTGCGACAGCACACCATCATCAAGTACTCCGGCTGCATGGATAATGCCGCGTAGAGGCGGCATTGTGCTCTGCACAGTCGCCAGCATCTTGGCCACCTGGTCTTCCTGAGACACATCGGCACACACCACCAGCACTTGCGCACCAGCTCGCTCAAGTTCGTCAATTGCTGAGCGAATAGCATCCGACGAGGTACCACCGCGGCTTGTAAGCACCAGGTACCTCACGCCACCATGCTCAACCATCCAACGGGCCGTGGCGAGACCCAGACCTCCGAGACCGCCAGTAATAAGATATGTACTATCGGAGCGAAAACAGGGCGTGGTATTTTGCTGTTGTCTTACTTGAGGAGCATGAGCACTCTTTACCAATCGCGCCGTGTAGCGCTCATGCGAACGGAAAGCCAGCTGGTCTTCGTCATCAGGATGCTGAATCTCCTGAAATAGCCCTTCCGACTCTTCGATAGGATCGGCAGCGCGATCAAGATCTATGCGCTTGCAATGAAAATCCGGCTGCTCCATGGCAATCACGCGTCCCAGACCCCACACGGGGGCTTGCGCGACTGCAAGATTATTCTCTCCCTCGGTTACCGGCTGACTGCCGCGCGTAATTACCCATAGTTGCGGGCAGTACGACCATTTCTCTTGCGCTACCGTCTGAATAACGTGTAGGATGCTGCCAGCTATCATGCGCTGGTTCGCCTCTAAACAGGCACCTGTCGCTTGTTCCGTCTCAACTGCATCCAGGCTCCACAGATGAAGAATCCCGCGACAAGAATGTTCACCAGAGAAATGCTCTTCTAATAGCCTCTGAAACTCAGCAGAATTGGACGGATCAATGTAATAGCAACCTGGTTCCTCCATTTCACCGCCTCGATCAGCAAAAACCAGTACAGTTTGTTCTCCCTGAGTCTGTAGTCTTCTTGCTAGTCTGGTACCCGTACCGCTCCTGTCACAAAAGATCAGCCAACTTTCATCCTTCATAGAGGAATGAGAGGCTGAATTCTCTGAAATTATTGCTCTTGCCTGTCGCTCCCAGCTCATTTCATAGAACCAGTCTCGTACTTTTTGTGGTGCCTGGGACATAAGCGCCTCACGTGGCGCACGTCGCAAATGAAGGCCATTCACCTCAGCTATGCTTTGCCCGTTTTCGTCCAGAACCTGCACATCCACAACCAGCATTGTCCCTGTTTCCACACTCTCGGGATGCATCTGCACGTGGCACCATAAGCGCTTCCCCGGTCGGGCATAAAAACGAATGCTATCCATACTTAGAGGCAAATAGACGTTAGATCCGCTTGCACCAGGCGTCTTTGCGATACTTGCCTCGACGACTTGAAAACAAGCATCGAGCTGGGCAGGATGCATGTAATACTGCTCTGTTTCTCCCTCCAACTGCCGTGGCAGAACAACAGAAGCTAAGGCCTCACCATCACGTCGCCAGATTTGACGCACTCCCTGAAAACTCGCTCCATAATGCAGGCCAACTTCGCGCATATGTTGATAGTGCCGCTGACCCTCAACAACTTCAGTGCAGCGTAACTGGATATCAGCAAGTACTGACGGTTCTGTTATGAAATGATTCTGACTGCGTTCGACTCGGACATTACCACTTGCATGCAGTGTCCACTTATCCTCGTCACTCTCCTCATTTTCTGGACAACTGAAAACCTGTACCTCTGCATATGTTGCATCAGTTGAAAGGTTCAGAACCAATTGCACCAGGCGACTGCTATCAGGAGGAAGCGCCAGCGCCTGGTGGATGAACAGGTCATCAAGCTGCACGAACTCTTCCTTCAATGCTTCTCTTGCCCCCGCCAGAATCATCTCTACATACGCCGACGCGGGGAACACTCCAGTAGCATATACCTGGTGATCGTTGAGCCAGGAAATTGTGCGAGCATCAACCGTTATCTCGAATACAATCTCCTTCTTTGCTGAACGCAAGCGCTGTCCAAGCAGGGGATGTCGTACCGGTTTGCTGGAAGAACTGCTATGGCGGCGGAGGCCGGGTTTCGTATCCGTAAACCAGTACCGTTTGCGCTGCCACTGATAGGTCGGTAAAGCCACGACCGTATACGGCCCGGCCGCCGCGGGATAAAGCTGATCCCAATTGACTGCATACCTCTGAGCATAGAGTGCTCCTAGTGATGTCAGTATTACCGCATGCTCAGCCACTCCTTGCCTTAGTGACGGCAACACCAGTCCATGCTTGCCGTGATACTCTAGACACTGCCTGGTTGGACGAGCCAGCGCGGGTTGCGGGCTAATCTCAAGGAACGTCTGGTATCCCATTGCGATCAGTTCCTCTATTGCTGGGCCAAAACGCACTTCCTGGCACATGTTGCAGCCCCAGTACACAGCATCATACTCTTCACCTGAGCTTTTTTGCCCAGTCACTGTCGAAACAAGCGCTATTGAAGCTCTGTTCGGCTTCAGCTCCTGTAGCTCCCTTACCAGTGATGCGCGGTACCTCTCCATCTGTGAGCTGTGGAAGGCATAATCCACTTGCAGTCTGCGGAAAAAAAAGCCTTCACGCTCTACCGACTGTAGCACTTCTTCTAACGCCTGCGTCTCTCCTGAGAGCACAATGCTTGCCGGGCTGTTCACAGCACCAATAGATAGTCGATCAGTGTATTCGAGCAGCAATTGCCTTGCCTCAGTCTCTGAAATATCTACGGCGGCCATCTTTCCCAGGCCATGTGCTTGCTGCATCAAGCGCCCTCGATGAGCCACGACGCGCACAGCGTCATCCAAACTGAGTACACCCGCTACATAGGCGGCAGCTATTTCACCAACGCTGTGCCCAACAACGGCACCCGGCACAATTCCCCACGAGCGCCACAACGCCGCCAGCGCCACCTGTATCGCAAACAACGCGACCTGGGCAACTTCAGTCTCATTCAGCCGCGAATGCTGCTCATCAGCCTGCAATGCTTCAAACAGCGACCATTGCACGTGCTGTCTGAACAAGGCATCACATTCTTCAATCACCGCCCGGAAGACTGGCTCCTGCTCGAACAATTGTCGGCCCATTCCAACCCATTGCGTCCCCTGACCTGCAAACATGAAGACCGGGCCATGCTTCGTCTCGCGTGCTGCCTCGTCTGCCATTCCGGCCTCGGCAAAGGCTGCCAGCTGAGCAGCAAGTTCTTCGTGGCTCTGACCTACCACCGCAATTCGATAAGGATAGTGCGTGCGTCTCATGCTGGCGGTATAACATATATCCTGTAACGAGGCCCCGCATAACGTACTTCCGGACACAGCGAGTTCGCGCTGGTAGGCGAGCGCAAGTTTTCCCAACGCCTCGGGGTCACGGGCCGAAAGTGGTAGTAGATATGAGGTAGTATTCATTTCAATCCGTGATGCGCCGTTACGTATGCTGGCAAGTTCAGTCGCTTCCTCCAGCACGACGTGCGCATTGGTTCCACTCAAACCCGCACCACTTACTCCCGCGTACCTGCGTTCAACACCTTCAGGCCATGCCTGCAAGCTGGTAGGAATAACGAAGGGTGTATTCTCAAGCGAGATATGTGGATTGAGGTTCTTTAGATGAAGCACGGGCGGAATACTACCATGTTGCAGGCTGAGCACGGTCTTGATCAGCCCTGCCATTCCTGCACATGACTCGAGGTGGCCAATGTTCGTTTTCACCGACCCCAGCGCGCACTGCGGCCCGTTCGGTCGTGGCTTGCCTATCACCGCTTTTAACGCATCGACTTCGATCGGGTCTCCAAGCACCGTCCCCGTTCCATGTGCCTCGATATACGAGATTTGTTCAGGAGCCAGGCCCGCATTATGCAGCGCCTCGCGAATAACCGCCTGCTGAGCCAGGCCATTAGGAGCTGTAAGCCCGCTGGAACGACCATCCTGGTTTACTGCCGAACCGCGAATCAGGGCAAGTATTGGATCACCATCAGCCAGAGCCTGAGATAGCCGTTTTAGTATCACAACAGCACAACCCTCCCCACGCACAAATCCATCCGCGCTGGCATCAAACGTCTTACTGCGCCCCTGGGGAGACAGCGCCCGCATTTTAGAAGTGATGATAGTAGACAACGGATAAAAGATGAGATTTGCCGCTCCGGCTAACGCCGTGGTACATTCATGGTTGTGCAGGCTTTGGCACGCCAGGTGAAGCGCGACGAGAGATGATGAGCAGACCGTATCAACAACCATACTCGGCCCCTGCAGGCCAAGTAAATAGGAGATTCTGCCAGCAGCGAAACTCGGACCATTGCCTATGCCGCTGTAGGGATTAGCGCTGGCGGCGTTATCATAAACCATGTGCTCTAGCTGCATATCAAAATAGTCACGGTTGAAAAGACCGATGAAGACTCCTGTCTTGCTACCGAACAGTTTTTCCGGTAGCAAGCCAGCGCGCTCCATTGCCTCCCAACATACCTCCAACAGCAGCCGCTGCTGGGGGTCGAGGTACGTCGCCTCACGGGGAGAAATGCCAAAAAACATCGGATCGAACTGGTCTATTGAATCAAGAAAGCCGCCCCAGCGCGAAACGGTCTTCCCCGGTGCATCTACATCTGGATCGTAAAATTGATTGATATCATACCTGGCAGGCGGCACCTCTGTCACGGCATCGCGCCCTTCAACCAGCAACTGCCAGAACGCCTCCGGACTATTGGCTCCTCCCGGAAACCGGCAGCTCATACCGATAATCGCAATTGGCTCCGTTCTCTCCCTCTTCAAGGCTGCTAACTCAACCTGGAGGCGCTTGATAGTAAGTAGAGCGCGCCGCTCGGGAGACAAATGTTCAAGACGAAATTGAGAGTCGTTCATCAGGTCTGTTCTCCACTTTCTACTATCTCCTGGGAGAGTAATTTCTGAACTTCGGCATCTGACAGCTGTGTAATCTGAGAGAGATACGAGGACAAATCTCCATTATTGGCAGCACCTACTGCACCATCTTGCCAGATCGCTTTTGTCATGGCATCAACCTGCTGCTGCACCTCTGCTTCAGAAAGCCGCTCAATTTCAGCCAAAGCTCGCAGCGCTGCATCTTTATCCTCAGCTACATTGAGCAAATCCATGACATCAGCAGGGGTATGGCCTTCAGAACTCATTGACCGTCGCAGCGTAGAAACTCCATGAGTAGCGAGAGCCGCAGCGGTAGGATAACTCCATAAGATCGTTACCGGAAGCGTAAGTTCAAGGCTCACTTCCAACCAGTTGCGCAGTTCTACCGCCATGAGTGAACCCAATCCGAACTCGCCCAAAGGACGCTGCGCATCTACCTCTGCTACATCCAGCATTAACAATCTGGCTATCTGTTCGCGAATCCGCGCTTCCAAAAATTGCTCTGGTGACCCTTCGCCAGGTTTTAAGGCTAAAATACTGCTGCGTATCGTATTATCTCCATGGGAGGAAGAACTTGCACCGGCAACAATACCCGGCCCATCGATCAAGTCTTTCCGCAGTATCTTCCCGAGCGGGCTTTTAGGCAGCGCATCGCGAAACTCAACAACCCTCGGCACTTTGAAATCGCTCAAACGCTGCTTGCAATACAGCAAAATCTCCAGTTCTGTCAGTGCTCCTCTCGGCACAATAACCGCCTTGATAGCCTGTCCTCCATACGGCCCCGCTATCCCGACCACAACCGCCTCACTCACAGCAGGATGGGTGGTGAGTACCTGCTCGATCTCTAGAGGATCTACTTTCTCGCCACCGCTATCAATAAAGATTTTTTTGCGTCCCGTAATATACAGGCGCCCCCGTTCGTCTTTTTTTCCCAGATCGCCCGTAAAAAAGAAGCCATCTCTAAACGCCTCGCGATTCAACTCTGGCATATTGAGATAGCCCGTGGCCATAGCCTGGCTCTTTACTGCGACCTCTCCTATGTTCCCCACAAGCAACTCCTCCAGCGTCCCATTCGTAATTCGTACCTCTATGTTCCCGCTGGGTGTTCCGACCGAATCGTAACGGACATCCTCATCCGGCTCCATATTCAAAGCAATTGACCCGGTTTCCGTGCTTCCGTATATCGACCGCAGGGGAATACCAAATCTCTGCCTAAAGCGCGTAAAAGTCTCTTCAGGCAAAAAATTTCCCCCTGTCAGGCACAATCGTAAAGAAGAGACATCAACAGGCACCTCTTCAGAAGTTTCCGCCAGCGTGCCAAAGATATAAGGAGTGGCAGGCAGGATAGAAATGCGCTCCTGTTCGATAAGGTCGAGCACGCGCCGTGTGCGGAACACAAAAGGCACCTCAACTGCCACCCCATCCCGCGCAGTCTGCTCCAACATAACCAATGTCGCCCCTGTCGTCAGCGAAGCCAGCATGCACTTGCCGAAGCCATGCGCATGAAATAGCGGCACGGCACAAAGCACAGTATCTGCCGCCGTCATATGCACCCCGCTGACGTATGCCTCGGTCTCATATACAAGGTTTTTCTGCGTTCTACACACCTTTTTCGCGCGCCCGGTAGAGCCAGATGAACACTGATACATTCCCGGCCCGTCAAATGGCACGAGAGAAGCAGCGAGGTTAGCGCTAGAAGCACTTTGAGAAGGAGGGGTAGCCGTATCGCATGATTCATCGATGGCCATTATCGAGATATCCTTAGCCAATTCATTCACAGTACGCTTGCACAATACTGCCCGCTCGGAGTCTGTGATAAGAACCTTGATCTCGTTATCGGTAAGATAGTATCTTAACTCATCAGCCTTCAACGTCGGATTGAGAGGGAGCGCAATAGCCCTTAAACCCGCCAATGCATAAAAGCTCACAACAAATGCAACCGAATTGGGTAGTACAAGCGCAATGCAATCTCCCTCGCCCAGATTCAGCAAACGCAATCTGTTCATGAGGTGCTCTACTCGCACGATGAGTCCATCGTAGCTGAGGCGTATACTTCCCAGGACGAGAGCAGTTTTATCTGGATAAGCCCTGGCAGTTTTTGCAAGAGTGTGAAACAACATAAAAGATGACCTCTGTTAGGAAACTCCTTGAGCTGCGGTAGCAATCTCTTCCAATTCCTCCATTGCTAGCTCAGGATATATCGGGCATCCAAATGCTCTATCAAAGGGGGCGAAGGTGTCCCACTCCCTAACCGAACTCAAGAAGCTCGTTATAGGATTCTGAACACTCCAGAAGTCACCGCAAAGGAGACGCGCGAGCCACTTCCTCCCAAATTTGACCCCATATTTAGTACGATTGAATGGGATACCGGCCCGTGGAGGCAGAGGAGCAAGTGGAGCAAAAAGCTCCTCCTGCGACTGAAAATGGCCGAGCTTCATACGGGCAATTTGCTCTTCAAAATTGAAATTGGATTCGTAGAAGGAGTACATGACACGAAAGTAGCAATCATAGCCTGTCTTGTAGAAGTTCTCGTAATGTTTTGCTGCTTGCTCGGGTGAGAGCTTGCCGGACAGTATCAGCGCAATCGTTTCGGCTGCTCTGCGTCCGGTTGTCATGGCCAGCAGCACTCCGCCAGAGAAGATAGGGTCAACGTAGCACCCGGCATCTCCAACAAGGAAGTATCCTGGCCCGGCGGCTGTATCAACGTAATAGCAGTAGTCCGATTCCGTTCTAATCTTTCCTAATGGCGTGGTCCCCGGCATGCGTTGCTGAATACGAGGAATGAGTTTGATTTGCCTCTCAAATACGTCTTCTGGAGAGGAAGGTTTGATGAATTCTGCGCGTGTTACTGCGCCTACGCTGAGAACGTTATCATTGATCGGAATGGCCCAGATCCACCCCTGGCTGTGATTGCCAACTTGAATGTCGCCAGGGAAGCCAGGGTTATTCTTCTCGTTGAAATTACCGTAATGCTGGAAGATGCCAACCATCTTCTGGCGCGTAATGGGCTTGCGCAGTTTGAAGAAATTGGCGATTGTGCCACCTCTGCCACTTGCATCAATCACATACGAAGCCTCTACTCTATATCTCTGCCCCTGGTAATCGTACTCCACTCCGGCGATTCGCTCTTCTTCAAACAGAGGACGAACGACGTGCGCTCCCTCGAGGACTTGTGCACCAGCCTCTTTTGCATTGTTCAGCAGGACGTTGTCAAAATGAGCCCGCTCGACATGGAAGGAATAGTGAATATACCCTGGCCCTTGATCGGTAAAATCTACGCGTCTGAAGTCACCTTCTCCTCCTGTAAATTCGGCCCCCCATTTGGGAACATAATCCTGTTGCTCGATTTTCTCCCGGATACCCATTTGCTCCAGCATCCGGGTCATGTAAGGTAGCAACGATTCGCCGATATGAAAACGAGGGTAACTGGCCTTTTCTAGCAAAAGGACTGAGAGTTCTTGCTGAGCCAGGGTAGCAGCAGCCGTCGACCCCGCTGGGCCACCACCAATAATAATGACATCATAGTGTTTGGCGTTCTGAGTATGCATGTGTCCTGCAGGCATGGTAGATCTCCCTCTATAAGGCACTAACTTACAGCATGATGACGAAACAACTTACCTGTAAAGCGCGGTTTCACAGCTCGGTTCATCATCCTTGAGATTGAGACGTTGAGATATTGACTTTTTTTCGGTATGGGCTTTCCAGTTGGTTTCCATGGATATTCATGGTGAACTGTCTAACAGGATTTGCTATCACTGTGATACCTATGGGATTACCATGTCGAATCTTGAAAAGTGTATGGTATGGAGTAGAGTATAAGCATAGGGTGTTACAGAAGTGTCACGAAAACGTGACGGAGTATCCATCCTCTGAAGCCAGGGTTTTTCATGCTTGCCATTTTTGCAACGCGGCTTGATAATGCATCTCTGGGAAGCTAAGTGCCTGATCGAGATTAAGGGCGGCACCGATCAAGGAGAGGTGAGTAAAGGCCTGTGGGAAATTCCCTAACGCCTCGCCGCTGGAGCCGATCTCCTCGGCGTAAAGCCCCAGGTGGTTTGTGTATCCCAGCATTTGCTCAAAGATGAAACGGGCACGGTCAACCTGCCCCACACGGATGAGTGCCTCGACCAGCCAGAACGTACACATGCTGAACGCGCCCTCTTCGCCCGTGAGACCGTCGGCTGACAGTTTCACATCGTAGCGATACACCAAACTATTGGAGACCAGGCCCCCCTCTTTGGGCGAGCGATTGATGGCGTTCAGCGTCCTGAGCATGCGGGGATCTTTGGGTGAGACGAAAAAGACTTGCGGCATCAGCAGCAGCGATGCATCCAGGTTGTCGCTGCCGTAAGCTTGCACAAACGCCTGCCGTTTCGCGCTCCAGCCTTTCGCCATGATCTCTTCATAGATTTGGTCTCGGACCCGCAGCCACCGATCCTGCTCCGCAGGAAAGGAACTCATATTGGCCAGGCGCAGGCCGCGATCAAGGGCTACCCAGCACATCAGCTTGGAGTATACGAAGGATTGGCGGCCGCTGCGCATTTCCCAAATTCCTTCATCTGGGCGTTGCCAGTTCTCGCAAACCCAGCTGAGCAGACGGCGCAGATGAGTCCAGAGATCATACGAGACCGGGCCGCCATATTTTGCATAGAGATAGACGGCATCGAGTAGTTCGCCGTAGATGTCGAGCTGCAATTGGTTATAAGCACCGTTGCCAATGCGGACCGGACGCGAGCCTCGGTAGCCTTCCAGGTGATCCAGGTTCTCTTCAGTCAGCGATATCGAAGTCATGCCTTGGGGTTCCTTTGCCTATTTTAGCGATCCCGATGGGAATCGCTGGTCATTCCAGCAGCTGCCTGTTCGCCCATAGCTTCAACACATACGACACACTCTGCCCAGAGTGTTCTCAACCGGTTTATGCGGTACACAAAATTTGTCATCGTATGCTGTATGATGTGTTGCCACCAGAAACGAAGGTGTATTCGCACTTCATCCCTCCTCGCCATAGATTGAGATAGAGTGGAGCAGATGTGTCCAGTTCCGCTAGCGGTTCACCAAAAAGTTGCATGAGCCCATTTTACATGACGGAATACGATCACTGGCCATCTTCTATGTGATGTGCTATCATTGTTTCAGATATTCTGTCTTTTTTGAATGAAAGGATACTGCCTATTCGAGAAGCCTTCACGTTTTCGCTTCACTGCTCCACTTCAGTGGTCGATTCGTTGAAGGTTGCTCGGCATGAGTATCCGAAATCCCCTTCTCCTGCTGCAGGGCACAGTACGTGCATCCCTCGTGGATCAGTGAAGTATTCTGTTCCGTTGAATCTTGCTGTTTGCAAATCACAAAGGAGTACTTCTATGCCTTTCTCAACGAATCTTTTCGCTCTCGCCCTCGCATCTGTCGAAGATGCACATAATCAGGGAGCCATCGTTCGAGTGTTCGGCGATTCGCAGCCTGCTCAGGCACTCTACGACATCGACCTCCAAGCGGGCGGAGTTATTATTCGCCCATGTCATCTTGTCGTCGTGGATCGTTCACATAATCCCTGGGAAATCATCTGGCGCATCGGTACCCGTGGGATCGTTCGCGTCCATGATAGGCAGATGCTCACGCTTGATCTCGGGTATCGGATTCTGATGACTCCGTTACGTGATGGCCGTCCCGATGTGGAACGTACTACGCCGCTCGACGCGGGTACCGAGGTCTTGTTACAAGGAAAACTCGACGAGGCGATCGTCTCTGACATTTTCATTGCTGGTGAACTTGCACATCCTGAGCGCCTCAAAGCGTATCTCGACGAGATCATCGCCCGACATCGCTGACCACTTCGTGTATTAGTGAATGTCCTACTTAGCAGGACAGTTGGAACACCATCATACAATCAAATGTTCAGGAGAGGTTTGGAGTGAAAGGGGGTAAAGCTTCTCCTGGCAATTTTCCGTCAGCATGCTGCTTTCGCAGGAGGCAGTATCTCTTCTTTGGTTTGGAAGATGAGTATGGTAAAATATGCTCGAAGCTTTCTATCGGGAATTTGACGATCTCCTCAGCGCCACCGTGTTGATGGCAGCACCAGGAGGGTTAGAATGACGATCAGTTACACCAATCGCAAAGGACTGACTTACACGCTGTACCGGGGACAGACCAGGTCTGGCAAGCCACGCTATTACTTTGGTCGTGCGGGCCAGAGTCAAGGCGAGCCGGTTACGGAGCTACCACCTGGCTTCACGGTCAGCGAGAGCGTCAACGGCGTGGTCTCTCTAGTCAAAGAGCGCCCCTCATTGATCCAGCCAGAGGAGGTGGCGGCCTTCGAGGCAGCGGTGCAGCAGCACCCCGAGGCGCGCCGGTACCGGGTCGTCGTCAAGCACAACCGGATCGAGATCTACGAGCAAGTCGGGCCGGATTACAATGCTGTGTTCGGCGATCTGCATGTGGCTGGCCTGTCGAGGCCGGGCCTCTCCGAGCGGCTGCGGGCCTTGGAGGAGCGCTACGCCAGATACACGCCAGTGTTGCGCTTCGTTCTCCTCGATCCGACGCGGCGGCAGTTCGGCGTGGAGCGGATGTGCTACCGGGGGAGTATCGACGGCTGGTTGGAGCTGGCGCGAACGGGATCCGCGGAGAAGTTGGCGCATGAACTCATTCCTGCCCTGGGCACTGACCAGTTCTTTGAACTTTGGTGAGCCAACGGTGCATAAATCGGGTCTGAGCCTGGCCCGTATATTTTAGGTTGTGGATTGTGATTCCTTGAGATTTAGTGCAGCTTGTGCGAGTCGGGACACTAACGGGGCAACTTCCTCTATGCTGCGGGTGGATCCGGCCAGAGTGTCAAATGTCTCAAAGCTGATTAATGTAAAGAGTATGTCTACTGTCTCGTCGAGAGGCTCGGTGGGAGATAGCATGTGCTGCTCGGCAAGCCGTTGCGTGATTGCGCGTACTCCCCGCCGCCTCCACTCGTCTCGTGCTCGTATCACTTGCTCAAAATCCGGGTCGAGGGCTGCTAGAGCGCGGAGTCTGCGCATCACGAGTCGATCCACTTCCCAGAAGCGACTAAAGACCAGGATGTAGTGGTTCAGAGCTTCGAGCGGCTCCGGTTGGCGAAAGGCAGTGGCTATCTGGTCCATACCACCACTGGCCGCGAGAGAATCACACAGCGCCTCGAGCAGACCTGATTTGGAGCCGAACTGATGGTAGACCGTCATGCGAGCCACATCTGCGCGACGAGCGATCATCTCAATAGAGAAGCCAGAGAAGCCATCACTGGCAATAAGCAGTTCGCGAGCTGCATTGATGATGCGGATGCGCGTCTGTGCGGTCGCGGCCTGACGCTGCCCAAGTTGATAGGGACGAGGACTCATTGATGACTTGACACTCCTACTATTTCATTGTATAGTCTGTATATCTAAAAATTTAATTGGATGGACTGTCTACATAATATCCTATATGAAGGCTTGTTGTAAAGGAAAGAGCAAACATTGCTACGAATGCTACAGTCCAAACATTCTATCGATTCATGATGAGAGGAGAATTACCTGGATGAACAGACCATTTCGTTTTGGCGTCGTGGCGGCCTTTGCCCAATCGCATACTGCCTGGATCACGACGGCCCGCAAAGCCGAGGAGCTTGGGTACGCGACCTTGTTAATGCCAGATCGCGCTAACATAGGGAGCCTCGCACCCCTTACAGCGCTAGCAGTTGCGGCAGAGGCAACCACAGAGCTGCGCGTAGGTAGTTATGTATTCTGTAATGAGTATCGCCATCCCGTGCTGCTCGCCAGAGAAGCCGCCACGCTCGATCTGCTCTCCGAGGGCCGCTTTGAACTTGGCCTGGGAGCGGGAGTCGGAGCATCGGAGTCTCAACAGATGGGTATTCCGTTTGCGAACGCGGGCACACGTGTTGGCCATCTCGAAGAAGCACTGCAGATAATGAAGCAACTCTTCACAGAAGAGACGGTGCATTTCAACGGGAAGTACTACACGATTACAGAGGTGAAGGGATCCCCCACGGTCCAGAAGCCGCACCTGCCTCTACTCGTTGCGGGTGCAGGAGAACGGATGCTCAAGTTGGCGGCCCGGGAAGCTAATATCGTTGCGATCGGGTCAAAAATAACCGGGCGAGGTTTGGACCCGACAGACGCCACCCTGGAGCAGAAGATTGCGTGGATCAAAGAAGCTGCTGGGGAACGCTTCGCAGACCTGGAACTGAGTCAGACGGTCTACGACATGATGATCACCGACAGTGGAGTTGATCTCTCCACCCAGGCAGGAGGTCCGCCAATTCCAAAGAGACCACTACGTACTGAGCAGGCGGTTGCACAGCTGCTTGAGCAGCGCGATCGCTACGGTTTCTCCTATCTTCAGGTCAACGAAGGTCAGATAGAGAACTTTGCACCAGTGGTTGCGCGGCTCGCTGGACAATGAACTGGAAGGAGGCACGGTGATGCTTTACCAACGCAGATGGCTAGCAGTTATTACTATGGGCCTCGCGATCTTTCTCTCGGCCCTGGATGCGACTATAGTCTCGCTGGCTCTGCCACCGATTGCACACCATTTTCAGCTTTCGGATAGCCTCGCCTCCAGTGTGACCTTGAGCTATGCGATTCCTTTGACTTTGCTTATTCTCCCTTCTGGAGAGCTAGTTGGCCGCTTCCGCACGCTTCCTATCTTCCTGGTCGCTGTGCTGGGATTTGGTCTGGGAAGTAGTATGTGCGGCCTGGCAACGAACTTCCCGATGTTGTTAGTGGGTCGCGTGGTTCAAGGGAGTTTCGGGGCGCTCATTGCGACGCAAGGCATAGCGGTAGCCGCGGCCGTCGTCTCTCCGAGCGAGCGGGGGCGAGCTATGGGCCTCATTGGCTCACTTGCTCCTCTGGGAGGAGTCGCTGGCCCGGGGATCGGCGGCCTGCTTCTGGCACACTGGAACTGGTCGGTTGTCTTCTTTGTGAATGTACCGATCTGCCTGTTGGCGGCTTTGTTGGGACTTTTGAGCTTGCGCGGTGTGAGCCTGGCAAACCGGCGGTCAGGGTCTGGCAGTGTATTACATTATATGGGTGTGTTGCTCCGTCGCGCGCAGTTCCTGTGGGGCTTGCTAGGATTTCTCTGCAGCGTGACCATCGCTGGCGGACTCTACTATCTTTTGCCGTTTGATTTGAGTAGTGTGCAGCGTTTCGCGCCATCCACCGCGGGATTCCTGTTGCTGTGTATGCCGCTTGGAATGGGAATTGTGGGACTGCTGGGAGGATACCTGACGGATCGCTATGGAGCAAGACCGTTTACCCTGGCAGGTTCCGGTCTGTTGCTGGCCGGTTTGATCTTGCTTACCCTGGTGCTGGCTCGTCCAACATCTGTGTTTGATCTTAGCTGGCGTCTTCTCCTTGTGGGTATCGGCATGGGCCTCTTTAACGGTCCTAACCAGACGCTCCTGATGAGCGTTGGTACGAGGGAAACTATGGGAACGGCCAGCGCACTTTCTAATCTGAGTGCGCGTTTGGGGTCTGTCTTCGGCCCTTTGATGCTGGGTATCACCTGGTTATTTCTGCCCGGTTATGGGCTGCAAATGAGCATAGGGATGCTTGTGCTGGTTGGGCTGTGCGTGCTGAGTGTTCTCTGTGCCTGGCTGGTCAGGCCAGGACCACGTGATATTCCAATTGAGGACGATGCAGTTCTCGTGGGACGGCGAGAGATCTCTTGATAGTTATATAATAAGTCAGGAAAGTAGAGCATGAATTTATTACCTTAATGTGCCTATAATGCCTAGCAAAAGGACCTTGTTATGCACGTCACTACACACCTACGTGAACTGCTTGCTCAGGCGGATCTGCTTGTCGCTCCCGGCGCCTATGATGCCCTGAGCGCACGCCTTATTGCCAATGCAGGATTTCCTGTTGTGTACATGACCGGCTTCGGCGCAGCAGCCAGTGTACTTGGGCAGCCGGATGTCGGACTCCTGACGATGAGCGAGATGGTGAGCCGGGCTGCAGCGCTTGCCGCCGTTGTTGGCGAGCGACCGCTCATCGCCGATGCTGATACGGGCTATGGCAACCCAATCAGTGTGCGCCGCACCATTCGTGAGTATGAGCGGGCAGGAGTGGCTGCTGTCCATATCGAGGACCAGGTATGGCCCAAGAAATGCGGCCATCTCGAGGGCAAGCAAGTCATTCCCGTCGACGAGATGGTTCAGAAGATACACGCCGCTGTTGATGCCCGTCAGGATCCCGATTTCGTGATTATCGCGCGGACTGATGCTAATGCGGTATATGGCCTTGAGGATGCGCTGAGCAGAGGACGGGCCTACCGCGAGGCAGGTGCGGATGTTCTCTTCATAGAGGCACCACGGTCTATAGCGGAACTGCGAACCATAGCTCAAACGTTTCCAGATGTGCCATTGCTTTATAATTGGGCGGAGAGCGGTAAGACGCCGCTGTTATCTTTAGATGAAATTCACACCCTTGGTTTCAAGCTTGTCATTTTCCCGGTCAGCATGCTGTTCGCGGCTACGAATGCCCTGCTTGGCCTGTTGGAGGTGCTCAAAAGGGGTCAGACGCCACTTGCATTTGCTGAGAGCACAGTCACCTTTTCACGCTTCACCGATTTGATCGGTCTGCCAGACATTCAGGCGTTGGAGCGCCGCTATGGAGTTCACCAGTAGCCAACCAGCGCAGTATAAAACCCTCACACTCTTTGAAGCGTAGAAAGAATTCTCATTATGAAACAGCACCCTACCAATAGTAATTTGGTAGGGCGCTCGTGTCAAATAGCTGAGTTTTTCTTAAAGAGCTTCTAAACCGGCAAGGGCAACTTTCATATCATCTGAGTAGTGAGCTCCGCTGACCCCAATTCCGCCGATTACTTCTGCACCGGTTTTGATAGCATAGCCGCCGCCAAACACGACTAAACGGTCTGTTTTCACGATGCCGTGAAGCAGAGGTGGGTCATTCTTGATGAAGTCGTACCATTCATGCGATGCCATGCCACCAAAGCTAATAGCGGTGTAGGCTTTGTCCTGTGCGATTTGTACACTCAACAGTGGCGCGCCATCCATTCTGCGAAAAGCCTTGAGTACGCCATCCTCATCACAAACAGCAATGCACATCAATTTTCCTAACTCTTGAGCTTTAGCTTCGGCGGCTTTGATGATACGTTCTGCTGTTTCGATGGTAATACTGGATTTTTGGAAGGTGTTTCCTGGCATAGAAATGTCCTTTCTGTGTGTTAGACTACTTTTTCAGTGGAGTCACATTGGATGCCTTGCATTGTGCTATTCTTACTTGCAAATACGGAGTAGGAGGGATTACCCGTAATGATTTTCCCTTACTGATAGGTTATAACGATTAAGTGTTTCATTGTCAATACATGAGTAGCTTTTCGTATGGCTTTTGCAGGAAGAAACCATATGGTCAATAACAATTTAACAATTGCAGGATGAAATAGAAGGGGAAGGGGACGAGGGCGACGCAAGCGTCCCCGCCCCACATCCACTCCTCTCCCGCCCCTACGAGACGAGCACTCTTCTCAAGCGGCCTTACGTAGTATCTACCCCTGAAAGGCCTGGATGTTCTGTTCGCTGACCGTTGTATAATGCAGGGAAGCTTGTTTGAAGGGAATCAGGGCAAATGATTGGAAGCGCGATCGAGAAGGTGCTTCCTGTATATTGAATGAATGTAGTTCAGAAGATTATCGTAGTTCAGAAGATTAGCAAGGAGTGACAAGCATGACTTCACAATCTGGTAGTGAACAACAGAATGCAGGCGTTGCGACCAATGAGACCAATGCTACTCCAGCCTCCGATTTTCAGCGACTTCTGACGACAGAGGTGCGCTTTCCACCTTCCCCCGAGGCGCTCGCTGCCGCTGATGTCAAAGACTACCAGGCTTTGTATGACGAGGCAAAGAGTGATCCTGAAGCCTTCTGGGAGAAGATTGCGCGCGAGTTTACCTGGGTCAAGCCATGGAATAACGTACTCGAAGGCCAGGCAGCAGGCGCACGTTGGTTTGTCGGTGGGCAGCTCAATATCACGAGCAACTGTCTTGATCGCCACGCTCATGGCAGCCGCGCACATAAGACGGCCCTGCTCTGGGTGGGTGAAGATGGTGAAGAGCGCAGATACAGCTTTAGCGAATTCCTCGCCCTGACCTGCCAGATTGCCAACGGCTTAAAGTCACTGGGAGTGAAGAAAGGCGACCGGGTCTGTATTTATATGCCTCTCACTCCTGAAGGTATCGCTACCATGTTAGCCTGCGCACGACTGGGAGCCATTCATTCAGTCGTGTATGCAGGGTTAGGGAGCGGTTCGCTGCGTGCTCGTATTGAGGACGCCCAGGCTCGTGTTGTTGTCACCACCGATGTAGGTTACCGGCGCGGCAAAACCACGCCCTTGAAAACCATTGTTGACGAGGCGGTGAAGGGGCTGGATATAGTTGAAAAGGTCGTGGTACACAGAAGGATGAAGCCGGCTATTGCCCTGGATGCCAATCGCGAGATCGATTTTTACGCTCTATGTGGAAACCAGGCGGCGACCTGCCCTGCCGAGGTTATGGAGTCAGAAGATCCTCTATTTATGCTCTATACATCAGGCTCTACAGGTGCGCCAAAGGGCTGCGTGTACACGCATGGTGGCTATATGGTTGGCACTGCCTACTATAGTAAACTGGCTTTCGATATCAAAGAGGACGATGTCTACTGGTGCATGTCTGATATTGGCTGGATCGTTGGGCATAGCACAATGGTCTATGGCCCGTTGGCTAATGGGACCACCATTCTGGTGCGCGAGGGTTCGCCCGATACTCCCAATCCTGGCATTGCCTGGGAAATCGTAGAGAAATATGGTGTCACCAAGATCTTTACTGCTCCAACGGCTATACGCATGTTCATGAAATTTGGCCCAGATTATCTCAGAGCGCACAAGCTCGACAGCCTGCGTCTCGTTGTCTGCGCAGGTGAACCACTCAATCCAGAGGCATTGCTATGGGCCAGGGAGCATATCGGGGGGAATGGACGCGTGCCCATCTGCGACAACTGGTGGCAGACCGAAACTGCTGGGCCTACGATCGGCACACTTGTTTGTATGGAGGCGCGTCCCGGACGTGCCGGAAAACCGCTGCCCGGTTATACCGCGAAAGTACTGGATCGCACAGGCCAACCGGTGCAACCAAACCAGGGTGGTTTGCTCGTACTCGAAGGTGCCTGGCCGCAGATGTTTCGTACCATTTGGGGCAATGAAGCGCGCTATCTCGAATATTGGCAGATTTTACCGCCCTACTACACGGCTGGTGATGTTGCGACCGTGGATGATGATGGGTACATCTCCGTGTTGGGCCGCTCTGACGATGTCATGAATGTAGCGGGACACCGCATCAGCACATCTGATGTTGAGAGTGCTTTAGTCAGCTTCCCTGCGGTAGCCGAAGCGGGCGTAATCAGCAAGCCTGATCCCATCAAAGGTGAGGCCATCAAAGCCTTTGTAACGCTCAAAGTGGGTCAAAGTCCCAGCGATGAACTCAAGGCGCGCTTGATAGAACATGTACGTCATGAGCTGGGACCTATTGCTACACCTTCCGAACTAGAATTTGTGGCAGGCTTGCCCAAGACGCGCTCTGGCAAAATCATGCGGCGCGTACTCAAGGCACGTGAGTTAGGTGTAGAGCCTGGTGATCTCACCACAATTGAGGAGTAATAAATCGATTAACCATTCTGTTGACAATACCAACGAGAGCGCGCACGCACGAGCACGGCATCCCCGCGTTTGATTTGTTGCAGCCGACTACATTCCTGACCTGCTGAAGGAAAAGGGTCGATCCAGCTCAGTATTTCTAGTTGTTCTCCGAAGCGGGCGCTTTCGACATATTCAATATCATACTCGATGGCTTGGATTGTGGCAGCTTCGGGCATTATGCCGGCTTTCCTATACACTTCCCACGCCGCGTTGTCTAATGCCTCAACATAGGAGGCATTGTTCATATGGTTCATCGGATCGATATCAGTGAAACGTACCACGTATGCGGCACGCTCAGGCTGGCTCTGGGGGAAAGCTGGCCAGGGAGCTTCCGGTTGTGGCGGAAGTGGCCCATCAGGTAACCAGATCTGCGCGGTCTGTGCAGGGAGGCGAACAGGTCGGCCGCGCGCATCAAGATAGACCCACAGGGTGCGAGCGGAGATGGCTGGTTCGTCATGATGTTCACCAACCATGCTGGCTTCATAGGCACGCTGAGCGGTAATGCGGGTAAAACCCAGCAGAGAGGTCTCAAGTTCGAGTCTGCTATGGACCCTGACAGGAATGGCAAAGGAGAGAACCGTCCTCCTGGCTACCCAATAGCCATCC
>CAAGKR010362512.1_pt1 | contig 22871 bp, 20 predicted proteins | sample 2556971 | NCBI WGS metagenome assembly CAAGKR01 (sample SAMEA5207829, study PRJEB30636) | soil metagenome | biome: forest; feature: boreal; material: soil | place: USA | collected 2011-09 | depth 1 m | reverse complement strand
GATTCTGTCGCCCGCTAACGCGGGCTTTGCTATGTTTGTGATGCTGACCCAGGGTTCCGCACGCTGCGCTCGCTTCACCCTGGGCTACATTCTTCCACCTGCTGCGCAGGTTCGTTGATCGGCTGACTTTGGCATATTTCTGCCGACGCACAGAGAAAAAAGATTCACATGAAAGCTGTTATCTTCAATCAACACGGCGGACCGGAAGTGTTGGAATATGCTGACGCGGCTGATCCAACCTTCAAAGCAAACGAAGTTTTGGTTGAAGTGAAGGCCTGCGCCTTGAATCACCTGGATGTCTGGGCGCGCACCGGCTTGCCGGGAATTAAGATTCCTCTACCACACATACTTGGCAACGACATCGCCGGCGTTGTTCGCGAAGTAGGCGAGCTGGTTTCCTGGGTGCGAGCGGGAGACGAAGTGATGCTTCAGCCGGGAGTGTCTTGCGGCCATTGCTCCGAATGCCTTGCGGGCCGCGACAATCTCTGCCGCGATTACGACATCCTGGGTTATCGCCGCGATGGTGGTTATGCTCAATTCGTCACCGCGCCGGCAGTAAACGTCGTTCCCAAACCGAAAAATCTAAGTTGGGAAGAAGCTGCCGCTTTGCCGTTGGTAACCGTCACGGCCTGGCACATGCTCGTAACGCGCGCCTCTGTTCAGCCCGGCGAAGATGTTCTGATCCACGCGGCGGGAAGTGGCGTGGGCTCAATCGGCATTCAGGTTGCCAAACTTCGCGGCGCGCGCGTAATCGCGACTGCGAGTTCCGACGAAAAACTTGCGAAGGCCAAAGAACTGGGCGCTGATGAGGTCGTGAATTACAGCTCTGAGGATTGGCCGAAAGAAGTTAAGCGGTTGACGCTTAAAAAAGGAGTCGACGTCGTTTTCGAGCACACCGGAGCTGGTACCTGGTCCGGCTCGATTGCCTCGCTAAAAACCAATGGCCGGCTGGTTACCTGCGGGGCCACTAGCGGCTTCGCCGCGCAAACTGATATCCGGCAGATCTTCTACCGGCATTTGACCATTTTGGGATCTTTCATGGGATCTAAAGCCGAACTGCTGGAGGCCATGAAATTTATCGAGAGCGGAAAGATTCGCGCCGTGGTGGATCAAGTATTGCCCCTTGCGGAAGCATGCCGCGCGCACGAGTTGATGGAAGATCGAGCGCAGTTTGGAAAGCTCGTGCTCTTGCCGGAATGACTTAAACTTTCCGCGCCTGCGAAAGCCGACGGCGTACCGGATGCATTCGCAAAACTACCGCACGTTCTGATACAGTGTGCCTTCGAACTTGTAATCCGTGGCTTGGGTTTAGGCGAAGTAGTGTTAACGAGCGAAGAGCCCTCACGCCTAAGGCAGGCCGCAACTCCACACTAACCATCAACCAACCACAAAATGTTTTTGAGAGAATTCTATGAACTTAGATCGACACATTCCCCGCGTCTGGCTTGCACTCGCGCTACTCCTCACTCTGGCAGCATCGTCTCTTAACGCTGCGGCTCAGACGACCGCCGCCGCGTTGCCTAAAGGCATCGAGCGCGTAACCTCCGTAGAAGGTATTAATGAGTACCGACTGGCTAACGGCCTCCGCGTTCTTATGTTCCCCGATCAGACTAAGCAAACCATAACTGTAAACATCACCTATCTTGTCGGCTCCGCTACGGAGAATTACGGAGAGACGGGCATGGCGCACTTGCTCGAACACATGGTGTTCAAAGGTACGCCAAAGCATACCAACATTCCGCAGGAGCTGACAGCGCATGGAGCGCGTCCTAATGGCACGACGTGGTCGGATCGCACCAACTATTTTGAGACCTTTGCCGCCACCGATGAGAATCTTAACTGGGCCCTCGACCTTGAATCTGATCGTATGGTCAACTCCTTCATCGCGAAGAAGGATCTGGACAGCGAGATGACCGTCGTTCGCAACGAGTTTGAGTTGGGTGAAAACAGCCCGTTCAACGTCTTGCTCGAACGCACGATGGCCGCCTCTTATAATTGGCACAACTACGGCAAGACCACTATTGGCGCGCGCAGCGACATTGAGAATGTTCCGATCGAACGGCTGCAGGCGTTCTATCACAACTATTACCAGCCGGATAACTCAGTACTGCTGATTGCCGGTAAGTTTGATGAACAGAAGACCATGGCGCTGGTAGATAAATACTTCTCGCCGATTCCACGCCCCACGCGCACACTGCAAAAGATCTATACTGTCGAGCCTACTCAGGATGGCGAACGCACGGTGACACTGCGTCGCGTCGGCGACACGCAACTCGTGCAGGCGCTATACCATGTCCCCGCCGGCTCACATCCGGATTTCGCCGCAATTGACATCATTGCTCAGATCCTGGGTGACACGCCGTCCGGCCGTTTGCATAAAGCGTTAGTTGAGTCGAAAAAGGCGAGCTCCGTGTTCGGCTTCGACTTCCAGTGGCATGACCCGACGCTTGCGATTTTCGGCGCGGAAGTTCGCCAGGGTGATTTACTCGACGCAGCACGAGATGCGCTCATCCAGACCGTCGAAGGCATCGGCACCAACCCGCCGACTAAAGAAGAAGTTGAGCGGGCCCGCGCGCAGTTATTGAAGGACATCGAGCTTACGCTCAACAACTCCGATCGAGTTGGGCTCACGCTAAGCGAGTTTATTGGAGCCGGAGACTGGCGATTGTTTTTCCTGCATCGCGATCGGCTGCGCAAAGTCACCTCTGAAGAGGTATCGCAGGTAGCGGCGCGCTATTTCAAGCCGGCCAACCGCACGCTGGGGCTTTTCATCCCCACGCCGAAACCGGATCGTGCCGAGATCCCTGCCACACCTGACCTGGCTGCGGCGCTGAAAGACTATAAGGGTGACCCGACCGTAACGGCGGGCGAAGCTTTTGATCCATCGCCTGCCAATATCGAATCCCGTACCATGCGCAGCGACGCTGGCGGGATCAAGCTGGCGCTACTACCCAAGAAGACGCGCGGCGGTAAGGTGGTCGCGCAGATGACGCTGCGGTATGGTGACGAAAAAAGTTTGATGAACCGCTCCACCGCCGCGCAACTTGCGGGCTCGATGTTGATGCGCGGTACCACAAAGCACACGCGTCAGCAGATTCAGGATGAGCTGGACCGTTTGAAGGCTCGTGTAAATGTCTTCGGCGGCCCGACGCAGGCCGGCGTCCTCATCGAGACGACCCGCGAAAACCTCTTGCCGGTGATGCGGCTTGTTGCGGAGATTCTTCGTGGGCCTGTATTTCCGGAGAATGAATTTCAACTGCTCAAGCAGGAGAATCTTGCGAATATTGAGCAACAAAAGAGCGAACCTACCCAGATTGCTTTCACGGAGTTTAGTCGACTCCTCAGCCCATTCCCGAAGGGTGACGTGCGCTATGTCACAACACCCGAGGAAAGCATTGCGGAGTTGAATGCCGCAACTCCTGATCACGTGAAGCAGTTCTATCAGGACTTTTATGGCGCTTCAAACGGACAGTTGACAGTAATTGGTGATTTCGACGACAAAGAAATTGCTAAGCTGGCAATGGATCTATTTGGCAACTGGAAAAGTCCGAAGCCGTTCACGCGCGTGCCCAGCGTCTACAAAGATGTAGCGCCGGTAAATCGATCATTCCCGACGCCCGACAAAGCCAATGCATTCTTCGTCGCCGGCTTTAATCTGAAAATACGCGATGACAACCCCGACTATCCGGCGCTTCTGCTCGGCAATTACATGCTCGGCGGCGGATTTCTGAACTCGCGGCTCGCGGTGCGAATTCGACAAAAGGAAGGATTGAGCTACGGCGTCGGCTCTGGAATCAATATTAATTCGCTTGATGAATACGGGCAGTTTATGGCGCGGGCGATCTACGCGCCGCAGAATGTCGAGAAGCTGGAAGCTGCCTTCAAGGAAGAGATCGCGCGCATGTTGAAGGACGGCTTCACGGCCGAAGAGGTGGAGGCTGCCAAATCCGGCTTCTTGCAATCGCGTCAGGTAAGCCGCGCACAGGACAACGAGTTGGCCAGCCGTTTAAACAACTACCTTTTCCTTGGGCGCACGCTTCAGTGGGACGCGGACCTCGACGCTAAACTCAGGGCTCTCACGCCTGAACAAATCAACGCAGCGATGCGCCGGCACATCGATCCTACAAAGATAACCATCATCAAGGCGGGAGATTTTGCAAAGAATGCCCCAGTGAAGTGAAGTAGGATGATTGAGGATTACCGGGTCTCTACGCCCTTGCGTAATTGGTCAGAACTAATCGCGCAAGGGCGTTTCTGATTAACCTCCGCGTAAAAAGTATTCTGAAAACTACTTTCCAGTGAAGTCCTCTACAACAAACCGCTTCTTAAGCAGATTCAGGTTTCCCTGCTCTAGATTAAAGTTCGTTCCTGCGATTACCTTCTTGCCCTGGTCAGTCGTTACCCAGTCAACCACCTGAGGCGCATTGGTTCTGAGATAAGCCCCGTCGTTTTTGTCGAGGGGCTTGCCGTCCTTTCGGGAAAAAACCAAAACATAGGTGTACCGTCCCTTGCGGACATAATCCAGGTCCGCCTCGAATCCAGTCTTGGCTGGAGTGGGCGACGACTGTGGTGTTGGCGGCGCACTGGAGGAAGGGGACTTGTTTGTGTTACTGCTACATGAAGTCAGCGATATCACAGCAGCGAGAGTCGCTAAGGCGATTAGGCCTGAAGTCAGAATTTTGCGTGGCATCTCGGTTCAGATATTAATCTAAAAAGCTATGGTTAGGAATCAGATGTTCGACAAACTTTAGCTTGTCGGCGCGTCGAACTGTGAAGAACCAACGACAAACTGAAGTTCGCCGAACAATCAAACGTTAGGAGTTACGGACTGTTGTCATTCTGCGGTTCCTCGTCTCCACCGCTATTGGTGTCCTGTTCTTCGGGTGGTGGCTCGGCCTTCTGGTCGCGTATGTGCAAGATGGTACATTCACGGTCTTCATAAACTACCTCCAACCAGCCGCTATGTATTGCATTATCGAAAAAGTCCTGGTGTAAATTGTCGGTGAACACATAGCGTGCGCCAAAGCGGTCGCGGATCAACGGACCAGGATCCTCTTCCTCCCCAAGTGTGATGCGATCATAGAGTTGGGACAGGGCCGGATCTCTATCATATAGATAGGTCGGATCTAGTCCGGATACATAGCTATGGCTGGGGTCGTAATAAAACAGGCGAGGAAAGTCGTCCCAGTCTGTATTGAATACGAGTTGACCCGCCGGCACATTCGAGCGCATCCATTCGGACCCCGCCCGGTAGTAATCGTGTGCATCACTTGATGCAATGTCTTTAATCGTGGCTCGAAGATTGAAAAAAAGAACTGTCGCCAGGGAGACAGCCACAAAGGCAATACCCACCGTTCGCCAGAGCGCTCTCGTCTCCTCCTCTTTTGTTATAGGCCCCGATTGAGACCTGTCGAGATACGGTTGCAGCTCATCGAGCATGTCTTTCGGCAGCCCGGTCAATGAGGAACGAGCGCCCTGCAACCAGGGTTGGAGGGCAAAAGCAGAAAACATCACAGCGAAGGGCGGCCAATACTCAGCGATCCGCTTCCAGCGTGCGGTCATGATCATCAGCACTGTCGCAAATATGAGAAAAAATAACGGGTGATGCGACCGTTGTCGATCTGATGGATCAAAACTCACATAGCCGACAATCATCGCCAAGCACGCAACAATAGAGTTGCCGAGGAATTCCCAGGAGTCGTATGGGTACCATTCTTTCCCGACTTTTGTCGAAAAATCCGATGGTGTCAGCTTTATCTTCAGGTGCTCATAAAAAAGGTGAAGATTGGTTGGGAAGTAAGGGTTGATAATTAATCCTGCTGCCGCTCCCGCCAGGACCCATACGACCGGTTGCCATTCAATTCGGCGCTCCAGCCATCCAATGACAGCCATCCAGATAAAGGCCGCCAGAATTAGCAACACAAACATGTCGTAGGTCAAAGCGAAAATAAAACTAAGCGGAACAAGCAGCCAATATTTTTTTGTGAACAGCAAATAAATGCCAATGACGAGATAAATGATCGCGAATGGCGGCGCCTTTGCCATATTGAGCCGGTAGAGGAATGGCGCTGAACAAGCGAGCAGAGCTAAAAGCCAAAGGAAGGAGTGACGGATCCGATAGCGAACCAACAGCCAGTAGCAGGAAAAAACTGCCACGCTGGCGAAGATTAAGGAAGAGATTTTTGCGCCTAGTCTAAGGTTCCCAAACCAGGTGAACGGCATCTGGAAAAAGTGGAACAGCAGGTGGTGATCTACATAGTGTTTTGGGTTAAGACTGGTAAGGGGCAGCCAGATGAATGGGGGAGGGAAATTCCGGCCGCGGATCGATTCCCAAAGCATCCGGCTCCATTTGATGTGATAATAACCGTCATAATCACCACAGCAAATCGCCTGAGTTGAGAATTGAAGTTTCCAGAATATCAGGCCAATTGCGATCGCTCCGGCGCAGAGCCGAACGATGCGCAATGCAGAATCAGATTTAAGGATTACAGCAAGATGCGGCGAGGTTTTCATTTACCGGCCAACTGTTTCGCGACAAGCGTTCCCACCACGTCGAGGTTGCCGCCCGTGCCCCGGCTGCTTAATCTCACAGTTGTTCGATAAGATCGAGGAAGGCACGCGGATTGATTGGCTTAGTCACATGCTCATTAAATCCGGCAGTCAGCGATCGGTTCCGATCGTCAAACATCAAGTAGCCTGTAACAGCAACCATGGGCACTGCCTCATAACCCGGGAGCGATCTTAACGCCTCGGCAAGTTCGTAGCCGTTCATTTCAGGCATGCCAATATCGGAAATGATTACGTCAAACTGGTGTTCGCGCGCCAATGCAATCGCATCCCGAGCACAAGAAGCCGTGGACACTTTATACCCTGCATGCGTCAACAGAACTGACAGCATCTCGGTAACGTCGGAAACGTCATCTACAACCAGAGCCCAACGCTTTTTCTCGGAATTTCGAACCGCCGACCGCCTATCCGGTGACTGCGACATTGGCGGCCCTTCTTGAGAGGGCAGAAATTGACTGGAAAGTTGAATAGCGTTCCAGGGAATAGAAAAGGGAGGCGCGGTATAGCTTGACTCTATCATTGAGACCTTCCGCAATTAATCATGTCAAATGCTCCCGCCTTCGAAGCGGGGAATTAATGTAGCCGAAAGAAGAATTCCTGTCTAGGAATTCTGTTTGGAGATCTCTGTAGATCGTGAATCTATGAGACTCTCAACAGCCGTAGCAAGCTCAGCCGGATCGACCGGCTCCGAAAGATGTAGATTGAAACCGGCAGCAATTGCAGTATCGGCATCATTTTGCGAGGCGTATCCGGACAGTGCAATAGCAGGGATTTCTTCTAAACCTTTCCTCTTACGCAGATCTCTTATTAACTGAAGGCCATCCATCGCCGGCATTGCAATATCAGAGATTAATATGTCGAAATGTTCGCGGTCGGCAACCTTCAACGCTTCTGCCGCAGAATTGCAAAGCAGCGTCTGGTAGTTTCGTGTTTGAAAAGTTGCAGCTAACATTTCAAGCGTGCGTTAACAAACAGGATTTGACTATCTTCGTTGATAGTAATTATTGCGTCAGAAGCTGTTTCTGCAATCATGTGGGAACTTTCAACAGCGTCGCGGAAGCCACTACCTTGAGGTTTCGGCGATTTTCCCAGTGGGTTGTCGTGAGTCATTCCGTGTTCCCCTCCGTGCCCGATTCCCTAACCCGACTCCCGAGATAAATGCAGACTGAAAGTTTACTAATCAAGATGGAGGGAAACAAGCTTTCACACTTTCGAAGTCAAACTTCTGTTGCACTCATCAGTGGTCCTTTAAAGAAAAGCACATACCGGACTCAAGCTGCTTGTTCGCTTCGTGCTCATCTGTGTTACGTTCTGCTCAATGTATCCGGCCGGCAATCTTTTCATACCTGTAAGTCACGGCGAGCTGGAGGCAATTCTCAAAGAGCCGCGGGGAACCCCCATCTCGGGCGTGGCCCTGGTGCTTCATCCGCATCCACTCGGCGGAGGCACAATGCACAACAAGGTCGTTTTTCGGGCCGCCAGCGCTCTTAATGATGCGGGATTGATTACTCTGCGAATAAACTTTCGCGGCGTGGGCAAAAGCACGGGCGAACACGACAAAGGACGAGGTGAACTCGAGGACGTTCGCGCGGGTTTGCAATATCTTGCCAGGACTTTTCCGGAACGGCCCATTGCGCTTTGTGGTTTCTCGTTTGGGGCTCGGGTGGGCCTGGAAGTGGGCACGTCAGACAAGCGCGTTCGTAATCTGATCAGCATCGGCACACCTGTAGACAAGGCTGACTTTAGTTTCCTCGAGACGTGCCGCAAGTCGCTATTGTTTGTCCATGGAGATCAGGATGAGTTTGGTGATTTATCGCGGTTGCGAAATTTGGTAGACAAAATCGAACAACACAATACGAATGTCGAGTTGTACATAATCAAAGACGCGGGCCATTTCTTTGAAGGACATCTTGACGAGTTGAAGCAGGTCATCACAGACTGGACAAGGCGCCAGTTAAAGATTTAGGTTCATGCAAATGGTTCATTGGAGACTCATACTTCTAGCACTCTTAATTGCCTTTACGCCCGCCAGCGCCTTATCGCAAAAGATCTCCAGGGAAACGATTGTTTCTGAGGGCAAGAAGCGAACCTACTACCTCTACGTTCCGGAAAGCGTAAATTCTGCTTCGGTACCACTGCTTGTTCTTCTGCATGGCTCAAACCACAACGGCCTCTCGCTGGTTGAGAAATGGACGGATGTCGCAAAACAGGAAGGAGTTATTCTTCTGGGACCTGACTCGGCAGACTCTTCTCATTGGTCAATCCCGCGCGATGGCCCCGCATTCCTGCACGAACTGGTGGAGTCAGTAAAAGCTAAATATCCGATCAATGCAAAGAGGGTCTACCTCTTTGGTCATTCTGGAGGAGCGGTGTTTGGACTATTAATGTCTCTCTATGAGTCGGAATACTTTGCTGCAACAGCCATTCACGCAGGCGCCCTCATGCCGGATGCTACCACTCTGATCGACTTCGCTAAGAGAAAGATACCCATCTATATTCAGGTGGGCTCAGTTGATCCCCTCTTTCCAGTTGCAGACGTAAGAGCGACTCACGACCTCCTGAAGGCAGGAGGGTTCCCGGTGGAACTGACCGAGATACCCAGGCATGATCACTGGTACTACGATCTGGCGCCAACGATTAACCTGTCAGCCTGGCAGTTTCTTAAAACTCATGAGTTGCCAGGCGAACCGCGTTTTGAAGAGTACAGCTTCAGATCTGAAGGACGCGCATCAAAAGAAGCCATTGAACAATATAATCGGGGAATGGAACGACAAGAAGCCGGCGATGTAGCTGGAGCCATTGCAGCTTACACTCGCGCTATCGAACTTGATCGAAAACATGCTGACGCTTACAACAATCGCGGCGTCGCTTACATGAGTCAAAAGGATTACCCGGCGGCAGTGGCCGACCTTACCCACAGTATAGAACTCGCTCCTTCGCATGCCGCCTATAACAACAGAGGCAACATCTACTTCTCTCTGAAAAGGATCGAGGAGGCAATCGCGGATTTTACGGAAGCTATAAAGCTTAGGGCGTCTGCCGAGGCATACACGAACCGAGGCACAGCTTACCAGCAAACCAATAGAGATGCCCTCGCGCTCGCTGACTATGAGCGCGCTATTCAATTAAACGTTAACTTTGCTCGCGCTTATGTTTTGCGTGGCCTGATTCTGCTGAAAAGTGGTCAGGATTCGGCGGCCTGGAAAGATCTCGACAAGGCTTTTCAGCTTGATCCCAGCCTTCATGCTGAATTTGACCCTATGATTAAACAGTTGCGGCCGAACCAGTAAAAAGCGGTGCGGTTGGCGTAGGCCTCGAAACGGGAACTTGCAACCGATCTCCGCTTTTCTCACCAGACTGTAGCTACGATTCACTATTTCCAATTCAGGACGATCGCAATGAACCCCTACCGTGACCCAGCCATACGCATAACGCTATTGCCGCGCGATACAAATTCGCAAGGCACAGTCTTCGGCGGCATTATCCTCAGCTACATTGACATGGCCGGAGCAATTGAAGCCCACCGGCGTACTCGTATGCAGCGGTTCGTCACTGTTGCGATGCGCGAAGTGATTTTTCACAAGCCCGTGTTTGTCGGAGACCTGGTCAGCTTCTACGCCGAAACATTGCGCATAGGAACCACGTCGATAACAGTTCGCGTGATCGTCGAAGCCGAGCGAGTTGGAGCATCGACTGAGCAGGTGAGAGTTACTGAAGCGGAAGTCGTCTACGTGGCCGTCGATGAGAAGCGGCAGAAGACAGAAATCGTGAATCGTGAATCGGGGCAGTAGCCCGACCGTAAAGGGAGGGCTTAGTGGGATCCGAGTAATGAGACTGTGAGTGAGCCCTTGCTGACGCGAGGGCTTCCGCACCGATTTACTAGTTTAACAGGGTCTGCATGCGGTGGAGTCCGGTAGCTGCTTCGGTAAAGCCGGGTTGTTGTTCGAGCGCCTTGCCATAATGCCTGGCCGCGTCAAGATACTTCCGACGCGTTTCATAGATGCGACCGAGGTTGAAATGAGGAAACGCGTAAGATTCATAACGCGGTGCGAAGAGCGCGCGTTTGAACCAGCGAACGCTGCTGTAAGAATCACCCTTCGCTAGAAGATAACTACCAATATCGTTGTAGGGATTCCCCAGCGTTTCATCGACGCGAATTGCTTCCAGGCATTCTTCAATCGCTTCGTCATACCGATTCTGAAAGCTATATACCCAGCCCAGAAAAGTATGGGCTTCGGCGGTCGGGTAAGTTTCGATGGAGCGTTTATAAAGCTCTATCGCCTCTTCGAAGTTCTCGGCTAGTTGCGCTTGATAGGCTTCCTGGAAAAGCTGCTTGGCTTCATGCTTCGCACCGGGCGAGCAGTCATCTTCGTAAACGTTATCGCTCATCTTTTATTCATTTACAGTCAGTCTTCTGCGTTTGATCTCGGTCCAACCGTTTGATGCGACCCTCCACTTTTGGGGCAATTACCTTCTTTGAGACGATAGCCGCTTGCAGAACGTCGGAGTCGAACTGAGCTTGCTCCTGCGGAATAAGCAATCGTGCCTTTTTGAACATTGAGTAACCGTCGCCGCCGTCGATCGCGACGTAGTCGCTCGTTGCAAGCGTGTATTTTTTCGTTTCGTCAAGGGGCTTGCCGTTTATCGTCAGGCCCACTATTCGCGAGCCAGCCGGGCGGCTCGCATCAAATGTGAACCTTATACCCGAAACTTGCGGGAAGCGGCCCGGTTCCGCGTCCTCCGCGCTCCGGGCCACGCCGTGCTCCAGGGCTTCGCGAAGCGTCGCGCCAGTCAGCTCCAATTTTACTACTTTGTTTTTGAACGGGAGAATCGACAGTACCTCTCTTTTTGTTAGCGGACCCGGAGGGATTATCTCATCCGCCCTGATTGAGCCGCCATTCATCAGTCCAATGTCTGCTCCCGTTGCTGTTCGAAAAGCGTCGGCAATAAAATTCCCCACGTTTGTTTCCTGTGTGCGGCCGGCTGCGCTTCTGGCGTCGAGCTCTACGCTGGTGCGACCCACAAGCTGGGAAAGCTCCTTCAGCAACGTCCCATATTTTCGATAGATGAAGGCGAATCGCTGGTCTTCTTTAGTTTCCGCAGTTACAGGAATCACCCTCCAGTCGATACTTTGTACAGACCCGGTAGTCTTTGAGATGTTGAGATCTATTTGTCCCAATTCTCGAGCGTCCGCAGTCATCTTAAAAATGGGAGCGCCGCCCGAAGCCGACTCCAGCAGGGTGTGCTCATGGCCGCCGATGATCACGTCGACGTCCGCGCAGCGGGCAACTTCCTTATCTTCCCTCATTGAAAGATGCGTCAAGGCTATCACTGTCTTCACCCCGCGAGCATGAATATCGGCAACCGTTTTCCGTGCCGTCTCGCATGGATTCAAAAACTCGACATCCGGTCCGGGCCGCGATGTAATTTTTGTTTCCTCCAACACGAGCCCGAATATTCCCACCTTTACACCATCAAATTCGCGAATAATAAACGGAGCCGCATCGCCAAATGGCCTACCCGTCTTTTTGTCAATCACGTTTGCGACGATCCACTTGAAGCGGGATTCCTTCATTCTCTGGCGCAGCACGTCGGGGCCGAAGTCAAACTCATGGTTGCCAAAAGTTGCATAGTCGAGACCGGCGGTATTCCAGGAGTCGATCATCTGAGCGCCTTTATAAGTAATGGATTCGACTGAAGGCGAAATCGTATCTCCGGCGAGCAGGAAGAGAGTGTTCGGCGACTGCTTCTTGACCTCTTCCTTCAAGGTCAAGACTCGCGCAATGCCTCCGCGTGTTCCCTGATCGACCGGAGCAAATTGGTAGACATCGTTAACCTGCAGGAGTGTCACGCGAACTGTGCAGTCAGCGCTTTCTTGCGCAGCAGTCGGGAAAACCGCAATGAACGCAATCAAAAGTGCAAAAACCACACGACGCCGTACGAAGCGCACTGAGATCATTAGCTCTCTCCTTGAATTGGGATTACATCTAGTAAGAAAAAGTACATTATACTCATGCCACATTGGCGTTTACAATTTTGGTTTTACATTGCGAATCTTGCAATATGCGTGTCTATAGAAACAACAAAGTGGTTGTTGAATTTTGCCAATCTCGAATGATTGAACAATGTTGAAGCGCTGCTCGGAGTGTCAGGAAGTTTACTCGGATGATGGCTTAAATTGCTGTCGCAAAGACGGTAGCGCGCTAGTTTTCGAATCGTCTTCCTTGCCTGATTCGCGAGAAACGTTGATGCTGCCGTCGAAAGCTGGCAGCGGATGCGTTGAAGATACATTCCGACTTTAGAAATAACGATGGTGCCAGACGATACGATATTCATCACAGGTTTTCCGGGCTTCATCGCAAGTCGCCTCCTGCGGCGTCTGGCGACCGGAGGCGGGCGCTTTTTGTTGCTCGTACAACCCAACTTCGTAGAGCGTGCCGGAGAGGAACTAAAGAGCATCGCAGGGCAGGCGGGAAGGTCCCTTTCAGATTTTTCGGTTTTGCCAGGCGATATTACGAAGCCTGATCTCGGACTGTCGCTTGCAGACTTGGAAGCCGCTCGTTCGGAGTCAACCCTTCTCTTTCATCTTGCGGCAATTTACGATTTGGCTGTAGCTCGCGATATTGGTATGCGTGTAAATGTCGAGGGCACACTCAACGTCAACCAGTTTGCTCGTTCGTTGAATCGTCTTCGCCACTATCATTACGTGTCAACTTGCTATGTTGCGGGAAAACGACCAGGCGTCATTTTCGAACATGAGTTGGGACACGGGGCGGGCTTTCGCAATTTCTACGAAGAAACTAAATATCTGGCGGAAATTTTAGTCGAAGCTCTGAAACCAGAATTACCGATTACCATTCATCGTCCCGCTGTTGTTTGCGGCGATTCAAAAACGGGTGAAACGGTCAAGTATGACGGCATTTACTATTTGATCCGCTATCTCCTCAAATGGCCTTCGGTTCTTTCTGCCTTCAACATTGGGAACGACCAAGTCACCTTGAATCTTGTTCCAGTGGACTTCGTAGTGGAAGCGATATCGGCACTCGCACGAGACCCGCTCTCCGTCGGCAAGACTATTCAGCTTGCCGATCCCAACCCCTTAACCACTCGCGAACTCTTCGATACAATCGCGCGCTGTATCGGCGGCAAGGCATCTCGCATTACGCTACCTGCTTCCCTGGTTGAAACTTCGCTTATGCTCCCGCTTTCGCCAAGGATTACGGATTTGCCTTATTCTGCGGTGCCTTATTTCTTTTTGAAGCAGACATACGATACCACCCAGGCCAGAAAGTTACTCGAACCTCGCAGCATCTCTTGCCCGCCATTTAACAGTTACGTAAAGGCTATAGTCGATTACGCCGCTCGTCACCCAACGTTGTAACGAACCCAGCCGTTTGTGCCAATAGCTATCCATCTCTTTACTCCACGACTAACAGGATTATCGAGCCCTGCGCAGTCGATAATGAACACAAACTGCGCGAGGCGTTTCAGAACGATCAGGGATACGTGCCGGCCTATTATCTTTTTGACGGCGAGGGGAAGCTGCGCAGTTTTGCGGCTGGCGAACGGGGCCTCGATTTACTTAGGTCAACTCTCGACCGCGTGCTGGCTGCGGCCCAACAACCAGCGGAGTCTTAACCCAACCCACAACCGCCGGTGCTGCTACGTTGCCAGTCCTTTCGAGAATTGGCCGGCAATAAGAATCAGCAAATAAACGCTAACGACGGTCGCTCCCACTGCCAGGCCAGCCAGCAATAGAATTATCAATCCCACAAACAACCAATCGCTCAGTTTTCCCTTGCGCGCTTCGCTTGCAGAGACGGTAGCACGCTTGCTCAGCAGGGCGACGTTTTTCTGATTCGATTTCCACCATGCATCGAAGAGATCTCCAACCAGGGGCAACGATCCTACCAGGTAGTCAATACCGATATTTATGCCCATGCGCAGAAGTGTCACTTTCGGAACGCGGTAGCGGACCGCCGACGCAAGAATATAGAAGGATACGAGCGAGGTGGCAGTGTCACCGAAGCCCGGAATAAGGCCCACGATTGCATCGAGCCCAAACCGCCAACCCAGGCCAGGGACCCGAATGAGGTCGTCCATCCACCAGCTTAGCCTCTCGAGACTTTCGTCAATCTTTACTGATCGCGTTTGATTCAGCGGTTGGCTAACGAGTTTGAATTCTTCGTATTTATAAGCTTTCATCGTTTAAGTCTGTTCAGCGTATTCGTGTAATCTGTTGCCAGAAAAACTTTCCCAGACGTGCAAAAGGTTTAAGAGCGTTGCGATCACCGCCTCGTTGCTGGTTCGGTTTGGCTGGCAATCCAAGCGAAGTTGCCAGCTCTTGATCGGGTTTGGCGATGTCTTCGTCACCGCGCTTATTCGCCAACCATCGGTTGAACATACGCGCGACTGCTCTCCTTTGTTCGAGGGGCGCTTCGGCGATGACCGCGCCGCGAAGGTCATCAAGTTCAGCTATTTCAAAAAGATTTGCCCGGTAATAATTGCGGAACGCCGCCAGTAATTTTTCATCGCCCAGCAGCCGCTGCAAGTCGACGAACATCAGCGTGCCTTTGGTGGTAACAACAGCGGCATACTGAAATGTGTTCCGGTAATCCCGTGACGGGCGGTTCGCATCCATGTCTTCGCCGCCAAAAGTTCGATACAGGCGGTAGACTCCCTGCAACTGATCTTGCAAAACAGTGACTGTTTTTTGCTCGCCGTAGATTTCTTTGAAATATAATAATGCCGACCAACTGGCCATTGCTTCATCCAGGACCGGCTCACGCGCCGGATCATTGCCTACCGCCGCCCCCCACCATTGATGAGCAACAAGATGGGCCACACTCCATTCAAGACTCTCTTCCACCGACGGGCGTTGTTCACGAATGATCTCGGGAAGATTGCGCACAGCGGGAGAATCAAAATCAACGTAGAAAGCACTCGCGATAACCTGGAGTCCGGAAAACTCGGTGCTGCCTAAACCGGCGACAAGCGGTGCCTCTGCCACGTTGATTGTCTTGAAGGGCAGCGTCCCAAACTTAGAACTAAAAACTCTCAAAGCATCTTCAGCCATTGCCAGTACTCGTTTGCCAACCCGCTCGTGCTCGGCAACGAAAATAGATCGTAGAGTGGTCCCTTCAATTTCCTTTTGCTCAAAGCGCAAGTTGCGCCCGGCAATAATTGCAAAATCTCGCAAGCCCGCGGCAGCGAAGACTGCGGACTTTTGACTATTGGACTCGGCCCGGTCTTCGCCGGCAGAAGTAAACACAATCACGCCGGGTGCGACTTCGATATTTACCTCATAATTCGCGACTTCATTGAAGATCATGTCGCCCACGCTGGGCTCGAGCCTGCGCATCCACTCGTCGCCGTCGCGTACTGCCAACACGGGATAGGAAGTGCCCAAAAGCATTACTCCACGACAACGAAAATTCAGGTCTCGCGGGCGGCGCATCTCCCGCTCACCACGAAGCGCTGCACTAAGCTGCTTTACGACATGCGTAGTCAGCGCGGTTTCATCGGGATCGATCTCCGGCACGCTTCCTTTGAATCCCAGGACGACTTCAGTGGATTGCCCTGTGGATAGCTGTTCGCGCAGGTTCACGCGTAGGGTCGTACCCTGGTCATCGAGTGAATAAGGAAGCGGCGTGCCGTCCTGTGCGGAGCGAACCTGGGTAATATCAAGTCGGGGTTCCTGGGCTTCTGCGGCCTGCGATCCGGCATTGCCTGAAGCGGGGTCGGGACGAAGATTGGAATAGAGATGGAAGTAAAGTGCCGATGTCGCGCGGTCGCCGCGATTGATCCAGCGCACGCGTTCGGAGCCTGAGTAAGAGAGCGCATCGAAATCGAGTTTTAGTTGAATCTGATAACGCTGACGAGTCGATTCTTTTGCAGCGGGCTTTTGGGAAAAGAGGGGTTGTTGCTGCTGCGTTCGAGCGATATCAGCGAGCAACAGGACCGCGGCGAAAAGCCAAATACACCGGGCGACAGAAAAAAGCGGGGTAATCGTTCGATAAAGATTTCGCTTTCGCCCCTCTGTGGCTCCAAACGTTCTCTTAGGCCGGCAGACCCCGGGCTTACGCCCGGGACTATACTCTGCCGCCTGCTTCGCAGGCTCATTGACGCTTTGCAGTTGCAAGGAATCAAGAGTCACTTGCCAGCCTTTCGCACAGGGCGCGGTCGCTCCGTTACAGCGACTCGGCGAATGACATCCCCGCGAGCGATGCTATCAACCACATCCATTCCTGCAACCACGTTACCAAAAACCGTATAGCCACCGTCGAGGTGCGGTTGGGGCGAATGAGTCACAAACCATTGCGATCCTCCCGTGTCTTTACCCGAAAGGGCCATGCCGACGGCGCCGCGTTCGTAGGGCACCAGGTTTATTTCGCAACGAATTTGATAGCCAGGCCCGCCGTTTCCATCGCCGCGCGGATCACCAGCCTGTATTACGAAGTTTGGAACAACACGGTGAAATGTAATTCCTTCGAAGTATCCGCGCCTGGCTAGCTGTATGAAATTATCAACGTTTAGTGGAGCGTCCTCGGAAAGTAACTCGATAGTGAATGCACCCCTGTTAGTCGTGACCACGGCATGAACCTGCTTGCCAATTCGCGAGATGGCCCGCTCGTAATCCGCGGTAGTGTTGCGCGACTGCACTGTGGCAATTCGGGTCGAAAAGTCGCCGGCGCCGTTTGCTTTCAAAAGAGCAACAGCCTTGCGCCGAATCAGATAGTCGTTGGAGTTGAGCGCAGTCTTAATCGCTTCATTCGCCGCAGTGTTTTTGTATTTCGCGAGTGAATCGAGAATCGCGAGCGCCGCATCATTCAGCTCTTTGTCGGACAGCGCCTGCGGCAGGGCTTCCGTTAGCGCCCGTGTGTTGGTTTCATCCGGAGGAAGTTCGCCCAACAACTCAGCAGCGGTCGCGCGGATAATCACATCGGATTCTTTAAGATGTTTGCGCAACACTTCCCCCAGGTCTTTCGGCTTGAATGCCGCATAAGCGCGCAATACGTCGGGGATAGCGTATTCAGAATGAACGGCGAACAAGGTGTTGATGGTAAGGCCCGAGTTACGATAGCCGAGCATTGCACGCAAAATCTCTTCGGCTTGTGCGCTAAGCAGACCTTTATCTTTCGTTGAATCAGGCAAAGCCGCAATCTCCCCGAGAGCTTGCCCGATGCTTGACGCTTCTCTCCAATTGAGCAAAACCGCTTTCTGAGCATTTGTTCGCGCGAGTGCGCCACTCCCCAGCCCCGCCAGATAAGCGACAGGCGATACACGCACAAGCGCGACTTCTAATTCCGGGCCGGAATGACCAAAGGCCTCGCGGGTTGCTTTTAACCATGCAATAGCCTGTTCATCGTTCGAGGCTTGCTTAATGCGACCCAGGGCTGTTGCGACGTCCAGCAGCTCGCCTGGATGAACCCTCTGCTTCGGGACATCTATCGCTCCCCTCGGTAAATTCCCGCTAAGAAGCAGGTTGCCGCGTTTCAGAAGCGGAGAAGCCGCACGAGTGTCCTTCAGATTTCCCAACGACCGTATCGCGCTAACCCGTACACGCTGATCTCTGTCATTCAAGGCGCGATCCAGCAGCGCATCAAAAGCAGGCTTGTCCTCCGTTGCGCCGAGCACGTGCGCGGCGTTCGCACGCACGATTGGATCGGGATCGCTTACAAGAAGTTTGCGAAGTTGATCGTTTCCATCCTTCAGACGGAGACGAGCGAGAGCATTAGCAGCGTCTGCTCGAATGCGCGAGTCTGAATAAGTCAAAAACCTGGCGAGGGTGGCGCCGGCATTTACCGGTTTGGCGAGTACCGTCGCGGTCAGTCCCGGTAAAATCATCAAACGATCGGAAGTCGCGCGGCGCTGGCCCTCAAAGGTCAATGCTTTCAGTATCGCCTCGCCCAACTCATGCGCGCGGGCCTCTTGTTCCTTGGGCAGAGCTGCCGCGATTTTGCCGAGGGCCTCCACCGCTCGGGCCCTAAGCTGGAGCTCATTCGTGTCTTTCAAAACCGCGAGCAGAGCGTTGGCACCCAGGGCGGATTCAACTTCGCCCAGCGCAAATGCGGCCATAGCGCGCACGCCTGACTCATCATCCTGCCGCAGCAAGATAATCAGATCGGCTACTGAATCCTCGTTTCCGATGCGTCCTGCTGCCAGCGCAGCTCGCGTTCGTACGGAAGCATTCCGGGCAGAAAACAAACTGCGCAGGTCGTTGTCCCAACGGCGCTCGTCTTCAGCCCGAACAATTCGAAGCAATAAGACTTCCGGCACCGAAGCGCCGGAAGTTGGATTGTGTAATGTTTGGGCGGAACTTTGCGAGAACACATTGGTCCATGAAATGAAAATCAGTCCGCATAGCGTCAGGGCACAAACACCCGAGCGCTGGCGTGAGAAAGCCGTATTGTAGATTGGGTTCATGTGCGTTCAGCGAGCCGCCGGAGACAGAACATACTTTTCTAAATGTATATAACCTGAAGGGGGAATGTTCTCTCTATGTATCAGGGAGGCAGCCCAATTATGTCAAGGTATTGGTGGATCCGAAAAAGGATGGGGGGGAAGAAAAACAGAAGGCGCCTCACCCTGTTCCGAGGGTGAAGCGCCACACAAACGTCGCATTAGCGATGAAAGGTTAGCTTGCAGCGGTGGAAACGTTTACGAGCTCGCTTGACTTATCGGGCACGTCCGCGTTCATTGCCTTCATGCTGGGGGTATCGAGCGGCAGCTCAACGCGCCCAAGATTTTTCGTCTTGTTATCGCCGGCATTCATCTTGATCATCTTGCAGCTACCTTCGAAAAGGGCTCCAGGCTCGATCACCAACGAAGCAGTCTGAATGTTTCCATTCAGTTTAGCGGCGCGCCCGAGTTCGAGACGCTGCGAGGCAATAACGTCCCCATTAACCGTGCCATGAACGACCGCAATCGCGACCTCGATGTTGGCATCTACCTTACCGTTTGCGCCGACGATCAATGTTCCGCTAGTGGAACAGATCCGGCCTGACAGGTGTCCGTCAACACGCATCATCGCCTTGAAGTTCGCTTCACCGGTAACCACTGTACCACCCCCAACAAAGCCACTCAGATTGCCCTCTTTGATTTCCCGCGCCAGTGATTCACTTTCCGTCATAGCGCGAGACGTCGGCGGAGCAGAATCAGCCGTCGATTTTGTTTCAGTTGTTGTTCCTTGATACGGGGTAGACGTTCTGGGGATGTTATAGGGTGGCACTTCCTGTTTTTCGTTTGACATTTCCTTCTCCACCGACTCTCTCGGGTTTTTTCCTATCCTAAGCATTAGTAAACCTCCGTTGTTTGGGGGCCGCGGGATTAAGTCACAGCCAGTGGGACGGTTAGAAGTAACAAAACAACTCGCGTGCCTTGTGTTTTTGGAATGATCAGCTTCAGGGCCAGTTCTGAGTGGTCAACCGCCCAGAAGAGAGAACCCATAATAGACAAACAAGCCATAGGGTGTCTAGCTTTGCAACGTAAATGTAATCCGGGGAGCCAAATTTACTTGCGGTTGAGGTGCTCCTCTTCACTTAAGACTCCATTCTGCTGAACCAAACCTACCAAAGACCCAAGCGCCTCCGATTGTTCTTATTTTTCGGAGACACTTCGACCAGGGACTCCGCGGTCGAAACAAATGAACAATCCCCATCAAAAACCGCACCCAGCCTTACCGACAGCAAACGCGTGTTGATCTGCCCCGTCACGCGGGCATCGCTGTCGAGGACGACTCGTCCGTTCGCCTTAATGTTTCCGGTGACCGAACCGTTGATGACTGCGACTCCAACATCGATATCAGCTTCGATTCTTCCTCGCTTTGTTAAGACCAGCACACTTGCTGGACCACAAACTTTTCGATTTCAAGAAACTTAAGACTGCGACGGGCGATGTTGAATCAGAACTTGATCTCGCGGTGGGTCACACGCACGAAGATTTGAGTCCTGCATTGGTTTCGATCATGTGAACGCGGCTCTGCCGCCCGATGTGCGGAAAGGCTCTGCCTTTCCGGTCGCGCCTCCCCCGGGAAAAAGAGAGGCTTGGCGTTGTGGAAGGAATCCCGAATATCGATCTTCAGTGCTTCACTAACATTTCGATGATGGATCGCGGCGGTATTGATGAGTTACGGGGCGCCGGCGGCCAATACCGATTGCGTTTCGCGAGATGATCAATGTTGGGGGCAATTGCCGCCGCTTGAATTCATTGGCAGGCGACTCCACCCGATTCAAAATATCGTAAACCATAATTGCATCATTGCCCGCGGCGATAATCTCTTCCGGAGTTGCCTTCTGCTCAAAATACATTTTCAGAATCGGATCCAGCTTGTCGTAGGGTGGTAGTGACTGATCATCAAACTGCCCCGGCGCCAATTCCGCGGAGGGTCGCTTTTCAATAATAGCTTCCGGAATGATTTCGCTTTTCTGGTTGAGATGGCGCGCCAGCGCATAAACCTCCGTCTTCAAAACGTCGCCAATCACCGCCAGGCCGCCGTTGGTGTCACCGTAAAGTGTGCAGTAGCCAAGGGCGAGCTCCGACTTATTTCCCGTGGACAGCAACAGCCGCCCTTCCGCATTGGAAATCGTCATCAGGATGTTTCCGCGCAGGCGGGATTGCAGGTTTTCTGTCGCGTGTGAACTATTTGCAGCCGCCGCGGAAGGAAGTTTGAGTTGACTGACCAAGAGCTGAAAAGCATTACTGATTGGTTGCTCAATAACCTTCATGCCCAGACGCCGCCCCAGCTCCAGCGAGTCGTCGATACTCGAGCGAGAGGAATAGGGCGAAGGCATCATCACCGACAACACATTTTCCGCCCCCATGGCTTCACACGCCAGCGTCGCCACCACTGCGGAATCGATACCGCCTGACAAGCCCAGCACGGCTTTCGTGAACCGGTTCTTGCGGGCATAGTCATGGATGCCGAGAACCAGCGCGCTGTGGATAGTTTCAATATCATCACCAGGCAAACAACGTTCGTCGGCAACTCCGCAGTCGAGATCGACTGTGCCAAAGAATTCTTCGAATGGCGGCGCCTGTAAAATTATCTTCCCGTGGCAGTCTGAAACAATGCTGGCGCCGTCAAAGATGACCCCATCGTTTCCGCCGACAAGATTCACAAAAACGATCGGCAGGTTTGAGGTCTTCGCCCGGTGGGAAACCATCGCACAACGCTGGCCCATCTTTCCTTTATTAAAAGGGGAGGCGTTTATCGAGATGAGTATTTGTGCGCCCAGCTCGATCAATTCGTCCGCCGGATCGTTTGCGTAGAGCCGTTCTTTCCAGAACGTCTTATCGTTCCAGAAGTCTTCACACACGGCCACGCCGAGTTTGCAGTCGTCGACAGTAAACAAATGACGTTCCCGCGCCGGCTCGAAGTAACGCGGGTCGTCAAAAATGTCGTATTCCGGCAGCAGGGTTTTGTCGGCAAAGCCAATAAGCTTCTTGTCGCGAATGATCGCGGCCGAGTTATAAAGCCTGCGGCCGGTTGCCAGATCGTTAGGCCTTACCGTGCCCACGATTGCCGTTACTCCCGCAGTCGCTGCGACGATCTTTTCCAGTGGTTGCAGAGCGCAGCGCGCCACATCGCGATCGAGAAACCAATCGAGCGAGGTGTAACCCTGGATGCTGGCCTCGGGCAGCACAACGATATTTGAACGATCCTTCCTGGCTCGTTCAATGGCGCGGATGATGGCGGCGGTGTTGCCTTCGTAATCGCCGTTAGTTGTATTTATCTGGCCGACTGTGACACGCATTTGATTTGTACTTTGAGCTTTGATCTTAGACCTTCGATCTCAGAACCTGCAAATCACAGCACGCAAACTAAGAGTTTGCGTTACATAAAGTAGAACATCGTATATCTCTTGCCGGGTCTTGGCGGTCCCATCCCCGTTTCGCGCAACACTAGCGGAGGGAGCGTCCCGCCTTCCGGTTTTTGTAACGCAAACTGTTAGTTTGCGTTATTTTGGGTCTGTGCCAGATCCTATCGCATTTGCAGCGGGCTTTAGTAAGGTGAGGTTGTTTACTTCAATCCGAAACCGTTTAAACGGTTTTCGGCTCTCGCTCGTCGTTATGATCACCTGGCTGAAGCCAGGTGCTAATGTGGTCAAATGCAGATGAAACTTAGCCGCTACACATCAGCGGGGTACTGAATGTAGTACCAGCGGCGGGCGTAAGTTGAGAGGTTGGCCGAGCTAAGCTATAGTTCCCGAAAGCGGAGGGGTCGCATAATTGGTAGTGCAGCGGTCTTGAAAACCGCCGCCCGAAAGGGCATGCAGGTTCGAGTCCTGTCCCCTCCGCCATTT
>CAAGKR010162475.1_pt1 | contig 22871 bp, 14 predicted proteins | sample 2556971 | NCBI WGS metagenome assembly CAAGKR01 (sample SAMEA5207829, study PRJEB30636) | soil metagenome | biome: forest; feature: boreal; material: soil | place: USA | collected 2011-09 | depth 1 m | reverse complement strand
GGCCCCAAATCCAGCCGCTTTGAGCGGCTCACACATCGAAACCCCCCGGCTTTGCCGGGGGATGCGTTAGAGGCTAGAGATATGGGGGGCTCGATCGGCGCCGGCGACGAGCGCCGAACGATTCGGGACATCGCGCCAGCCCGGCCGGACCGCGACGTCGGGGTTGGCCTCGACGATCAACGCCCGCAGCCCGTCATGGGGAACGCGACGCCTGTTTTGGTTCGTGTCGGTCCTCTCCAGGCAAACCGGGCAATCGGCGATCCCCTCGATATAGAGGTAGCGAATCGGGTAGTCGCAGCCGGTCGCTACGAAGCAGCGGCCGTTGGTCGCGCAAATCGCGATCCGAAGCGCCGCCGCGCCGTCGCCGAACAGCAGCCGGTCGACGAACGCGAGGCTGTTCCGGAGCGCCGAATGCACGGCCGCCGGCGAAGGTGTGGGCTGATCGAGGATGCCGCCATCGTGCAGAAAGGCCAAAAACAGGTGGAAGATGTGCTCGCTCGGCGACTTCCCGCGGATGTTGCGGCGCAAGAACGCCGGCGTGCTCTCCAGCACCCGGTCCCGGATAGCCTCGAAGGCGGCCTCGTCGAAGTCGCCGATCGAAGCGAAGAGCCACGACCGAAAACGAAACGGATCGGCGTCCTCCGCGGCGGTGTTGCCGTCGCGGCTGAGCCCGATCCGGCCAATCAGTGCGTCCGCGCGGGTGTCCTTTACGAGGCCATAGAGGTCCACCTCCGAGGTTTCGACGCGGGGGCGTTTCTGCAACAGTACGTCGCCCCCTTGGACGAAACCCAGCCCGAACCCATCCGGCTCCTGTCGCGGCAGGCGGTCGCTCTGCGCGTGGAGCGCGGGACGGGCCGAAAACAGAGCGCACGCCAGATTCTCGGGCTCGTTTCCGAAGTAGGCGACGAGGTGCTTCACCACGACTTTAGAAGTATACGAACGCTTCGATGAAAATCACGGAGATCTACAGCAGCATCCAAGGTGAGACACAGTATGCAGGTCTGCTCTGCACGCTGGTTCGAACCACAGGGTGTGACCTGCGGTGTCGCTACTGTGACAGCAGCTTCGCATTTCACGGCGGTAGCGATCTTACGCCCGATGAGATCCTCGCCGAGGTTGATCGCCTCGGCGTGCCGCTGGTGCTCCTCACCGGGGGCGAGCCGATGCTCCAGCGTGAGATTCCCGTGCTTGCCGGTCGCCTGCTCGCGGCAGGCTACAAGGTGATGCTCGAGACGTCGGGGGCCCACGCGCTCGATGCCTTGCCGGCGGAGGTGGTGCGTGTGATCGACGTGAAGACACCGGCGTCGGGTGAGTCGGAGCGGATGCGCTGGGATCTCCTGAGCGCGCTGCGGCCGTTTGATGCGATCAAGTTCGTCCTGTCCAACGAGCCCGACTATCAGTGGGCGCGCGCGGTAATTGAAAAGCACGATCTGGGCCGGAGGGCGGAGGTCCTGCTCTCCCCGGTGCACGGGCAGCTGGACCCGCAGGTCCTGGTGGGTTGGATGCTCCGCGATCGCATGCCAGCGCGGCTCAACCTGCAACTTCACAAGTACGTCTGGGCTCCCGAGGCTCGGCGGGTATAAGGTTTGAAAATCGCTACTTACTCGTGAACTTTCCAGATCTGATGTAAGATATTTCAATTGACAGGCCGCGCCGCGTCCTGCTAGCTTGCGAGCGCTTTTAGGCAGTAACTGTCCAAAAACGTTAAAGAAAACTCGTTAATAAGACGAGCATTGGAGAGCTTCGACTCCATGGACGACGAGCACTTTGGAAGCTGCCTCCGCCGCGCCCGAGAAAATCGGTCTCTGACCGTCGGGGATGTCTCTGCATCGACGAAGGTGCCGCGCTCGTCGATCGAGCTCCTGGAAACAGGAAACCTCCAAGGGCTGCCCGCGCACGTCTTTGTTCGTGGATTCATCCGTTCGTACGCCAGGGCGGTGGGGATCGCAGACGCGAAACCACTAGGCCTCTTCGATCGCGCCGTCAATTCGGAGACCGAAGCGGCGCGGGCTTTGTCGGCCAGCCCGGTGGTGGACCCCAGCCTCGCGGGCGGCGTCGTCGAAGACGACGAGGCCGGTCGCCGGCGCGGGCTCGGGCTCGCGGTGTTCGTGATCATTCTGGTCCTGATCGCGACGATTACGTTGTCGTTGCTCTTGCGCCGCCCGCCGCAGTCGGGCGAGGGGCTGTCCTGGGCGCCGCCGTCGCCAGCGAGCAAGAGCGCAGCAGGTGCCAGCGCTGCGAACGATGCGAGCGGGACCCGCCACGCCGGTGCTCGACCGCCGGTCGCAGGGTCCCTCGGTCTCGGCTGACGATTCTGGCCCGACGCGGGCCAAGCGCTGGCCGACCGGCTAAGATGGCAGGGCCACACCATGGCCTCTTTTTCGACGCCAGCTATCGTCCTACGGACCGTCAATACCGGCGAGGCTGACCGGATCGTGACGCTGTTCGGCCGTGAGACGGGACGCCTGTCGGCGCTCGCCCTGGGGGCGCGCAAGAGCCAGAAGCGCTTCGCGGGCGGTCTCGGGCTGTGCGCGGTCGGCGCGGCGGCACTGCGCGAGCGCGCCAACACCGAACTTTTGACCTTGGAGCGGTTCGACGAGACCGCAGGTCACGCCGCGCTCGGCACCGACGTCGGGCGACTGGCGCATGCGGCCTATGTCGCCGAGCTGGTCGGCAAGCTCTGCGCTCCGCGGCAGGTCGAAAGCGCCGTCTATGACTGGCTGGCGGAATTTTTGGCGTATCTCGATCTCGAGGGAGCCAGCGCCGAGAGACTGCGCGTCTTCGAGCTGGGGCTTTTGGGCGGGCTCGGATTTGGGCCCATCATCGCCGCGTGCGCGGTTTGCGCCGGGGCGCGCTACGCGGGACGAGACGGCGCCGAGGTCACCTTCCGCTGGGATCCCGATCGCGGCGGCACCGTTTGCGTCGGGTGCGCGCGCGGTGGCCGGCCGATCACCCCGGCCGCCAGGGCAGCTTTGCTCCACTTGGCCGAGCTGCCACTCGGGGCGGCGTCACGCGAAGCGCTGCCCGCCGATGTGAACCGGGCCTGCCGGGAGGCGCTGGCCGAAATCGTCAACCACCACATCACTGGTCCGTTGAAATCTGTTGAGTTCATTGCCAAGCTGAGCGCGGCGAGCTCGAGAGGGCATTCGTGAGCCGGCCAGTGCTGCTCGGCATCCGACATGTGGCTCTGTGGGTTGGCGATCTGAACGCGGCAGAGTTTTTCTGGGTCGACGTCATGGGCTACGCGGTCGAGTGGCGGCCCGATGCCGACAACGTCTACCTCCGGGGCACCCACGACAACCTGGCGCTCCACCGGCGGTCGGAGGGTTTCCCCACGGTCGAAGGCTGCGTTCTTGACCACATCGGCATCGCCGTGCCGGCGCCCGCGGATGTCGACGCCTGGGCGTCCCATCTCGAGGCGCACGGGGTGCCGCTCAAGAGAGCGCCCAAGACCCACCGCGACGGCTCGCGATCGATCTACTTTTACGGGCCCGAGAAGCTGCTGATCCAAATTATTCATCATGAGCCCCTGATCGACTAGAGTCCGCCCGCCATGCCTGCCACGTCCCTGGAACAGATCGTCAGCCTCGCGAAACGACGCGGCTTCGTTTTCCCATCCTCCGCTCTCTATGGCGGGCTCGGCAGCACCTGGGATTACGGGCCGCTCGGCGTCGAGCTCAAGAACAACGTCAAGCGCGCCTGGTGGCGGTCGGTCGTCCACGAGCGGGACGACATGGAGGGCCTCGACGCTGCGATTCTGATGAACCGGCTCGTCTGGAAGTACTCCGGGCACGAGGCGACGTTCTCGGATCCGATGACCGACTGCCGGAGCTGCAAGGCCCGACATCGCGCCGATCAGCTCTTCAAGGCGCGCTTTGACAGGGACCCGGAGAGCCTTGACGCGATCAACGCCGCGATCGACGCGAAGGAGATCAAGTGCCCGAAGTGCGGATCGAACGAGCTCACGCATGCACGGCCCTTTAACCTGATGTTCAAGACGATGGTTGGCCCCGTCGACACGGGCGAGGACTCGGGGCTGGCCTACCTGCGTCCGGAGACCGCGCAAGGGATCTTCGTCAATTTCGGCAACGTCCTCGACACCATGCGCCGCAAGCTGCCGTTCGGCATCGCCCAGATCGGCAAGGCATTCCGCAACGAGATCACCCCGGGGAACTTCACCTTCAGGACGCGCGAGTTCGAGCAGATGGAGATCGAATACTTCGTCCGGCCGGGTGAGGACGAGGCGGCACACCAGGCCTGGATCGATACGCGAACGAAGTGGTACGCCGACCTCGGCCTGCGGCGGGAAAACCTGCGGCAGCGCGAGCAGGAGAAGCACGAGCTCGCGCACTACGCCAAGCGCTGCGTCGACCTCGAATACCGATTCCCGATGGGGTGGAGCGAGCTCGAAGGGATCGCGAATCGGACCGACTTCGATCTGAAGGCGCACAGCCGGAGCCCGGAAAACCCGGATGCGGTCGGTGAGCTGCGGTACTTCGACCAGGAGCAGAAGAAGCACATCGTTCCGTACGTCATCGAGCCGTCCGCGGGCGCCGACCGCGCGACGCTCGCGTTTCTGTGCGATGGCTACGACGAATCGCTGGTCAAAGAGCCGCCGACCGAGGAGACCGCCAAGCTGCGCGAGCTGGTGGAGAGCTTCGGCCGGTCGGTCGAGAAGCGTGACGCAAAGGTCCTGGAGCCGGCGGTGAAGGAGCGCTTGCTGGCCGCGGCCGAGAAGATCGCCGCCGGCTTGCCGGGGACGCTGCCCGATCTTCTGGCCCTGTCCGACGACGCTGAGGCCAACCGGATCGAGGTTTTCAAGAAGGTGCGCGGCACCGCCGAGAAATTGGGCGAGGAGCACACCCGCACGGTCCTGCGCCTCCATCCGCGGCTGGCGCCCGTCACGGTTGCGGTCTTCCCGCTCAAGAAGAACGAGCCGCGGTTGGTCGAGCTCGGCCGCGCGATCAAGAAAGATCTCCAGGTGGCCGGCCTGCGGTCGGTGTACGACGACACCGGCGCCATCGGCAAGCTCTACCGCCGCCAGGACGAAATCGGCACCCCGTTCTGCATCACGGTCGACTTCCAGAGCCTCGATGACCGGACCGTCACGGTCCGGGACCGGGACACCATGGGGCAGGAGCGGGTGGGCTTGGGAGAGCTCGGCGGCGCGCTACGCAGCAAAGTCGCGTAATTTCGCCAAGAAGGCCCTTCCTAAGGCGCATGCCTCGGGGTAAATAAGCGCCCATGCCAAGCCTCGCCAAGAGCCGCTCCAAGATCAGCAAGCAGAAGAAGGCCGTCAAGACCCTGCTCGCGAAAACGAGCCTAAAGAACGGTCACAAGAACGGCGTCCGAATCGCCGCCAAGACCGTCTCGAAAAAGGCCACGCCCGGCGCTGGCAAATCCCCAAAGCGGGTCTACTTCTTCGGGGGCACCAAGGCGGAGGGCAACAAGGAGATGAAGAATCTCCTCGGTGGCAAGGGGGCGAACCTGGCCGAGATGGCCAACATCGGGTTGCCGGTGCCGCCGGGCTTCACGATCACGACCGAGGTCTGCACCGAGTTCTACGAGCACGGCAAGAAGCTCCCCAAGGGGCTCGACGCCGACATTCGCGGCATGGTGGCGCGAATGGAGAAGCTGGTTGGTGCCAAGTTCGGCGATCCGGAAAATCCGCTGCTCGTGTCGGTACGCTCCGGCGCGCGCGCGTCGATGCCGGGAATGATGGACACGATCCTGAACCTCGGCCTCAACGACGAGACGGCCGCGGGATTGGCCAAGAAGTCGGGCAACGAACGCTTCGCCTTCGACAGCTACCGCCGCTTCATAGCCATGTACGGTGACGTGGTGCTGGGTCTAAAGCCCGAGAAGAAAGAGGACCACGATCCGTTCGACCTGATCCTCGACCACAAGAAGAAGGCCTGCGGCGTGAAGCTCGACTCGGAGCTCCCGGCCAACGCGCTAAAGGAGCTGGTCCGGGAGTTCAAGTGGGAGATCAAGAGCCGCGTCGGCCTCGATTTCCCGACCGACCCGTATGCCCAGCTCGAAGGTGCCATCAAGGCGGTTTTTCAGTCCTGGCAGAACGATCGCGCGAACCTCTACCGCCGACTCAACAACATCCCCGCCGAGTGGGGGACCGCGGTCAACGTTCAGGCGATGGTGTTCGGCAACAAGGGGAGCGATTCGGCGACCGGCGTCTGCTTCACGCGCGATCCGGCCAGCGGCGAGAATCTCTTTTACGGCGAGTTTCTGGTCAACGCGCAGGGTGAGGACGTGGTGGCCGGTATCCGAACGCCGCAGAAGATCGAGGAGCTCGGCAAGGTGCTGCCCGTCGCCTACAAGCAGCTGCTCAACATCCGCAAGAAGCTCGAGAAGCATTACAAGGACATGCAGGACATCGAGTTCACCATCGAGAATGGCAAGCTCTACATGCTGCAGTGTCGAAACGGTAAGCGCACCGGATTTGCTGGAGTGCGGATCGCCGTCGAGATGGTCGAGGAGAAGCTGATCCCGAAGGAGGAGGCGCTTCGCCGCGTGGAGCCGGAAGCGCTCAACCAGCTCCTGCGGCCGGTTTTTCTTCCGTCGGCAAAGAAGGCCGCCGTGGAGGAGGGTCGCCTGCTCGCGAAGGGGCTTCCGGCTGGGCCGGGGGCGGCCACCGGCAAAGTGGTGTTCTTCGCGGACGAGGCGGAGGCGCTGGCTGCCAAGGGCGAAACGAATCTCATCCTCTGCCGTCACGAGACCAGCCCCGAGGACATCCGCGGGATGAACGCGTCGCTCGGCTTCATGACGGCGTTTGGCGGAATGACCAGCCACGCCGCGCTGGTCGCGCGTCAGATGGGGAAGGTCTGCATCGTCGGCTGCGACGCGCTCGCGTTCGACTACCACGCGCGGGTCATGAGGGTGACGACGGCCAAGGGCCTCATGACCGTCAAGGAAGATGACTGGATCTCGATCGACGGTTTCGCTGGCGAGGTGATCGCCGGCCGGGTCGAGACCACGCCATCGGAGGTCATTCGCGTGCTCATCGAGAAGAACCTCGCCCCGACGGAGGCGCCCGCCTACCAGCGTTACGCCAAGCTGATGAGCTGGGCGGACGCCGCCCGCAAGCTGCGCGTTCGGGCCAACGCCGACCAGCCGGACCAGGCTGTGGCATCGGTGGCCTTCGGGGCCGAGGGAATCGGCCTCTGCCGGACCGAGCACATGTTTTTCGGCGAAGGCAAAATCGGCCCGATGCGCGAGATGATCGTCGCCGAAAATGAGAAAGACCGCCGCGCGGCTCTGGCGAAGCTGTTACCGCTGCAGCGCGAGGACTTCCACGGGATTTTCACGGCCATGGCCGGGCGGCCGGTCACGATCCGGACGCTCGATCCGCCGCTTCACGAGTTCCTGCCGCACGACGAGGCAGGCGTGCGGGATCTGGCGGCCGCGACCCACAAGACCACCGCGCAGATCCACGCGCGGATCGAGGAGCTCAAGGAGTCGAACCCGATGCTCGGGCACCGTGGTTGCCGGCTGGGGATCACCTACCCGGAGATCACGGAGATGCAGGCGCGCGCGGTTTTCGAAGCCGCCTGCGACCTGGCAGCCAACGGACAACAAGTCTTCCCAGAGATCATGATCCCGCTCGTCGGGATAAAGAAGGAGCTGGACCTCCAGGCAGACGTCGTTCGCAAGACGGCCGCCGCTGTGTTCGCCGAGAAGGGGCGGAAGGTCGCCTACACGGTCGGAACGATGATCGAGGTGCCCCGCGCGGCGTTGACCGCGGGCGAGATCGCCGAGACCGCGGAGTTCTTTTCGTTCGGCACGAACGATCTGACTCAGACCACCTTCGGCCTGTCGCGGGACGACGTGCCGCGCGTCCTCGCGGCCTATCTGCAGCATGATATCTATTCGGTCGATCCGTTCGTCAGCATCGATCGCAAGGGGGTGGGGGGCCTCATGAAGATCGCGGTCGAGGCGGGACGTGCCCGCAAGCCCAAGCTCAAGATCGGGATCTGCGGCGAGCATGGCGGCGATCCGTCGTCGGTCGAGTTCTGCCACGCGCTTGGCCTCGACTACGTGTCGTGCTCGCCTTATCGGCTCCCGATTGCACGCCTCGCCGCGGCGCAAGCGGCGCTCAAGACAACCTAGCAGGCCCCACGCTGGGTCGAAGAACAGGCATGGACCGCGCCACGGCGCCTTCTCGCGCGGCTCCCCGACTGCGGGGGGAGGCCGCGCGTGCGCTGCTTATGCTGCCCCTCTTGGGCGCGGCAGCGGCGTCGGCCTGCGCGCTCAACCAGCAGGGTGTGGATCCGCCGGCCGACACGTTCTTCTATCCCGCGAGCGCCGTCGTCGATCCGAGCGAGAGTTGGCTGTTCGTGACCAACTCCAACGCGGATCTCCGATACAACGACGGGACGTTGGTCATGCTCAACGTCGGTCCCGATCAGGGAGGGTTGACCGGCGCCCTCACGGACCGCACAGACAGGGCAGGCGGGTGGCTTCCCTGTCCCCAGGAGGACTACGTCAACCCGCTGTCGCGCAGCGATCCCCAGATCTGTTGCTGGGATCTCCTGGACCCGAACATCCTCAACTGTGACGAGCGCCGCTACGTTCAGCCCGACGCCACCGTCCGGATCGGCAGCTTCGCGGCGGGTATGGTCTGGCAGGATTACTGCAGCGGGCCCTGCGACGCAAACGTTCTGGAATGCCCGGCGCCGGTCGCGAATCAAGGCCGCCTCATGATCGGAGTGCGGGGCGACACCTCGCTGACCTGGGTCGACGTTAGCAATTCCGGCGACCTCCATCCCACCTTCACCTGTAGCTCGACCTCGGGTGGCTCCCTGTCCGAGTGTGACGACGCCCACCGCATCATCGAGACGACGTCGGCCCTGGTGACAGAATCGATGGACACGAGCGCGCCCGTCGTGCCTCTGCCCGACGAGCCCTACGCCCTGGCGCTCGACTCCACCCTTGGGCTGCTCTACGTCGGCCACCTGGTCGGCAGCACGGCGGCCGCCGATAGCGGTGGCGTTTCGCTCTTCGACGTCTCGTCCACGACGCAGCACCTCACGAAGAAAGACTTTCTCGCGCCGTTCCCGAGCCCTTTTCCGCCCAACAGCGCCGGCGCCACCGGCATCACGTCCCTCCAGCTTCACGTGCCGCTCGGTCAGCCACCGGGCGTGGGGCACGAGATCTTCGCCAGCTCGCGCTACGTTCCATCGATCGCGTCGATGGGGCCGTTCGGCACCCTCTCCCAATGCCCGCTATCGGCCAGCGATATCGTCGTAGAGCCCGCGGGCGAGACCTTCAGCTCCGGGCTGCTCGGCTCGGAAATGCGGGGCATAGCGTTCATCGAACCGCCGGCGACGGATCCCGCGGCGCCGCCGGATCCCACGGCGCCTCCCGCATATGCAAATCGCGCCTATGCGCTCCAGCGGGTTCCACCGGATCTGATCGGGTTCGACATCGCGAGAAATAATTCAGGCGGGATGGTCACGACGCCGACCGACGTCCGCGAGACCTGCTCGAGCCCGACTTTCCTCTATCAGCACAAGGTAACCGACGCGGAGGGCACGCGGCTCTACGTCAACTGCTTCGATACCGGCGAGATCTATGTCTTCGATCCGGCGATCCCGACGCTTCTGACGACTTTTCAAGTCGGCCGCGGTCCGGCGGGTCTGGTGTTCCCCGATGACAGTTCCCCGATCGCGTACCTGCTGGGCTTCCGCGACAACAACGTTTCAGTTCTGGATTTGGCCCCGGGCAGCCAGACGCAATACCACGTCATTCAGCGGCTCGGCTTCCCGAGCGTGACCCCGCGATGAGGCGCGAGGGTCTGATTGCGGTCTTTGTGGGGCTCGGCGTCTCGTGCGGTCCCGCGCCGAATCTTCTGCCGGTGAACGATCTCGACCGGCCGACGGACGTCGCGTTCATGTGCTTCGGCGCTTATCCTCAGACGGCGCCAGCCGACGGCGGCACACCCGAAGCCGGCGCGATCGACGCCGGAGGCCCCCACCTCCAGGTCTCCGGGCGCCCGATGCGCGCCTGTCATCCCCAGGATCTCTACGATCCGGGCCCCGCGACGACCTCGCGCACCTTCGCGTTCATGGCCAACAGCGCGAGCGGGGGTTTGACTGCCGTCGACGCCGACCACTGGACGTTGATCGATCTGGATCCCGCGACCGGTGGTTACGGGCAGCTTCCACTCGGCCAGCTCCCCGAGCAGATCGCGGTGAGCGACGATGGTTGTCGTCTGATCTCCGCCAATCGCGGCTCCTGCGATCTAACGCTGGTCGATCCTTCGGTCTTGGTGGAGCACACTTTCAACCAGGAGAACCCCGACGACGTCGTGCCCTTGTCCCCGCGCTCCGCGACCCAGACCATCCGGCCGGTCAAGGGCGACGGAACGTTCCTGACGGCGGCGCCCTACGAGGTCATGTTCCTGCCGCAGGATACCTCTACCTTGGTGTCCGATCCCCCCGGTCCGACACCGACCGGTCCGCTCTGCGGCAGATCGGGCGCCGAGGTCGATCCGGTGGGATGGCCGGCGCAACAGAAGCCGGAGCCCTGGTACGCTCTCGTGACGTACCCGTCTTGCGCGCTCGTCACGCTCATCGCGTTGCCGAGCGGGCAGATCGTGAACGCGGCCTACGTGCGTTCAATCGAAACGGCGTCTGGCAAGAGCGTCACGCTGGTTGACGCGGGGAAATCGCCGATCTGTAAAGTCGCCGACTGCGCCGGTCAGAGCGTTGTGCCCGGTGTCGCCGGCGCGGCGGACGCGACAATCCCGGTCGAAGCGGGACCCTCGGTCGCGGCGGACGCGACAATCCCGGTGGAGGCGGGACCCTCGGTCGCGGCGGACGCGACAATCCCGGTAGAGGCGGGTGTGGACGCGGCGGGTGCGTCGCTCCCCGACGCCGGAGGGACTCCGGAGGCGGGCGCGCCATCTCCGCCTGCGGGCGCGCTCCTGGGTAATCAGTTTCCCGACGTCCCCAGCGTTGGGCCCGACCCCTTGGGGCCGACCTCGGTCGCGATCAAGCCCGATGGGACGCGCGCCTACATCTCGATCTCGAACGCCTCGTACGTGCTCTCGGTCGGACTCACGAGCGCCGGTCTGGCCCTGCCGGGGAACGCCATCTATCTTCACGAAGGCGCGGCTGGATCGAACCGAATTCGCCTGAACGTGGATCCGTACCGCTCCAGTGGCGCGGTGGGCAATCCGGGCATCGCGGGAATATTCGTCGGCACGGAAGCGGCCGAGCCCGGCGAGAGCCAAGACGCCTTGGCTCATAAGACGACCTTGGCGGCCGCGAATCTCCCGCCTTTTGACCCCCAGGAACGCAAATACCTCTACGTGATCGCGCGCGACGGAACGTTGCGGGTCATCCAGGTCTTCAACACGGGCGCGGAGCGTGAGTGCGAGACCAACGCCGACACCCAGCATCTGGCGTCGGGCACGTCTGCCACAACAGCGTGCATTCCGGTCGATCCGGCCCATCGGCGTCCATTCAGCGTGGGGCCAGGAATTCACTTCCCCACGCCACCGATCGATATCGCGGCCGCCGACATACGCTCGGAGCCCACCGAAGACTCGAGCGAGCAGAGCGTGAACGGCGCTCACGCCTGGGTGATCACCGCTTCCGGAGTCGTCTACCTCGTCAACATCAACCCCGTGTTGCGAGATTTTTCCCTGCCTGTCCCGCCGAGCTACGCGAGCATGTCCGTCCCGGAGCAGGAGCCGTTCCCGAACTCGCTACGCGATCGAAACGAGATCACGTATTCGCTGACCCTGGATCCCTCTTCGGGTCCTCCGCGCGTGGACGTCCTGCCCAGCGTCGCCGCGACGGGTCCCTACATCGAGCCATTTTGGACGCAGGGTGCCGCCATCAACACGACGGCGCTGACCATGGACTACGTGGAGACCGACGTCTTTTTTCCCAAGGAGCCAAATCCGTCGAGCCCCAACGATCCCATCGATCGCCGCGCGGTGACGCCACAGACTTGGACGGTCACTTGGGAAGGAGGGCTCTCGGGGCAGCGAAACGGGGGGCGCGTCCACCCGGAAGGCTCCGTGATGCTGCCTGCCGCATACTCTTCCCCGAAACCGCGCGACAGCTTGTTCGAGGATGGCGGCGGCAGCTTTTGTGGCATCGGCGTCCTCCCAGGCGATCTCCTCACGCTCACCGGCTGCACGGTCGATTCGCAATGTGGGATCGGGGAAGGGTGCCTGGTCGACAGCACCGTGACGACGGCGGCGGCGGGCGTGCCGGTGACCGGTCTGTGCGTCGATCCGAACAGGCTGGACACACAAAGCGTGCGCTGCGCGCCTTTCTTGGACAGTGTGCGGCGCTACCAGATCGTCGCTGCAAATCCTTCGCAGCTCGTCATCCGCCCGCACCTGGATGAGCTGGTCCGCTCAAGCCTGACGCCTTGTCATCCGGCCGACCCCGACATTCCCTTCGCCAGCGACTGTCACGATCCCGACGATACGACGACCGATAACTTCACCTGCGAGACCGTCTATCCTGGCGTCGGGACGGGCCCGCGCTGCCTCATGAAAGGGTGCACCCACGACAGCGACTGTCGAATCGGTCGCAACTGCGTCGATTTCAACACGGCCGCGACGACGACGCCCGCAGGGTGCCAGGACGGACATTGCTTCTGCGCCGACGCGCCGCCGCTGGACGCGACGGGTGCGCAGTGTTTCGACCAACTGGTGGCGTATCAAGTGAACGCCGCCAACGGATTCCTGGTCTCCGGATCGCAGACTGGCCTCATCACGACGGCGCCCCAGCTGCCCGACGGATCGTGCTCGCTCGATCCGACACCGGATGATCGCTTCACCTTTCGGATCCCGATGGACGCGCCGCACTGCCAGAACATCGCGGACAACTCGTTCGACACCCGTATCAACCCGGAATTCGTGACCCCGAAGGGCAGCAACGGTGACAACCCGGGCATGCGCTGGACCGGGTACGAAAGCGCCTGGCTCGGGACCCTCAGTGCCTGGACCGCGAACCTCGACACGCTCGACCCGTGTCTTTACATCGGGGGCCCGGTAGGGACGGAATCTGAGGTCGATCCCACGATTTTTCCGACGAATGATCCCACCCAATCGCTTTCGCCCTCTGTGCCGCAGCACGTACGCGCGATCTTCCGTAACGCGCAGATAAGCTTCGTCCTCGCCAACCTCGACCGCCAGCCGACCGGGCAGTTCCAGACCTCCTTCGACGTGCACGGCGGGTTCAACCCTCAGGTGATCCAGGACCCGTCGACGGTCGAGATATCGATGCCAGCTCGAATCATCTTGGGGCCGGTCGATGCGCAGACGCAGTCCACCGCCTTTACGGCCACACCTTACGAGGTGCCCTACCTGTTCGTCGTCGATCAACGGCGCTTGGGCCGCGCGCAGGGCGGGGGCCCGACGCGTGGTCAGCTCCTCCGGATCCACCCTCTCGGGTACACCTCGTCGGTCGGCTCGGCGACCGGGATGCAGCCAATTTTCCAGGACTACACGGCCAGCGGCGGCGTCTTCCCGATTCAATGATCGCCTTTCGGCGGTAGGGAACTTGACGCCCCCAAGGTATGAGTAGAAACTACATGTAGGTGGATGCCGTGCGACCGTTCAGTGCGCGGGAAGCCGTCCGGGAGATTCTCGCGAAGGTCGTCAGCGAGCTGGCCGCGGAGGGTTTGGTCGGCGACGTCGCGCCCGAATCCATCTCCGTGGAGCGCGCCAAGCGCCCGGAGCACGGCGATTTCGCGTCGAACATTGCGCTGGTGCTGGCAAAGCAGGCCGGCAAGACGCCACGGGCCGTTGCCGATGCCATCGTCGCGCGATTGCCCCGAGGGGGGAGCTCTCCGGTAGCCGACGTCAGCGTGGCCGGTCCGGGTTTCATCAACTTGCGTCTCGCCCCCGCAGTTTGGCAGGGGGCGCTCGGCGCGATCCTGGCTGCGGGCGACGACTGGGGACGCTCGCGCCCCCGGGTCAGCCCCAAGATCTTGCTCGAATACGTCTCCGTGAATCCCACCGGACCGATGCACTTCGCGCACGGGCGCCATGCGGCCGTCGGCGACGCGCTGGCGCGCGTGCTCCGATTCGCCGGATATCCGGTGACCTGCGAGTTCTACGTCAACGACGCCGGTAACCAGGTGCAGATGCTCGCGCAGTCGGTCTGGGTCCGGTACATGGAGACCGCGCGCGCCGCGGATCCGGCCGTCCCGGCCGCCGTTTTCCCCGAAAACGGCTACAAGGGCGAATACGTGCGCGACTTCGGTCGTGCGCTCTACGCGCGGGACGCCGCGCGCTGGGTCGGCTCCGCTCCGCCCGCCGACATCGCGCCGATCCGCAGCTTTGCGATCGCCGCGGCGCTGGGAATCATCCGCGCGACTCTCGAGCGTTTCGACGTCACGTTCGACCTCTGGCAGAGCGAGCGAGCGCTGCACGAGGCGGGCGATGTGGCCGAGACGCTGGCGGAGCTCGAGGCGAAGGGCTTCATCGATCGGCACGACGATGCGGTGTGGCTGAAGACGACGACGCTGTGGGGCGACGACAAGGATCGGGTGGTGGTGAAGTCGGACGGCCTGCCGACGTACCTGCTGGCCGACATCGCCTATCACCGCAAGAAGCTGGCGCGCGGCTTCGACGAGCTTTGCGACATCTGGGGCTCCGACCACCATGGGCACATCGCCCGCATGCAGGCGGCGCTCAAGGCCTTCGACTACGATCCCGCTCGCCTGCGGGTGATACTGATCCAGATCGTGAGCCTTCTGCGCGACGGCAAACCGGTCGCGATGGGGAAGCGGGAGGGGGAGTTCGTCACCCTGGACGACGTGGTGAGCGAGGTCGGGCGGGACGCGACGCGGTACTTCTACCTGATGCGGCGGCACGACACGCCGCTCGAGTTCGATCTCGAGCTGGCCAAGCGCCAGTCGCTCGACAACCCCGTGTACTACGTCCAGTACGGCCATGCGCGCTGCGCGGCGCTTGCACGCCGAGCGGCCGAGTTGCAGGCGGAGCGGCATCCGCTGTCGGCGGAGCTCGCCGCCGAGCTGGCGTTGCCCGAAGAGCTGGCGATCCTGCGCCGGCTGGCCGACTTTCCTGATTTCGTCGGCGATGCGGCCGCCGCACGCGAGCCCCACCGCCTGACCACCTACCTCGCCGATCTGGCGGGCGAGTTCCAGAGCTACTACACGCGCCTCCAGAAAGTCCACGACGACACGATTCTTCCTCAGGAGCGGCACCGCACCGGCGATTGGCAGGCGCGCTGGAACTGGCGCAAGACGGCCGCTCGCCTCTATTGGGTCGAGGCCATCGCGCAGGTCATGCGCAACGGCCTGGGCTTGCTCGGGGTCTCGGCACCCGAATCGATGCCGCGGCCCCCAACCACCACGAAAGAAGACGATTCATGAGCGTGCGTTACACTGCTGAGGCAATCATGGATGGACTGGTGCTGCGGGACGTCGACCGAAACGTGGCAAACGTGGAGAACGTCGCAAAATGGCGCGAAAAGATCGAGGTTCGCCTCGACAACCGGCAGGTGTTCTTCCTGTTCTTCGGCAGCGCCCTCGTGGCCTGCATGCTGTTCGTCCTCGGGGTGATGGTGGGCAAGCGGATCGAATCGCGCGGCCAGGCGAACGCACCGGTGATGACAGATCCGCTGGCGGCTCTCGACCGCGCCCGCCAACCGCCGCCCGGCGTCGCGGCGCCCGACCAGCCCCTGACCTTCCAGAGCACGCTCGTCTCCGCCCCCGGCAGCTCGAGGGCCAGGGCCTCCACCCACACGCCGGCGCCCGCATCCGCGTCGAAGCCGCCGAGCGCCAGGATCGCCCCGCAGGCTGCCTCGGCGTCGAAACCGTCCGCCTCTCCGGGAGGGCCCGCGACGACAGCGAAGCTCATCGCGACCTCGAAGTCGGGGGGCGCCCCGGCCGATCCGGCCAAGGTCAAAGGAAGGTTCACCCTCCACCTCAGCACCTTCGGCTCTGCTGACGAGGCGGACGAATTCGCACAAAAGTATCCGGGCGCGTTCGTGGTGTCCGGCGACGTCCCCGGAAAAGGAATGACCTATCGGGTTCGTTACGGCAACTACGCCTCGTTCAAGGACGCGACCGCAGCCAAGGATAGCTTCGAAAAGCAACACAACACCATCGCGCTCGTCGCGGCGCGCTGAGGCGGCAGCTCTTTCGTCGAAACTCGCAAAGGCCGCTCACTTCTTGGAGGGCGTCGTCGCGAGGATGGCAGCAACTTTGAGCCTGGCAGAGGGAACGTCCTTTTGGACGATGTCCCACAAGAGCTGAAGGTCGACCCCGAAGTAGCCGTGGACGATCACGTCCCGAAGACCCGCCATCTTGCGCCACGGAACGTCCTGATATCGCGCGCGCAAGTCGTCGGGCAGTCGTTTGGTCGCCTCGCCGATGAGTTCCAAATTCCGAGCCACAGCGTCGACAACTTTCTCGTCTGAACGGAACTGCTCGATCGTCAGCCCGACGGTATAGCGCCCGATTTTGTCGCAGCAGCCCACGATGTCCGCCAAATAGAGGCGCGTATCACGCGACACGGATCAGCTCCGGTGCGATCGCCTGAAGAATCGGATCTCGAAGCGCCGCTTCGGTGACGAGATCGATGCGTTTTCCAAGCAGGTCCTCCAAAAAGAACTTCGCGCCGAAGAAGGCGTCCGAAGTGACTGGCGACTCAAACGCGGCGAGCAGGTCGACGTCGCTGTCGGGTCGGGCTTCATCTCTGGCCACCGATCCGAACAAAGAGAGGCTGGCCACGCCGAATTGGTGGATCTGGTCGACCTTCGATTGGAGCCGAGCGATCGCATCGTCTCGCCGAAGGCCATTTGGTGGCGCGCTTGGAGGCGGGCGTTGAGTGGGAAGTTCGGCGAGAACGTCGGCCTCTTTTTCGCGTATCCACTCGGGCATCTTGATGTCGAGCTCCCGGAGCACCGATCGAAACGCTATCGGCCCGCTTTCGGCTCTTCCGTCCCAACGAAATTTAAAACGCGTCGGGTGGCCCTTACGTCCGACGATCAGCTTCCCGAGATCGGCGCCCTCGATTTGGCGGAACAAGACCAGATAGGCCTTTCGCGCAGCTCTCTGATCCAGAGGCCAAACGGGGCTTCGTAGAGCCGCCAGCGTGGCAGCCTTGCTGATGAGCCTCTCAAGATCGACTTGCGTCGGCTCTTGGTCGTCCCGTCTCGACTCGGACAGCCTCCCCCCTCCCGGCTCGCACAGCCCACCAAGCGCTTCAAGCAAATGCCGACGGGCAGCCTGATTGTTCCCCAGAAAGATCCGAACAACCTTCAAGAATAGGGCCTTATGATCGCGCATAAGAAACAATAACATTTCGTTGTTGAGCCCAGTAAGCGTAAAAGAATCCTTATTCCAAGTAAGTCCTAGGCCGAGGCGGTTCCGTCGCCCGCTAGAACATCAGCCCGACGTTGACGTGGAGGACGCCAATTCGGGTGTCCCCTGGACCGGGGTCGAGCGGCCAGCCCCAGCCGACGCTCACGTCGCCGATCGGCAGGCGGATGATGAGCGGCGCGATGCCCACACCATGGCGAAATTGTGAGACGCCGAGGCCATACAGCGAGTCGGCGACGACGCCGTTGTCCATGAACACCGATCCGTACCAGGGCGGCAGGATGGGAAACTGCAGATCGATGTTCTGCAGGATGCGCAGGTTGCCGCCGATCGGCCGGTACTCGACCGCGTAGAGGCCACCACCCCGCGCGCCCGTCGGATCGACGGGGACGAGCGGGAACTGGACGACTTCAACGCGCGCCCGATCGAGCTGGTAGCCTCGAATGGTGGTGTCGCCCCCGGCGAAGTAGCGCTCGACCTTGGGGAGCAACGACGCGCCCCCGAGCGGGATCCCCTGATCGAAACGGAAGCCGTGGCGTAGGAAGAGGTAGCGCCCGAGCGGGATGACCGACAGGGAATGAATGCCCACCTTGACGAACGTATCGTCGCCAATCGCGAAGGGCAGCGGGCGCAACGGCACCGACAGCGCCGGCAGCGCCAGCTCCGCGATTGCATCCAGGCGAAAGCCCCGGGTGGGAAGTAGCCGGTTGTCCATGCGCAGCCACTCGACGTTGGCCGACAGGCTGCCGACCGTGGTCCCGAGCGTGACGGATTGCGTATTTTCGTCGGGGCCGGCCTCTCGCACGAGCGGTTCGGTGTGCGTGGTGTTGCGGAGGTTGTAGTGTATCCCGGCATCGACGCCCGGATACATCTCGCGCGAAAAGCCGATCGACCCGCCGCCCGAATGGATGTCGCCGAGCCGCACCGTCTCCTGTTTGAAGTAGTTGAGCGAAGCGTCGAGCCGGAACAGTGTGCCCAGAAAGCGCCGGTCGACGAACCCGACACTGGCGCGCAGGATCGCGGTTCCATACGTCGCCTGGGTGTTGAGGCTCCAGCCGTGGCCGAACCAATTGCGGTTCTCGTACCCGGCGCGCAGGTAGACACCGAGCGGGAAGGTCTGGTCGGGCGGCTTTTGATCCGTCGAAGCGCCGGCGCCAAGGTGGACCACACTGTATTGCTCGTAGCGCTCTTCCACCTCGACGACCACGGGAACCGTCGCGCGCTTGTCTTCCTTGCCGGGAAACGAGATCGGCGAGGCATTGTTGAACAGCTGCAGGAACCCGATGTCGCGTTGGCTCCGCTCGACGGCGGTGGTGCTGAGGTAGTTTCCTGGCCGCAGGCGGATCTGCTCCAAGATTGTTTGAGGTTGGGTGACGAAATTGCCGCGCAAGAAGATCGGTCCCACCCGCATGCGCGGGCCAAGCTTGACGACCCAGGTTAGGGTCACGTCATCGCCTGCGCGGTTGACGTCGGGATCGACACTGGCGATCGGAAATCCAGCGTCGCCGAACAACCGCGCCAGCCGTTTGCCGTCGGCATGGACCGCGGGCGGCGCGTAGGGGGCGCCCGGTCGCAGCGAAACGCTCTGCCGCAGGAAGCTCTTGTCGTAGGGGAGGGGACCGCCGTCGTCGGTCCGGAAGTCCTCACGGACCAGCGTCAAGCGCGGCCCCTCCTCGATGGTGAAGCGCACGAAGAGGTCTTTTGCGTCTCGGGAGGTGGTCTCGGCGGCGGCCAGGGTCGCGCCGAGCTGCCCGAGGGTGTCCCGAGACGTGCCGGCGTCGACGCGCACCTTGGCCTCTAGGAAGCCGCGGCCGTGGTAGTATTCAAGGAGCCGCTCCGCGTCCTGTTCCATCTCCTTGCCGCTCACGAATCCACCCGAGCCGATGCCCCCAAATGGGTACTTGCGCACGAGCACGACGGCGGCGAGATCGCGCGCGGACAGGGCTCGATTGCCGGCGAACTCCAGTCCCCTCACCTTGAGCTCTGGGCCTTCATCGATGGAGAACACGACCCGTTCCTCGTCGGCCGACAGGCGCTCGCGACGCCAATCGACGCGCGCGAAGAATCTGCCCTGCTGCTGGTAGTATCGCTGGATGGCGTCCGCGCTGGCGCCGACCTCGAAGTCGTCGAAAGAGCCGCGCGCGCTCATGGTCAGCTGATCGCGCAGCGAAGATGTGGATTGGTTGGAGTTGCCTTCGAAGGCCACCTCGATCCGTTTTCGTTCGTTGATCGCGATGTTGATGCGGACGTCCTTGGTCGCGCGGTTGACGCTCTTTTGGACGCTGAAGTCGCTCGTCACGCGGACGCCGAGGTAGCCGAGCGCCCGGTAGCGCTTGACCAGCGCCTCGATGTCCTCGCGAAGCTGTTTTTGGGTGAAAGGCTCCGGGCTGGTCCAGAGCGTGAACCAATCCGTGTGCCGGAACATCGGGTCGATGTCCTCCGACGAGAGCGCATGGTTGCCGGTGAAGGTGAGCGGCCCGAGCGGATAGGCCGGTCCGAGCTTCACGTTGACGACCAGATCGACGGAGCCGGCTGCTGTGCGGCCGGGTCGTGCGTCGAGCCCGACGGTGGCCTCGAAGAAGCCGCGGCTGCGAAGAAAATCTATGACGTGCTCGCGCTCGCGCTCGAGCGCGACCTGCCGCTCCGGTCCCGAGGGCGGCAGGGGTTGGCCAGGACGGATGGTGATGCGACGCTGGATCTCGTCCTGCTGGATCCGTCGGTTGCCGCGCACGAAGACGTAGCGCACGCGATCGTACGGCATCAACGTGACGACCACCGTCACGCCGCCGTCCGCCGGGCGGGTCGTGACGACCGCGCGGTAGCCGATCGCGTCCAGCGCCTGCACCAAACGCGGCACCGTCCCGAGCGGTCGGCCGATCTGGTCGCTGGGGCCGGACTCCACGAACGGATCGCCGATTGCGGCCAGCGACGTCACCAGCGCTTGAAGCTGGTCGGCGGAATCGACCCGTGATCCACCGATGTCGTAACCGACGATCGGAATGCGCGGAATGCCGGGCGCTTCCTCGGCACGGGCCGTGGGGGCGAGCGCCAGCAGGGCGGCAAGCCACAGGATCTCGCAGGCTCGTCTCACGGGGTGCGCGCGGTCCGTTTCACCTTCACCTTCTTATCGCGTAATCCAGGCGCAGCTCTAAGTTGTAATTGAGGGGCAGCGTCTCCGGCACGCCCTGCTCCGAGGAGAGGCGCACCTGTTCGAACCCGAAGCCCGCGCTGAGATAGTCGAGGATCCAGGCGTCCGCCTGGGTGTTCCAGTGGCTCTGATTCTGAAAGCCTTGTAGATAATCGCTCTGGACGCTCCAGTAGCGGCTGACCCGCTTGCGAAGCCGCCCCTCGACCCCGTCGGAGCCTACGGTGAGCCGTAAATTGAATCCCGTGAGGCGCTGAAAGCTGCTGTCGTAGTAAGGCTCCATCAGGTTCGCGACGGTATCGCGCGTCGCTTGTCCCGCGATATCCGCGCCGGTGCTCAGGTTTGCCCCGACCGTCGCGTTCTGCGTGCCGAAACGTGCGGCGTCCGAAGCGGAGGTCCGCCCGGTCAGCAGCAGGAAGGCCGTTTGGTTGCGATCGAGCCCGTCATCGCTGGACAGATCGATCTGCGCTTCCCGCAGAGGTCCGCTGATCCGCATGTGCACATTGTGATCGACGCCGTTCGAGTCGGTGACCAGGTTCTGCGCCTGGATGTCCAGGTCAGGCGTATCGCCCTCGGTGACTGACTTGGTGGCGATGAAGGTGACGTGGTTGACGTTGGGAACCAGATCGAAGTCGCCCCGCATGAACGGGATGTTGAAGCGGCCGTCGGTGGGCCGGACGTCACCGGCCAGCTGCGGCACCGACAGCAGACCCCCGACGTGCAAGACGACGTCAACGTGGATCTCGGGCGCGATGTTGTTCTGCACGACGAATCCGTCCCCGACTGTCCGCACGGACAAGTCGAGGCGGAGCCGTTCGAGCAGGGGCTTGCCTTCGTAGAAGGGGCGCACACTCGATTCGTCGACACGGGGGCTGATGGCCAGGTCCTTGACGTTGAAGGACTGCAGATACCGGCCCGAGACCAGGCGCACCTCGCCCCCCAGTTTGAAGCCGTCGTCCAGGTTTCCCTTGAGGGCGACGTCGAAACCGAGATCGTCGACCTCGAAGACGCCTGGGCTGCGGTAGCTGAGCCGCTCGCCGTGAAGAGGAAGATCGAAGAGGCCGGGCTTGAACGGCAGCAGGGTTGAAAACTGCACCCGTCCGGCCCGAACGCCCGAGTCGCCGATCACCAGCAGGCCCTGGCCGTCGAACAGAACCTTGACGTTGTGGAGGATGATCCCTTCGTTGCTGATCTCGACGATCCCGCTTTGAACCTGCACCTCGCTGCCGAGGTCCCGCAGGCGGAAGTCGATGGTCCCGAGATCCAGGCGCCCACGCACGTCCGGATGGAGGAGCGTCCCACGCAGGCGCGCCCGCACGTGCGCCTTGCCCTGGGCGTCCGAGACCGCGTCGGGCGCGACGAAGGCCAGCAGGCGCGCGCTGACGTCCCCGTCGACGTCGGCCTGGATGTTCTCGGGAATGAATCCCGGGCCGAGGGAAGCATGGCCGGACAGGTTCATGGTCGAACCCTCGACGGTGACGGCGAGGTTTTCGATCGCCATCCCGCCGCCGCTGCCGAGCGCGAAGCGTCCTTGGCCGACGACGATGTCGCGATCGAACGCCTCCAGGCGGATTCGAATCGGGTTGACGATCGCCACTTCGCCCCGAACATCGGGGCGGTCCAGAGTCCCGCCGGCCTTGAGCGACGCCCGCAGATCGCCGCCGAGCCGCTGGACGGGAGTTCCCGGCAGGAACGGATTGAGGAGCTCGAGGTCGAGGTGGCCGTCGATCGCGCCGGAGATCGCGCGGCCATCGAGGCGTCCTTCGACGCGCAGGTCGCCGCCGTCGGTGGTGAAATGCGCCTCGTCGAGTGCGATGTGCTCGCCGACCAGATGCGCGTGCACGGGCCGTGACGCCTCGATCCGCACGCGCTGTATCGTGGTCTCGCGGTTCGGTCCCTCGGCGCCGCGTGCGATCGAAAGCCAGATCTCGGACAAGAGAACGTCGAGCGCCAGCGGCTGTCCGGGATCGAGATCCACCGCGACGCGACCACTGACGACCCCCCGACCGTCGCCGAGTGCGACCAGCTCCGGCGCCAGCGTTTGGATCTCGATCCGATGAAAGGCGACGCGGCCGTGGACGCTCGGTCCCTTGGGCAAAAGCGCCGCGTCGGCATCGACGTCGAAACGACCGAACAGTTGACCGTGGATGGTTGCGCCCGGTGCGTGGCTCGGACCCACGCGCGCGGGGGCCAGGGCCAGATGTCCGTCGCCGAGGGGCACCCCACGCACGACGACATTCTTGCAATCGATGTCACCGGTGAGCTCCGGCCGATCCGGCCGGCCGCCCACGTGAAGGCGCGCGCTCAAGAGGCCACTCATCGGGACGCCGGAGTCCGCGACGCCGGGGAGCGCCTCGATCGGGAGCTTGCTGACAAGGAGGTCGAGGTC
>CAAGKR010492595.1_pt1 | contig 22923 bp, 20 predicted proteins | sample 2556971 | NCBI WGS metagenome assembly CAAGKR01 (sample SAMEA5207829, study PRJEB30636) | soil metagenome | biome: forest; feature: boreal; material: soil | place: USA | collected 2011-09 | depth 1 m | reverse complement strand
TTTCATAAATGTATTATCCTATAAAATTTAATCTAAGTATAGAGAATGGAAATTAATAATACTTTTGAGGTAAAATATAATATGAAACTAGTTGGCATAGACGAAGCAGGTAGGGGATCGGTTCTCGGACCTCTAGTTGTATGTGGAGTTGCAATTGAAGAGGAAAGACTGAAATACCTTGAAAGATTAAAATTAAAGGATTCTAAAAAGATTACTCCTAAAAGACGTGTTGTTCTTTCAAGAAAAATAAAAAAAATCGCAGAATGTCACCCTGTACACATAAGTGCAAATGATATAGATTTATTGAGATCAAGGGATGTAAATCTTAATGAAATAGAAAAGATTGCAATGAGAAAAATAATTGGTGATTCCAAACCAGATGTGTCATTTATTGATTGTATTGATGTGAAACCCGAACGGTTCAAAAATGAAATAGAAAAATTTCAGGACAACTTGAAGGTAATTGCAGAACATAGGGCAGACGATAAGTATGCCATTGTTTCAGCAGCATCTATAGTTGCTAAAGTTGAAAGGGATATGGCAATACACAAGCTGAAAAAAGAATTCAGCGATATTGGATCGGGTTATCCTAGTGACCCTAAAACAATATTATTTCTAAAAAACATAGCTTATGATGATTTACCAGAATTCGTAAGGAGATCTTGGGCTACAATTGAAAGAACAAGGTAGTTATAAAGAAAATTTTAATTTTTTATATTATTTGATTTAATCAAACATATTAAAGTCAATAACCATATTAAACATTAAATCAAGTCAAGATAATGGGATCAAGAATATTTTGTTTACGTGAGTGTAAATTACACTCATTTTGATCGTATATACCAATTCATGATAAATTATTGAATCTAAAATTATATTTTCATGGATAGATATTTAATTAGGTAAAAATAATTAATTCAAAAAAAATATTGAAGGTGAATGAATTGTATCTAGGGAGAATATTAGCAGTAGGTAGTACTGAATCTGGAAAATTCGTATCATATAGAGTGTCCAGCCGTTCTTTTCCAAATAGAATAGCAAAAACTTTTGATAATCGAATATCAATTGTTCCAACCGAAGGAAATGAAAAGGATGTATTTAAAAATCCTTACATAGCTTACAACTCCATCAAAATTGTTAAAGATATCGCTGTGGTATCAAATGGATCCCACACAGACGTAATTGCAGATAAAATAGATTCTGGGATGAATATAAGAGACTCAATAGCTTTATCACTTCTTTCAATGGATTATGAAAAGGATGATTTTAATACTCCACGTATAGCTGGTGCAACTACTATTGATGGTGATTCATACATTGGAATTGTGACCCACGAAGATTTAATTGTTGAAAAGATTCAAAGTGGAAAGTGTGCTTACATATCTACATACGAACACATTAGACCAAAGATTATAGATTTCAAAGCTACAAATGCCAAGGAAGCTGCTCAATACATTATGGATCAAGGAAAATTTCATGAGTTTACCAATCCAGTTACAGCGGCAGCAGCATTTGGAATAGATAAATGGGAATTAAATTCCGTATAGAACATGTTAATAAAAATTTTAAAAAATAATTCATGTTGCAGGTGCAGAAATGTGTGTTAAGCTCATAGGTATCGAGAAGATTCCACTTATAACTGAAAGAGATAATCTCGCAGAAATAATTGTGAATGCTGCGCATTCAGAGAATATAACAATTTGTAATGAAGATATTTTAGTAATAGCAGAAACTGCAATTGCTAAATCAGAAGGCACAATAGTGGATCTTAAATCGCTACACCCCAGTAAACTAGCTGTGGAACTTTCAAAGAAAACCGGGAAAGATCCTAAGCTTGTTCAGTTTATTATTAATGAATCAGCAGAGATAATTAAAGTTGGTCCAAATTTCATAATTTCCGAAACAAAACACGGTTTTGTATGTGCTAATGCGGGCATAGACGAATCCAATGTAGAAGAGGGTTTAGCCACACCAATACCAGTAAATCCAGATCAAAGTGCTGATAAGTTACGGATAAAAATAGAAAATATAACCGGAAAACAAGTAGCAGTTATAATATCCGACACACAAGGACGTTCATTTAGAGAAGGCGCCGTGGGCGTTGCCATCGGAATATCTGGTATAGAGCCTCTGTGGGCCCGCCAAGGTGATACTGATCTGTATGGGAGGGTACTTCAGACCACAAGTGTAGCCGTAGCAGATGAATTGGCATCAGCAGCTTCAATATTGATGGGTCAAGCTGATGAAGGGATACCTGTGGTAATAGTTCGGGGAGTAGATTATTTCAAAAAATTGAGGAACAATCACACAACTATAAAACCTCTTATAAGACCAAAAAAATACGATGTATTCAGATAGTAATAAAACTATCAAACAAATAAGGATATTGTGAAATTTTTAAAAAATAAGATTGATCCTATGATAACCATACTTTCAGGCGGCACTGGCACCCCAAAATTGTTACAAGGGATTGTTAAAGTTACAGATCCAAAAGAATTAAGGATAATAGTGAACACGCTAGAAAATAACTATTTCTCAGGAGTATATGTTGCTGCAGATATAGATACTGTCATGTACACTTTGTCGGGGATCATCAATAATGAAACATGGTATGGAATTAAGGATGATACATTTATAACACATGAAACTTTAAAGGAGATCAAATGCCCCGAATCACTTAAAATTGGGGACAAGGATAGAGCAATAAAAATTCAAAAAACATTGCTCATGGAAAAATATCCTCTCTCAATGGTTGTTGACATTCAAAGAAAAGCGCTTGGCATTAAATCTGAAATAATTCCCATGAGCGATGAAAAATCAGATATTGTCATTGTTACAGACAATGGCGAAATGGAATTCCATGAGTTCTTGGTTACAAAGCAGGGAATACCAAATGTTGTTGACATCAAATACAACATAGTGGCCCCGACACCAGGACTAGTTAAATGTGTTGAAGAATCGGATATGATTGTTCTAGGACCATCAAACCCGATTACGTCCATATGGCCCATTGTGTCAATAGAGGGTATGGAAAAAGCCCTTAAAAAATCATATGTAGTAGGGATATCTCCAATAATAGGTGATGCTCCCGTAAGTGGACCTGCTGCCAAATTTATGAATGCTCTGGGGCATGATGTTTCATGTTTAGGTGTTGCAAAAATGTACAAGAACTTTTTAGACAAATTTATTATAGACATTGAAGATATTGGCTACAAGAACAAAATCGAAAGACTAATACCAGAGGTTGTTGTAACAAACACCAACATGAAGAACATCAAAGATAAAATGATGCTAGCCAGAATAACTTTGGGTGAAATTTTATGATTCAAATGACATTAATTCAAATTGACAACTATGGTCCATGGACTGTGACTCCCACACCAAGGGCCGAAGCAGATCTTCAGATCTTGCAAGCAGAACTTTACGCAGACCTTCAAAGGCAGTTCGCTGCTAAAGGAGGTCTTGTATTCTTCACCCGATTCGATAATATGCTCGCGGTGACAAACGGTGTGGACATGGAGGATCACCTTAGAATACAAAAATCCATTGGAAACAGATACCCCATAACAGTCAGTATGGGAGTAGGAGCTGCTGAAACGCCCTATGAAGCACAACGCAAAGCGACCAATGCCCTTCAAAATTTCGGTGGAGCCCAATCAGAAGAAAGAACTGAAGTTCTAGCAATAGATGGATTAGTTAAAGCCGATGAAAGCTTTGTCCAGATCGCACATATAGATATAAATGGAATTACAGATTCGCTCACAGATATAATACCGGCTTATGATACTTCTTTTATTGTAAACCGTGTTCAACATTTTCTCATGAAGAAGTTAATCGAAAAAGGTTCATTACTATTTTTCATTGGTGGAGACAATTTTATGTCCCCCTGTAATGGACTAACTCCTGAGGGACTGCTTAAGATTATAGAAGAAATAGAAGATGAAATAAATATTGCACTCAAAGCAGGCGTAGGAAAAGCACCTACTGCTGAAAAGGCTGCTAATCTAGCTGATCTCGCTCTTGAAGAGATAAGAGGCGGATTCACTTACAATTTAGTTCATGTTATGAAAAATGATGAATAAGCTTGGTTGTGGGTTTAAATCTTCTTATTTATATTTTAATATTATTCTGAACAAATTTTAATTTTGAACCTTATCAAATTATTTTTAAATGGAGGAATCATATTGAAGTTTTAGCGCCTATGGCAGGAATAACAAATGGCCAATTCTGTAGTAAAATGTTTATCTACGGATTTGATGTCTTGACGATAGGAGGATATAACGCAGATAAAAATGCCATACATGCGGGATTAAAAATAATCAAAAGGGGCAGACCAGAATTTAATATCAATGAAAATAGATTGTATCAGCATATTGAAGAGGAAATCAAATTAATAAAAAGTCATCCTAATTATCATGGCAAAGTGTCAGTAAACCTCCGCTCAAGTTCACCCAACCCTATAATTGAAATATCGAAAATGGAAGAACTTGACATTATAGAAATAAATGCTCACTGCAGACAACCAGAACTAATTGAATCAGGGTGTGGACAAGCTCTTTTGGAAAATCCTGAAATCCTCTATGATTTCGTATCAGAGGTTGTAAAAAGCTGTAAAAAAAAAGTTTCAGTTAAAATACGGGCAAATGTATCTGGAGTGGATGATATCGAGATTGCAAAAGCTGTAAATGATGCGGGTGCTGATTATATTCATATTGATGCAATGAAACCTGGTCATGACTGTGCAGATTTTAGTATAATTAAATCTATAAGAAATAATGTGGATTTATTTATAATAGGAAACAATTCAATCAGGGATTTGGAATCTGCAAGACAAATGCTTTCAGCAGGTGCGGATGGTATTTCTATTGCAAGAGCCGCTATGAACGGTACACTTCCTTTTGATCTTTCCAGTGTTTGAAAGTATTTCACATAAAATTAACTTGAAATTGATTAACAATTGAATTTTTATCAAAACCCAATTATCAAATTATATATTGGTTGGATGAAATAATTAATAAATTAATATTTAATATAAATGAATCAAATTATTTAATTAAAATCACAAACTCATAAAAAGGGTGGTTAGATGTCTTTTATAGAAGTGAAAAATGTCACAAAAGCTTTTAATGGCGTTGAAATCTTAAAAAATCTAAATATGACCATAGATGAAGGAAAAGTCTTGGGTATCCTTGGTAGAAGTGGGTCAGGAAAATCTGTGCTCATAAATATGTTTCGAGGAATGAAAGATTATCGACCAGATTCTGGTCAAATTCTATACATCATTGCAATTTGTCCTGATTGTCTTAGGGTAGAACCGCCTTCAGCAGCAGGTAAAGTGTGTAGTTGTGGATGTGGCTGCGAGTTTGAACTCAGAACAGTAGATTTCTGGAACTGCGATCGTAAAGTTTTTGCAGCGATAAAACGTAGAATCTCAATTATGTTACAGAGATCTTTTGCACTTTACGAAGATGATACAGTTATCGATAATGTTTTAAAATCAATAACAGGACATGATGAAGATGAAAGTACTTATATGGCCATTGATCTCATTGAAATGGCCCAAATGGCTCACAGAATTACCCATATAGCTAGGGATCTTAGTGGTGGAGAAAAACAGAGAGTTGTACTTGCTAGACAGATAGCTAAAGAACCAATGATATTCCTTGCAGATGAGCCTACCGGTACATTAGACCCAAAAACAGCTGAATTACTTCATCAAGCCCTTCTTGATGGTGTTAAAAACAAAGGTACAACAATGATAATAACATCACATTGGCCTGAAGTCATGCGAGAACTGTCCGACTATGTGGTATGGTTAGAGAAGGGAGAAATATTTTTAGAAGGCGATCCAGAGGAAGTTGTGAAGGAATTTATGGCCCAAGTTCCTTTACCCGAGAAAAAAGATATTTACAAACCCGGAGGACCCATAATACAAATGGAAGGAGTAAAAAAACATTACTATTCCATTGATAGGGGAGTTGTTAAGGCCGTAGATGGCATCGATTTAACCGTTGATAATGGTGAGATATTTGGAATTGTTGGATTGAGTGGTGCAGGTAAAACAACTCTTTCTAGAATTCTTTATGGTTTAACAGGCCCTAGTGGTGGTAAAATAGAAGTTAAACTAGGAGAAAACTGGATAGACATGACTCAAAAGGGCCCTTTTGGAAGGGGACGTGTTATTCCTTATTTGGGGATCTTACATCAAGAGTACAGCCTTTATCCACATAGGAACGTTCTAGGAAACCTTACTGAAGCTATTAGTCTCGAACTTCCCGCTGAGTTTGCAAAAATGAAGGCAGTTTATGTTCTTAAAGCCGTTGGTTTTGATGAAGCATATGCTAACAATTTATTAACAAAATATCCCGATGAATTAAGTGGTGGAGAACGACACAGAGTTGCATTGGCTCAAGTTCTAATAAAAGAACCCAATATAGTAATTTTAGACGAACCTACAGGCACTATGGATCCTATAACACGAGTTCAGGTAACTGATTCAATAAGAAGGGCTCGTGATGAGCTTAGTCAGACTTTTCTGATTATATCCCACGATATGGATTTTGTTCTTGATGTTTGTGATAGAGCTGCACTGATGCGTGGTGGAAAGATACTTAAAATTGGTGATCCAGTAGATATAGTCAAAGACCTGACACCAAAAGAGAAAGAGAAGATGCTTACGGAGGAATAATAATAATGGCTTGGGAAGATTCACCATCACATGTATGCAGGGGAGGAGATAAACGTGCTTTATCATTTTGCTGTCCACCAGTAAAACCTTGCCCAGTTATATACGCTCTTGAAGATGCAAAACTCACTGCTCAAGAGTATGTAGAGATAAAAGAAAAGTTTGCAGAAAAATCTAAACTCGGTCAGGGCGAAGGAACCTGTTTTGGATCACTTGTATGGTGCTGTAAGCCTTCAAAACCTTGTCCATTAAGGGACATGGTATTGAGAAGGATTAATATGAGTGTTGAAGAATATATGGACTTGAAAAAGGAGCTTTCAGAAGAACTTGTTGGTAAACAAGTATCCGATACTAAAGAAAGTGTTATTGCTCTTTCAAAAACATTTAATGTCTCTGAGGAAGAAGCATTTAAAGTACTCATTGAATGTGATAACAACTTAAAAAAAGCAGCAAAACTCATTAAAATGAAGAACTTGGAGTTGTAAGATGGGTTGGACTCCCCTCTTTTTGGAGATGGATGACTATAAAGTTTTAATAGTTGGTTCGGGAGAAGTAGGAATTAGAAGAACCAGAAGATTTCTGGAAGCCGGAGCTAACGTCACTGTAATAGGGAATCATGTGCCCGATGATCTGTTAAATTTAGGAGTTAATGTCAAATCACCCGAAGAGATAGAAACATGGGTTGATTGGGCAGACATAGTTGTTACTGCCTCTGCAGACCAGAATTTAAATCAGAAGGTAGCAGACATCTCTGGAAAAAAGCTCATTAATAGGGCAGATGAACCAGATAAAGGTAATTTGATAGTTCCATCATCTTTTTTCATTGGAGATGTACAAATATCAATATTTACAGGTGGCAAAAGCCCCCTCATGTCAAAAGAGTTAAGAAAAAAGATAGAAAAAGTAATAAGACCAGAAGATATTATGCAACTTGAACTACAATCCTTTGCAAGAAATATCCTCAAAATAAAGATCGATGATCAAAAAATACGCAGAAATTGGTTATACACGATCTTAGAGGATAAAAAAATCCAGATACTCTTAAAGGAAGGTAAATTAGAAGATGCTAAAGTTTATGTAAATGAATGGATAACAAGTATTTAATATTTTTATAATAATTCAAATTTTAGGTAACATATTAGAATAAATATTATATTTCCAGGGGAAAAAAAGTGATTTTAAACATCAGAGTTGATCACAAAACAGCCGACATTAGTAAGATGGAAAGATCAAGTCAGAAACTTGATATTTTGTTTAACAATATCTTAGAAATGTATCAGGTAAACGAGTATCTAAAAATTAAAACATGTAATAGGGTAGAAATCTATTTGGTATTAGAAGAATGCAATATAGAAAATCTTCGATCCAATGATTTTGTTATAGAATCAGATGATAATGCCATGAGACACTTATTAAGACTTTCTTCAGGTTTAGAGTCTATGATAATAGGCGAAGATCAAATCCTTGGACAGATTAAAGATGCCAAAAAAAAAGGTATTCAAGAAGGTTGCAGTGGACAAGTACTTCAAACTATTTTCACCAAAGCAGTCCATGTAGGCCAAGTCGTGCGTAAAAAAACCAAAATCAATGAAGGCTCATTATCTATTGGATCAGCTGCTGTTGAACTTGCAGAATCAGTACATGGAGATCTTAAATGCAAAAAAGTACTTATAATTGGTGCTGGAAAAATGGGTACACTCGTTGCCAAAGCACTAGTTGAGAAAAAGCTTAAAGCCATAGTTGTTGCTAATCGAACTCATGATAAGGCGGTTTTGCTTGCAAAGGAACTTAAAGGATCAGCGATACATTTCGACAAACTTGATGAAGCGCTTATTGATGCAGATGTAGTTATAAGTGCAACTGGTGCACCTCACCCTATTTTAACCTACGAAAAGTTGAAAGATGTAGTGCCAGACTTTAATATTTCTAAAATGGTAATGGTAGACATTGCAAATCCACGTGATATAGAAGAAGATGTGTCAAAACTGGGGGTAAAACTCTTTAATATCGATGATTTAAGAGGTATTGCAAATAGAAGTAGAAAAATGAGGGAAACTGAAGCTTGTGATGCTGAGAAGATAGTTGCTGGAGAGATGGTTCTCTTGAAAAGATCTCTTAAACATTTGGAAGTCGAACCAGTCATTTCAAATATAAGGATTACAGCAGAAAATATAAGGTTAAATGAAACTCAAAAGGCGTTTAAAATGCTTGGGGATATGAATGGCAATGAAAAAATTGTTGACGATCTTACCAAAGTTGTTGTAGAACGTCTATTTTTTAACGTCATAAAAAATATTAAAGAAGCTGCTGAAAATGATGAAAAAAATGTTATAGAAGCCGCAGAAACGATTTTTTCAAAGAAAAGTTGATTTGTTAATTTTTTTCAAATTATTTATAACCTTCTATTTTGATCATAATTTTATAAATGGGATGATAATTTTTTTTAAATATATCCATAATAATTTCCTTGTAATAGCTTCCTTAGATTAATAATATTTATAAAAAAATTTCAAATCAATCAATACCTTAATAAAAAAAATTCTAAAAACCATTAAGGTTTATCTATAAGTCCCAGGACCCTTGTTGTAAAAATTAATAAATATGGAGCAATTATTAGATCTGTATTACCTCACCAACAATTGGTACATTATCTGCAAAAGTACTTGTAAGAACTATCTTTACTATTGAAACTATTATAAATAATCCCAGATACACTACTACCAATCTTTTGAGACCAACATTTCTAATCTTATGATATATCTTTTTAAAATCAAAGCTCGATCTGAAGCTACCATCATGATGCGCCCTGTGTAATAAAACCGCCGGGAAAAAATGTAAATTAAAACAGTTAGACTTAAAATTATAAGAATATAAATATCAGTTACTACGGGAAGTGTATTGAAGTCCATTGAAATTATAAAATTTAAATAAAATACTCCAAAAAACACGAGGGGAATTGAAAAATAAATAATTAATAATATAAGTTCTATTACTCCCTAGAAAAACATTAATTTTAAATTATTAAATTTGGGAAGAGTTTTAGAACCTTGAATTGTTTCTATTAGTATTCTAAATATGTAACCCGCTTCAAAAATTGCCATAATGATCACAATACTCCAAAGAACTAATTTTATCTCATTTGCAAATAATCCGGTATTGGTGAGTCCTTCAGCAGTATCAGCTAATAAAAGTACAAATCCCAAAAGTACAAGCATCTTCAAATCAGAAGCAGAATATTTCAATGAATCTATTATTATATCTTTAAGGTTTACAGGGTCCATTTTTCTTATCCCCATATCTAAATTTTTTAACGAACATATAAACATGACTATTAACTATTTTTGCTCATTAAATTTAAATTCTGTAAATAATCTAGATAAATTAAAAAGTTAGTATTCTATTGGGATAAACAATTAACAATCAGATAATAATTTAATTATATACAATTTTGAGACAAAATACATTTTAGATAATTTAAAATTTAGTAAAATATAAAAAAAATAATATGCTTGGAATATTCCATAAATTATGCAAACATTCCTTTAGGTTCATTCTGTTTAGTTTTATGTTGTTTAAGAGCATATTTAACATGTTCCTCTGTAACAATATCTGTATCTTCATATATTGCTTTGTGAAGTGCCACTTTCAATATCCTGTCCTTAATATCTCTTCCAGACATTCCTTTTGTGGATTTTGCAAGTTTATCGAAATCGAGATCTACTTCAATAGGCATAGTATTTGTATAAAGTTTTAAAATAGCCAATCGTTCCTTTTCCTCGGGAATTGTGAACTCTATTTCCTCCTCAAACCTGCTCCTTATAGCAAAATCGAGTACGTGAGGGTTATTAGTTGCACCTATAGTAACAACCCCTTTATGATAATCTATACCATCCATTTCTGTTAATAAAGCATTCACAACCTCAGAAACATCCCCCCTAAGGGATTGATATTTCCTGTCAAGACCCACTGCATCCATTTCATCAATGAATATGACAGAAGGGGCACTTGCAGATGCCATTTCAAATAGTTCATGAATTTGCCGTGCTCCATCACCCACATGTTCCCCTATGAGACTTGTAGCCTTTACAAGGAATAATGGAACTTTTAACTCATTTGAAAGAGATTTTGCAAGCATAGTTTTACCCGTTCCCGGAGTACCATAAAACAGAACATTTTTAGGAGCCCAATCCTTGAATTTATCTGGTTCCTTTAGATATTTCATTATTATCTTGCATTTAATTTTGGCACGTTCCTGACCTATAACATCCTCCATTCGGATATTACTTTCGATTTTCTTAATTTCACGGGAGTCTTGAACCTCTATTAAAAGAATTGAAGTGTTATTTGTTATTTTAGAATTATCAGGATGGGCTTTTACTATTTTAAAAGCATAATCTGGGAGTAATTTTTGGTCAAATAGGAATGAACCCTCATCAACAACACATCCCTCCCATTGTTCTTTTGCATAGAGTTCAAATAGTTCTTTATCGAATATTTCTATTTTAGGGTTTTCAACAAGATTACATAAGAAGGGATAGCCTACAGACTGGAGAACTACCAGTTTAGCTTCACTATTAGGTTCATTTAAATTTTTTGAAGTTTTTTTGTCTGATAAAATTGGATCAGATGTTATATTGTTCAGTTTCACTAGGATACCTACCGTTTTTTATAATTGTAATTTTAAGTTTGAAATTTAGTAAGAATATTTAATTATTAATATGTACTTTCATAGATTTGCTATACTTTTAGAATCAATACTATATGAATATACTGTAATGCAATGAATAAAAAAGTATGGTCTTAAAAAAATTAAAGTTACAATTCTCATTTATTATTTAATATCATTGGATTTAATATCGACTATTTCAAGTAAATTATATTATAATTTAAGTTTCTTTTGTTAAGTAGGATAATACTATTGTAATCAAAAAAATGAGTATAAAATTTATCTTCATAAATTATTATCATTTTTTTTATTTAAGCAGAAATTTCCTATACAAATCTTTCATTAGTAAAGCATCTTGGTCTATCACTGGACTTTCACAAATTACAGTAATATCCCAACCACATTCAACAATTTCTTCTATAAAAGGTGTTAATGGAGGACCATAATTCTCATCTGAGAGTATATGATGTTTTCTTTCTCCTGCAGTTGTATATTCGATATGGGTGAAATGACAATGTAGAGATTTAATTCCTAATTCAGTCTCAAGTTTCTGAAAAATTTGACCATAATCGTCCCTAGTGTTGATTTTTCCTCCAGATCTGGCATAAAGATGTGCAAAATCAACTGTAGGTTCGAAATGATCAAAAGACCTACAGATTTCAATTATCTCATCTAAATTTCCAAGTTGAGACTTTTTACCTGTTGTTTCTGGTGCGAAACAAAAATCTTTAACATCCAGCACATCTAACTTATCCAATATCTGTTTTATAGCATCTTTACATCTATTCATAGCGTCTTCAGAGGAGTATGTAGTATAAAAACCCGGATGAAAAACTGTCCTGTAAGCTCCCATCCATTCTGAAGCTTTTGCAGACTGAACTAATCTCTGGATCGATCTATCTACTACATCGTCCTTGTTAGATGAAAGATTTATATAATATGGTGCGTGCATCGAAACTAATACATCCTCATCTTCTGAATTTTTTTTAAGATCTAAAGCAGAGGTTTTTGAAATTTTAACTCCATAAGTAGCCTGATACTCGTATGCTTCCAGTCCTTCAGCTCTTATATATGTACATGCATCCTTAGCATTTCCTGAATAATTTATAGGCCTTCCTGCAGGTCCAAATCTTACATCTACCATTTTTATCTCCTAAATTTGTTAATTTTATATTTCAAGAGTTTTAATGTTTAATAAAAAAGAGTATAAAAAATAATTGGAATTGTTATTGTCTATTCAACTTGTTTCAAATAGTTATAAGCATTAACTGCAGCAGCTGCACCCTCACCGCAAGACACAACTAACTGGTTTACACCACCAGTTACATCGCCAGCTGCAAATACACCATCAATATTAGTTCTGTAATCCTTATCAGTCACTATATAGTTGTTAGAATTAATCTCTACTCCCAATTTACCTGCAATTCTACTATTAGGCTCTTCCCCAACGGCAATAAAAATACCATTTACATTCAGTTCATCATCAACACCAGTTTCTCTATTGTGTATTTTAACACTCTTAACAAACATATCTCCTTTAATTTCTGTTAAAACAGTATTCCATAAGATGGGTATGCCCTCATCTCCAAGTTTTTTAATAAGGTACTCTTGAGCTCTTAATTCATCTCTTCTGTGGATTATTTTCACATTAACGCCAATATCGTGGAGATGTAAAGCATGTTCTGCAGCACTGTTTCCTCCCCCAACAACTATTACATCCCTGTCTTTAAATAACATCCCATCGCAAATGGAACAGTAGGATATACCCTTTCCAATAAATTCAGTTTCACCTTTAACTCCTAGTTTACGATAGGTTGTTCCTGAACAGAATATTATCGCAGTTGTAGTGTAATCAGATTTATTTGTCTTTAATATTAACTTTTCATTGGTTTTTTGAACTTCTAATAATTCTTCATTCTCCCTTATTTCAATATATTTTTCTGCTTGTTCACTCATTTTTTTTAACAAATCTAAACCCGGTATTGAATTAAACCCAGGATAATTTAAAATAACAGGTGCCGTATTAGCGTTCCCACCTTTAACACTCTTTTCAATAATTAATGACTTTAATCCTTCCCTTCCAGCATATATGCCCGCAGTGAGTCCAGCAGGCCCTGCTCCTACGATTATAATATCATATTCTTCCATTTAAAACCACCTAGTGTAATTTAATATTATTTAGTGAATTTAAGTAACGTAGTTGAATTTTTTTACTCATATCAAAACTACTTTATATTCTGTATTTTATCCCTCAAAAGTTTATTTACGAGTTTACCATCTGCTTTGCCCTGAAGCTTCTGCATGGATTTGCCCATTAAAGCTCCCATTGCACCCCTTCCACGATCTTCAATCATTTTTTTATTTTCTAAAATTAACACATCTATTAAATCTTCAACCTCTTGTTCTGAGAGCATTATAAGATTAAGTCTTATTGCTGTTTCCTTTGGAGAAGTATCTTCCTTGATTGAACCTACCAAAACATCAGAAATTACTTCTTTAGCTATATTCCCCTTTTCAACCAGTGCAAATGTTTTTTTGAGTATAATCCTATCAATCTTTGAAACATCAATTCCTTCTCTTCTAAGTTCTTTAAGTGTGTATGCTAATGTAGATCCAACAGTTGTTGGGTCGATTTTTGATGAAAACATTATATATTCAAAATCATCTACCTTATCTAATCTTACTAATTGTGAGGCCATATCTTCACTTAATTTATATTGTTCAATAATTCTGGTTTTCTTTTCAACGGGTAACTCTGGTAGATTAGATTCAATAACTTTAATATGTTCTCGGCTTATTACTGTAGTTGGAATATCAGTTTCAACATACATACGGCTGGCAGTTGGCAGTGGCCTCAGATATTCACTGTTAGCATCATCTAACGCCTTTCTTGTTTCTTCTGGAACTTCAATGATAGCTATTTTTGCTCTTCTCTGAACTTCTATAATAGCATTTCTTGCCTTTTCTTCGTTATCTGCAACTATGATGAAAGCATCATTTTTCGATAATTTTAGAAGTTTTGAAACTTCTTCAACTTCTTCAACTGTTATTCCATATGCAGGCAGTTCATCTGTGTGGAATATTCCTGATACTCCCATTTTTTTGGCGTAACCAGCAAGTTCTGTACCAAAACGTCTCTCAGGCTGAACTTCTTTGCCAATTAACCCTTTAAATCCTTCTAATTTTATTGCTAAGATATTACCATCCTTTGAAATTGCATTAGATATTATTTTAGAATCTGTTTTTTTGAAAATATCGTTAAGATTGTAAATATCATCCGCAACTTTTGCATCCCTTTTCTGGAGCTCATTCTTTATTTCAATAAGATTAACCTGCCTTTTAACCTCATTTTCAACCATTTTTGGCATTAAATCTAGATTTTGTACACCTTTTATCTCAACACGTGACCCTTCAGAAATAGAAATATTAAGATCCTGACGTATGGTTCCCAATCCACGTTTTACCTTTGTACTCCTAAGAACTTGTCCTAATTGGTATGCAACTTCTTTAACCTGTTCTGGATGTTTCATTGAAGGATCTGTGGTCACTTCTAAGAGTGGAATCCCAAGTCTGTCGAGTCTGAATACTACTTTACCTTTTTTTTGACCCATTCGTCTTGCAGCATCTTCTTCAAGACAAAGATTTTCGATCACAACTGTTCCATACTCTGTTTCTAGACGACCGTCAGTAGCAGCCAGCCCTGTACGCTGAAAACCCCCTGTGTTACTTCCATCAATAACCTGTTTCCTCATGATATGAAATTCATCAACTATATTCATGTTAAGGAGTGATGCTATTATTAGAGCTATTTCAAGAGCTTCTTTATTCAATGGATGTGGTGGTTCATCATCAGCTTCAACAAGACATGTTTCATGGTTGTATGATTCATACATAAACTTCAATTTTCTTTTAGATTCCTCGAAGGCTGCTCTGTCTATCTTTCCGAGTTCACTCTGAGTAGGTCTCAACATTCTTAGAAGCGTATAATCTGGCTTTTTATCGGTAAGTTCACATTTACAAGGGCAGAACAATTTTTTTTCAGTATTCAACTGTTGATGTACCTCGAGACCCATTTTTAGCCCTAATTTATCGTAATCCATAAATATCCCCCTCTCATATTAAGTATAAATCCTAGTTTAAAAAGAATTTTTCAGACGACTTCTCCCCTATTTCACCTGCTATATCTGTTTGTATGATTTTTTTAACCTCTTCAATATTGTCTGTCTGTCCAAGGGCCCAAACCATTTTAACATAGGCTGTCTCGGGTAACATGTCAAGAGCAGATATAACTCCAGCAGATAATATTTTTCTACCAGTACTGTATACATTCATATCAACTAATCCATAAAAACATTGGGAGGTCATAATAATTGGTATATCTTCGTTTTTTGCTCTTTCAAGAGATGGAAGCAAATTATCCGGGCAGTGTCCAAGTCCAGTACCCTCAAGTACCATTCCTTTGTATCCCTTGTCAATATGATAGTCTATTATATCTCCAGGGATTCCGGGGTAACTCTTTATAAGTGCTACTTTCTCTTCGAGTTCATCTCGAAGATGCACATCATTGTTGCTTCGTTTTTTATACTCCACCGTCTTATCAACCAGTTTTAAGTTACCATTTTCTATTTTAGCTAGGGGAAGGGCATTTATACTTCTGAATGTATCTCTTCGGGTTGTATGCATTTTCCTAACTTTGGTTCCTCTGTGAAGATAGCAATATGAATCATCTTCTTCTGCATGCATGCACAGTGTTACTTCTGCAATGTTTGATTTTGCAGCTACAAGGGAACTAATGAGATTCATAAATGCATCAGAAGATGGCCTATCAGAACTTCTCTGAGCACCAGTTACTACTACTGGAACTGGTGTATCCAACATGAAATTGAGAGCAGCCGATGTGTAGTGCATGGTGTCTGTTCCATGTGCTACGACTACCCCATCTGCACCATCATTTATTTCATCTACTATTGCCCTAGCAGTTTTTACCCAGTATTCAGGTCTCATATTTTCACTGAGGATGTTTAAAATAGCCTTCCCATTAATGTTAGCATGACTAAGCAGTTCGGGATTTGCACGTATTAAATCATCTGCTGTGAATGCAGGATGTACAGCCCCTGTTTTGTAATCTATCACAGAAGCTACTGTTCCTCCTGTGGATATTATTGATATATCAAGTTTATCAGCATCTTTTTTAATATTTAGAGGATGATGTTCTAGCTTAGGAATATCTCCTTTTTGAACAAGTTCCGCTGTAGCATCTACGACATCAATACCCACGTTGTATCCACTATTAAGTTTTAATACTATGTGTTTATCATCGGGATCTTCTGCTCTATCAAGTAGAATTCCCTGGTATGATGTTTCATTTTTTGTTATTTTGACGATGTCTCCAATTGATATGTCTGATGAATCTAAAAATTTTCCTGAAGATCCTTTGTAACCCATGATAATCCCTCTAAATATTGATTGAATCCTAAATCTCAAATTTTTATATTTAACTTTAATAATTACACAAAAAAACTGCATAATATTATGTGTTTTAATCTTAGTACTACATATAATAAAACTTTTAAGTTTGATTTTTTAGCATTACTATTAAAATAGATTAAATAATGGATTAATTTTTTTTGAATTAAAATTTTTAAAATGTGTTAGAGATTTTATATTATTTAATCCTTGATCTTTATGTCTATTCCAACTGGACAATGGTCTGATCCCATTACATCATATAGAATATATGAGTTCTCAACTCTGTCAATGAATTCCTTGTTTACAAAGAAATAATCTAATCTCCAGCCTATATTTCTTTCTCTAGCCCTCGTACGGTAACTCCACCAAGTATATTGTTCAGATTCCTTGTTGAATTCCCTGAAGGTATCAATATATCCATGACTGAAAAATTTATCCATCCAAGCCCTTTCTATAGGTAGAAACCCTGAAATCTTTGAATTTTCCTTGGGATGTGCAAGATCTATATCTTTATGTGCTGTATTTACATCCCCACATATTATAATATTCCTACCCTCGTCTTTCAGCTTATCCGCATAATCCAAGAATGTGTCATAGAAATCCATTTTATACTGTAATCTATCTGGTGACATTTTACCGTTTGGGAAGTATATGTTGAATAAAACGAAATCACCATAGTCTGATATTATAATTCTTCCCTCTAGATCGAACTTTTCTACTCCGAATCCATATTCAACATTCACAGGTTCCATAATGGAATAAGTAGCTGTTCCACTGTATCCTTTCTTAACGGCTTCAGAGATGTACAGTTTGTAACCATCAACAGTTTTTATATCATTTGGAAATTGTTTCCTAGTTGCTTTAGTCTCCTGAATGCATAATATGTCGGGTTTTTCGGTTTTAAACCATTCTAAAAATCCTTTTTTATGTACTGCTCTAATACCGTTGACATTCCAAGATAGAATACTTATTTTTCCCATTTGATCCCTCGAATTATTTTATGAACAAAGCCCTTAATTTATTTCTTAATAATTTAAGCAATCATATTATGTTATTGATATCATTACTTCATACTCTCTATGAGCTTATTTAACTTATCCACACGAAGTTCTCTCTTGAAGAGTGGGGATTTGTCTGTTTTGTAAGATGATAAACTTTCTTCAAATGTTTCATTATCGGAGTTCTTATAGAATATTCCTAAAGGATATTTTTTTGTTTCTATAGCTCTTTTGAATGCTTCTTCCCTATTAGATGGGTCATGTGATTCATCAAGGTAATATGTATTATTTTTAAACCATTGATATGTATTAACCTTATTAAAAGTTACACATGGCTGGAATATATCAATCAACGCATATCCTTTATGTTTTATAGCTTTTTTAAGGATTTCTTTAGTTTCTTTGATATCCCCACTAAATGCCCTTGCAACGAAAGATGCTTTAAGGGCTATGGCAATTGCCAATGGGTTAAATGGTTCCAAAGTTACCCCTTCGATCTGTAAGGGTGTGCTATAATCCCTTTGACTTGTTGGTGAAGCTTGACCCTTTGTAAGCCCATAAACCATGTTATTATGTACAATATTAGTGATATCGGGGTTTCTACGGATGTTATGAATAAAGTGATTTCCTCCTTCACCATATGTACAACCATCCCCACTCACATTTATAACAATAAGTTCAGGATTAACAGCCTTTATTGCTGTTGAAACAGGTAATGATCTACCATGAAGTCCATTAAACACATTTGATTTAATATAATGAGGTAATTTACCAGCTTGTCCTATTCCAGATACCATAACCAGTTCCTGTGGACTTATCTCCATTTCAGATAATGTTTCCTTTAATGTTTTAAGGATTGAAAAATTTCCACATCCTGGACACCATGCTACATCGGCATCTTCCACATCGAATACTTTAGGATCCATGTTCTATCCCTCCGTAAATGCTTTGAGATTATTTTCAATTTCTTCTACTGAAAATGGCATACCATTATATTTTAAAACTTTTTTCTCAATTTCAAAACCAGTTTTAAGTTTAATTAGATCCGAAAATTGCCCCTGTGCATTATTTTCAAATATTATGGTCTTTTCAGCTTTGTTCAGAAATTGTTCTGTTGAATGGTGTAGAGGATAAAGTTGTTTAAAATATAAAAAACTAATTTTATCATCTTCAAGATTAGACAATGCTTCCTTAATGGGTCCATAAGTCGATCCCCACCCAATTACAAGTGTTCCATATTCTGAATTTCCTAACAGTTCAGGTGGAACAGTCTCCATCTCAATTTCTTTTAACTTTCTTAGACGTTTATCAACCATTTTGATCCTAGTATCAAGATTTTCAGTTAAATGTCCCATTTGATCATGCTCATCGGAATCCACAACTACCAATCCCTCTCCAAATCCGGGTATTCCACGTGGAGAGATACCATTATCAGTAATTTCATATCTTTTATATTCAGAATTCGTTTTAACTATATGATCTTCAACTTTGATTCCCATATCAAATTCAGGTTGATTATAGAAAACATCAGCAAAGTACTGATCTGAGAGTATGAAAACAGGGGTTTGATAATGATCAGCTAGGTTAAATGCTTTTTGAGATAATTTATATGCATCTTCAAAATTCCCTGGAGCAAATATGATTCTAGGAAACTCTCCGGGACCTGAGTAAAGTGCAAGATTAAGGTCTTCTTGTGAAGTTCTAGTTGGAAGTCCAACAGCGGGTCCTGGTCTTTGACCTATATATATTACTACGGGGGTTTCGATCATACCTGATAAACCTACAGCTTCTTCCATAAGTGCAAATCCACTTCCTGAAGTTGCAACCATCGACCTTGCTCCAGCATAAAATCCTCCAAGTGCCATGTTGATTGCAGCTATTTCGTCTTCTGACTGTTCAAAGACCATTTCAAATTCCTCGGAATGGGCAGCCATGAACACTTGTAAAGGTGTAGAAGGCGTCATTGGATATGATGCCATGAATTTACAACCTCCAGCAATACAACCTAATCCTACCGCAACAGTACCATCTAAAAGTAGTTCATCAAGAACTTTAGAATCTTTTTCTATTTCAACTTTGATCCTTCCAGAATCTACTAGTTCCTTTCCTATTTCATAACCTTTCAAGCCTGCAGTTTTATCTTTTTTAACAATTTTTTCTCCTTTACGGGTAAATATATCATTTATACAACTTTCAAATACAGTTTTAGGTACATCTAATATACAAGCTATAGCTCCCGCGGCTATTACATTCGAAAAAATGACCCCTCCCATTTCTTTAGCCATCTCTAAAAATTTTACCCCTATGAGATTATATTTATCTTTAGAAAGAGATTTTAAATGTGTTTCATCTCCTATGATGAGGGTTTTTGAGGTTATACGATTTTCAAGATGTGGAACTGCCCCTTCACTCAAGGCTAGGAGTATATCTATCCTATTAACATATGAAATCACCCTCTTTGATGATACCCTAATTTCTGTGGAATTTTCACCACCCCTAACACGTGACATATATTCCTTTGTTGAAAAAACATTATATCCACTATTTTTTAGTGCTTTTACAATTATTGTTTCCACAGTTTGGATACCTTGACCCGCTTCTCCACAAAGAACTATGCTGATATCATTTCCTGATGAATTGTTTGACATTTCAACCCTCCTAAAAATAATCAAAAAAAACTCATTTCTTGTATAATAATTTATACTTTGTTTTACTTAAACTTTGTTTTAAAAGCTAATTAAAGGAAATTTAAAGCTTTAATTAATATTTAAGAAGGTTAAATTTTTGCTTTGTCGATATAATATTAATTAATTAAGGAGATTTAGCCACTTCTAAATAATCGATAAATATTCAATGGATTGGATTCAAAAATAGATAATTTAAAAAAAAGAGAATAAAGTAGAGTATTACTTACTTTCGGATTATTAGATGTTTAAATTCTTTTTAGCCCATTTTGAACCTGATTTTAATATATCCAGATTTACAGGAATCATTTTAGGTTTTTTTGCAAATGCTTGTTTAACAGCATCCTCAAAAACTTTTTCAGATAGTTCTGTTGAAATGGCCATCAATACACCTAACATTGCTGTATTTGCTGCCTTTCCAACACCATGTTCCTTTGCAATTTTTAAAGCTGGAACCCCTATTGCTTTAATATTTCCTGGTGATTTAAATTCCCCAATTTCAGTATCATACAGGATTATACCATCTTTTTTAACTCTTACTGCGAATTCTTCTAGTGAAGGTTTGTTAAGTGCCACTAAAATATCTGGATGGTTTACAACAGGAGATCCTATCATTTCTCCAGATATTACAACAGTACAATTGGAAGTCCCTCCACGCTGTTCTGGACCATATGAGGGATACCATGAAACATGACGACGAGCTTTACATGCTGCCTCTGCTAATATGAGACCCATACTCAGAACACCTTGACCACCAAATCCTGATATCTTTACAATTTTAGTTTCAAAATTTGGATCATAGATTGCTTCCATTGTACTGTCCAATTCTACTTCAAATATTTTATCTAGCGATTCCTTCGAAAAATCACTTTTTTCCCGGCACAAAGGTTCAACCTCAGATGTTCTGTCTCTGAATTTTGCTAGTGGGAATTCAACTTCCATCTGTTCATTCAGAAATTTTTCAGCACTTTCTGCATCTTGTCTTAGGTTAGTTGGACATGGCGAGAGTAGCTCTACAAATGCATAACCTTTTCCATCTCTCTGTATTTCTAACGCTTTTTTAACTGCTATTTTAGCCATTCGAATATGTGATGCATCTGAAAGTGAAGCTCGTTGAATAAAGACAGGAGCCTTAAGATTATTTAAAAGTTCACTCATATGTAATGGGTAGCCTGTATAGCGAGGGTCTCTTCCTTCTTGACATGTCACTGTGACTTCTCCAACCAATGTTGTTGGAGCCATCTGCCCCCCAGTCATTCCATAGACTGTGTTATTAATAAAGAAAACAGCCATCTTCTCGCCACGATTAGCTGCTTGAATAGTTTCATTAAGTCCAATTGATGCTAAATCTCCGTCTCCCTGATAAAGAATTACAATTGCATTATCTTCTGCCCGAGATATACCTGTTCCCACTGCAGGAGCTCTTCCATGTGCAACTTGTACATGTCCACAGTCGAAATAGTAATAAGCAAAAACAGCACATCCAACAGGACTGGTCATTACCATCCTATCTTGGATACCCAATTCATCTACTGCCTCACCTATAAGTTTATGGAGAATTCCATGTCCACATCCTGGACAGTAATGGGTTGCAGTTGGTGCACTTCCACCTTTACGTGGAAATTCGTTTAGGATTGACTTAGGTTTAGCTAATACCCTTTCATTGGATTTTTCAATCTTTTTTGACATCTATCCACCTCCACCAACTTCTATGATTTTATTTAAGATACTTTTCACATCAACTAGGTTTCCACCCATTCTGTTAACGAGTTCAACTGGACGACTGCAGCCAATTGCCAGAACTATGTCTTCTAGCATTTGTCCATTACTCATTTCTACTGATATGAATGTGCATTCTCTGTCTTCAGCTATATTTTTGAGGGCTTTTCCAGGGAAAGGGAAGAGAGTTTTTGGTCTGAATAATCCTGCTTTTATTCCACGTTCTCTTGCATTCTCAACAGCTGATCTTGCTATCCTACTACTAATCCCATACGCCACAAGGATTATTTCAGCATCTTCTATCTGATATTCCTCATATTCAACTTCTTTATCCTTTATTTCCTGATATTTATCTTGTAGTTTATAGTTAAAATCTTCTAATTGCTCAAAATCAAGAAAAATTGATGTTACAAGATTTTTCTTGGTTTCACTGTTTCCACAAACTGCCCATGATGTGTCAATGACTGGTTTTATAGCTTCCTCGGGAAATTGTAGTGGTTCTACCATTTGCCCTAATACTCCATCTGCCAAAACAACAACAGGATTTCTGTATTTATCTGCCAGATCAAATGATTTTATTGTGAAATCACACATTTCTTGAACAGAGTTAGGGGCTAAAACAATGTTTTTATAGTTTCCATGCCCTCCACCTTTAACCAATTGTGTGTAATCAGCTTGTTCAGGACCAATATTTCCTAATCC
>CAAGKR010249815.1_pt1 | contig 22934 bp, 22 predicted proteins | sample 2556971 | NCBI WGS metagenome assembly CAAGKR01 (sample SAMEA5207829, study PRJEB30636) | soil metagenome | biome: forest; feature: boreal; material: soil | place: USA | collected 2011-09 | depth 1 m | reverse complement strand
TTAGTAAAATATGAAAAGATTGAAAAATAATCATACCCATTATCAAATGAGGTTAATAGAAATTATCTAAAGATTAGAAAAAGATTACGTAAGTAAGTTACGTATGTAAGGTGTGTTGTAAAATTGAAGATACGTAAAAGATATCATCTTAAAAAGAAAATGCTCAAAGACGTGGAAACGAAACTTGGTGATTACTCAACAATTCTGAAACCAAATAGTAAAGTTGAACTAATTGAAACAGATTCGGAAGATATAATACTAATAGATGGTACCCCTATGATTATGTGGATAGATGGAGAACCGTTTCCAACAATTAAAGGTGCTCTAGAATTAGATATCCAATCAAGATATGTTGTGGTAGATATGGGTGCAGTTAAATTTGTTATTAAAGGTGCAGACATAATGTCCCCAGGTATCACAGATGCAGATCCAAATATAAAAGAAGGAGATCTAGTGATTATAATCGAAGAAAGCCATAGAAAACCTCTGGCAACAGGTAGAAGTCTTATATCTGGTCCTGAAATGGTCAAAAACCGTGAAGGTAAGGCTATAAAAACAATACATCATATCGGGGATAAATTGTGGGATTTAACTATTTAATCCCTCAATTCATTATAATGGAATTCAAAATTTAAATTAAGAATTGAGGTGTTTAAATGGTAGTATTGAGATATGATTCAGGGAATGTAATATCATCTAAAGTACATGGTATAGGCATTTTAGCAATTGGATCCCACCTTGAAAATCATGGTGCCGCCCTTCCAATAGATACAGATTCTAAAATTGCTGCATATATTGGACTTCAAGCATCATTAATTACTGGAGCAAAATTTCTTGGAGTTCTCTATGCTGCAACAGAGTATCCACATATAAATCATGGAGTGCACCTTAAACCAGAAGACTTAGTTAATAAACAATTAATACCAACACTAAAATCAGCAAAAAAATGTTTAAATTTAGACACCATAGTTCTTGTAAATGGTCATGGTGGTAACTTACCAATTAAAGATTATCTAAATGATATTAATGAAAAAACAGGGCTTAACATTGTTTTTAATAATAAGATAGTGGAAATTGAAGGGCCACATGCAGGAACAGGTGAAATATCAATAGGAGCGTTATTAGGATTTTTAGATGTGTCTAAAATTAAGGAACACTGCGACTTTGATAAGTATCCCGAGGTGGGAATGGTTGGTTTTAAAAAAGCGAGAGAAACTGACATAGGAATCGAAAAGGGTGCACGAGAAATTGAACAATTGGGAGTTAGAGTAGATATGAACCTTGGTGAATCACTCCTTGAGGCAGCGATAGTCGATGTGATAAACGATGTAAAAAAAATTGTGGATAAATATTAATTTTCTATCTTTTTAATCAACCTAGTACATTCATTAACTATTTTAACCCTGTTAAAAGCGTCAGCAATTCTTCTAACTGCTTCAATTACCCTTATTAATGAATCAAGCCATGAAAAAATGTCTCCCGCATAGGCATGTATACCATAATCCTTTAAGAGTTTTTTACTAATGTCTGCTGGGTCGTACTTTAACATTCTGTACTTTAACATTTTCCTTGAAAGTTCCATCTGGAAACAATCACAAAATGGCCTGTCTTTACACCTACACGATAAAAATTCAATCTGAAGATTTATTAGTAGTTCCTGGAATTTAGGTTCAAGCTTTGATATGGCATCGGCTGAACTCAAAATATCAAGAGTGGAGTCTGCAAAGAGCCTTGATGAAATATTAGCCCTTAATGCTCGTGCAAGTTTTTGACTGATCCTGGTTGATAGATAAGCATTTTCAAAGGGTTTTAAACCTACTGCAATATCAAGTGGTTCCAAGGGCTTTTTGTTGATTATACCTGTTTTAATGTGGTTAGCATCCTCATAGTTTAAAAATGACATCGAGACAGCACGCCCATAATGAGTTGGTGATAGTTTACCCTTCATCTCGACTGCAAAACCATAATCAAGTATGAGGTTACATGCCATGTTAATGTTCATGGGAATATCTTCAGTTGCGTAGACATTTTTAAGTTCACTAACATTATTGGCTGTTCCAGCACATAGATCTGAAAGTACTTGTTCAACCACTGCGTCTTCGGTGTAGTGTACATTGATGGGTTCCACATCACTTTCTAATAGTGCAACTGCACGCATATCTTCTGTTATGTCATCGTATTTCAATCCTACCTCTGGTATTAAGTATACCTTGCCCATATCATGGTAAGATGGTCTTCCAGCCCTTCCAAGCATTTGGGAAAACTCGTTGGGTGTTAACCATTTGTTCCCCATTGTAAGAGTTTCGAATATAACTTGAGAAGCTGGAAAATCAACTCCGGCAGCAAGTGCTGCAGTTGTTACTACAGTGGACATTTCCTGTTTTAAGAAATCCTTTTCTATTTTACTTTTTTTAGCATAAGAAAGTCCCGCGTGATAGGCCGCAGCATTTACACCTCTCTTAATTAGATAATCTGCTATTGAATGGGTTTTTCTCCGGGAATTTGTGAATATTATAGTCTGGCCTTTAAATCCCTTGGCAGACACATTCTTGTACTCCTGTTTTGCAAGTCTTTGCATAAGATCCTCTTTGTCATGTTCAGACCTTGCAAATATAAGATGTCTCTCCAATGGAACCGGGCGCTTGTCATACTCTACTAGTTTCATCTTGAACTTATCAGCTATTTCACGAGGATTTTTAATAGTAGCGGATAAACCTATAACTTGTAGATCAGGAAATAAAGTTTGTAATCTACGTATTAATCCCTTCAGACGTGGGCCCCTTTCATCGTCATCAAGCATATGAATTTCATCAACAACTACTGTACCGAGTTTTCCAAGTTCAGATGATTTACCAGAACGTAAAAGGAAATCAAGACCTTCATAGGTTCCAACTACTATTTCCGCATCCCTCACACGTTCATCGTGTATTGAAAGTTCCTCTTTTGCATTTATCCTACTCATTCCCACACGTATTGAAACTTTAAGTCCAAGTTTTTTGTACTTCTTTTTAAAGTCTCTGTGCTTCTGGTTGGCAAGTGCAACTAATGGTGTTAGAAATATGAATTTTTCACCCTTCATTGCTCCTGGAACTCCTGCAAGTTCGCCTATGAGAGTTTTACCACTGGCTGTAGCTGATACAACCAGGAGATTTTGACCTTCAAGAAGTCCTTCATCGAGTGTAAGAGCTTGTACTGGCAGTAAATGTTTTCCATGGCCCTTTAATATTTTTTTTAACTCGGATGGAATTTTTAGGTCGTCCATACTCACTTTGACTTCTTGATCTTTACCTGTACCTATCTTGTCGTATAATGTTAAGTTAGGATTTTTCACGGGATTGAATCTTGGATCAAACATACTCAAAACTAGTTTCAAGTCTCCTGTTTTGTCTAGTATTCTTTTGAAGTTTTCAAATGTGCTCATGTCAAATGATCGTGCCTTTAATTCTCGTTTTATCTCTTCTTCTGCACATTTTCGACAGATATATTCATTATGATAGAGGTAAGAAGAATCTCTACGGATTAAGGTTATAAAACCTTCAAAAGTGCAGTGTCTACACATAAGTGTTCTTTTAAAGGGTATGTCCAAAGAATTTAACATTTCTTCGGTCTCAATGTCTTCACCTATGAGATATACGTTCTGTTTTCGTAATATTTTAATGGCTTCGCTCGGAGGTAAAAGGCTCTCATTTTCTGGATCCTTTTTAACTATGAATTTATATGGTCTTACTTTATCCCCTGTCCTTTTCAGTTTCAGGTAACCATAAAATAAAGGCTGTCTCCGAGTATTGACTGCACCCTTGGCGCTGCCAATTGGAAACATTTCCAATATTTTTTTATTTTTCCTTAAAATTATCATTTTTCTTGATTTGCTAAAATTAATTCCTAATTCACAGTGTCAGTTCATGGGATTTGCATAAAAAAAATAGAGAATTCGAGACATACACGGTTTAAAATTAAATATCTTCTTCTGATTCTTTAGTCAAGATTTCAACTGCCTGTTCCCTCAGTTTAAATTTCATAATTTTACCGCTTGCAGTTAGTGGGAACTCTTGAACGAAGAAGATATGTTTGGGCACTTTGTAACGTGCTATTTTATGTGATGCATAATCTCTAATATCCTCTGAAGTCAACTGTGATCCTTCTTCTTTTATTATGAATGCTCCAATTATTTCCCCATATTTTTTATCTGGTATTCCAACGACCTGTACATCCATAATACCGTCTATGGTGTGAATGAATTCCTCTATTTCCCTAGGGTAAATATTCTCCCCACCCCTTATGATCATGTCTTTGATACGACCCACAATTGAGTAATATCCTTCTTCATCACAAGTGGCCAGATCTCCGCTGTGAAGCCATCTATCTTCATCTATAACTTCTTTGGTTTTTTCAGGCATTTTATAATATCCCTTCATGACATTGTAACCTTTACAGCATATTTCACCAGTCTGATTGGTTCCGAGAGTTTCACCTGTTTCAGGGTCCACAATTTTAACCTCACAATTTGGAAGGGGTTTTCCCACGGTTTCAACACGCTTTTCAAGTGGATCATCAACACTGGTCTGTGTGAATCCTGGTGAACCTTCTGTAAGTCCGTAAACGCTGGTTATTTCTGTCATGTGCATGTCCTTAACAACTTTTTTCATTGCCTCGATTGGACACGGTGAACCCGCCATTATACCAGTACGAAGGGATGATAAATCAAATATATCAAACATTGGGTGGCTGAATTCTGCAATGAACATGGTTGGAACTCCGTACAATGCTGTACATTTCTCCTTTTGTACAGCACCAAGCACCATCAAGGGGTCGAAAACTTCTATCATTACCATTGTGGCCCCATGGGTTATTATGGCCATAACTGCCAACACAATACCGAAACAATGGAATAATGGAACAGTGATACATAATCTATCCTCTTCAGTGAATTTTTGCCTTTCACCTATATAATAACCGTTGTTGAGGATATTTCTATGGGTGAGCATCACTCCCTTTGGAAATCCTGTTGTTCCACTGGTGTACTGCATATTAACAACATCACGATTACTAAGAGTCTTTTTAACGGTTAAAAGATCTTCATCATCACTGTGTTTACCCAAAAGCATCAATTCATTGGTATTGTACATTCCCCTGTGCTTTTCCTGTCCAATATAAATGACATGTTCTAAAAATGGAAACTCCTCACTTTTTAAACAACCCCTTTCTTGGGTTTTTAGCTCAGGAACCAATTCATATATAATATCAATGTAATCAACATCCTGATAACCATCAATAATCGCAAGTGTCTTCATATCGGACTGTTTAAGCACATATTCTAATTCATGACCCTTGTATGCAGTATTTACTGTCACAAGTACAGCTCCAATTTTAGCTGTTGCAAACATGAAAGTGAGCCAATCTGGTACATTTTTAGCCCATATTCCTACATGATCTCCTTTACCAATACCTAAGGTTAGAAGCCCTTTTGCGAGCATGTTAACGCGTACATCAAAATCTTTATAAGTAAACCTAAGGTTTCTGTCAGGATAAACCATAAAATCCCTTTCAGGATATTTTTCAACCTGTTTCTCTAGGAAATCTCCTAGGGTATCTTCAGTAAAAAGCATTTTCCCACCCCAAATCATCTTTTACGAGTTATTTATCGGCATATGTAGATTTAAAATATTTTATGATTGATTATTATTTCTTTAATCATTCAGAAATTATATGTTCTATCAACTGCTCTTTAATAGAGTCAGGTATTGGTATACTCTTTTTTTCTATAAAATCAAAGTGTACTACAACTGCTTTTCCTTTAACTGCTCGTTTTCCATTTTGCCAAGCTTCATGACCCATGGTAAATGAGCTGTTTCCAATTTTTTCAATAAATGTTCTTATCTCAACGTCTTCTCCATAATACATTTCGCTTAGGAAATCGAATTCTGTTCTCACCATTATGAGCTTCCAGTTTTCATATTTAAGATCAAGATCAGGAGTGAACATTCTAAATATTGGATTTCTGGCTTGTTCAAACCACACTGCAAGTACTGTATTGTTGACATGGCGAAGTCCATCAATATCGCCGAACCTTGGAGTTACAACTGTTTTATACATTTAATTCCTCTTTAAATCATAATTTAATAGTTATTTCGAACTTGAAAATTTTGTTTAATCATCCATTTTGAAACTTTTTTCTAATAAAAAAAATTTATTCAGATGGCGTGTATATTACAGCCAGTATTTTGGCTTCATCATTATGAGCATGGAGTTCATGAGGAACAACAGAATCATAGTAGATACTATCTCCTTCAGATACTAGATAAGTTTCTTTACCATAAAGAACTTCTATTTCACCTTTCATAACAAATATGAACTCTTCACCTTCGTGGGATGAAAGTTCATAATCCTTGGTAATTGGAGGGTGTACATCGATTAAGAATGGTTCCATGTGTCGATCGGACTTACCAGATGCAAGTGAATAGAATTCCAATTTACTGTCATTAAGATTATTATTTTTACCCGAAAACCTGATTACATTTTCAGATTTACCTGATTTTATTAATACCGGTCCTGTTTGAGGTGCATCGTCTAAAAAAGTACCAAGACGAACATTTAAAGCTTTTGCAATCTTTAAAAGTGGCGATAATGAAGGGATGAGTGCTCCGCTTTCAAGTCGTTCAATGAGTTCAACACTTAGATTACTTTCGCTTGCAAGTTCTTCTATAGAAATTTTTTTAATCTCTCTTAATTGACGTATTTTTTCCCCAACTTGAATTTCTGACATTAAATCACCTTTTAAACGTCCATTTATTTATTATATAAATTATTTTTTTAAATTAACCATATCGCTAGACATAGTTCATTATTATCATATTAATCTTATTTTTTCATTATCAGAGTATTAAATAGTTTATATTGTTATCATTCCAATCTCAAAGAAAAAAGAATATGATCTAATTAATATGGGAATTCTAAGTGTTAGTAAAATTGGTTGTTGTATTCTTTGTTGTGTTGTTTGTTGGTATGACGGTGGTATTGTTTGTAACATTTAACACAATTCGCTTTGTAATGTATACCGGTTGGAAGTTAGGGTCTCCAATTGTTGTAATCTGTTGCTGACTACTCAAATTGAGTTTTGGTATGGTTATACCACTTAGTTGTTCATTTCCAATTTTTGTAACATTAACTGCAGATGCAACTCCAAATGCTATTAATGCTATCATTAAAACTATGAACAAAGTTCCAGATTTCTTTGGATTCATTATAATCTACCCTATCTTTTTATTTATTAGAATGAACTGTTTTTCAGTTTATTGATATATCATCCGAATATATTATACTTCATCAATTGATTGGGTATCTGTTATTTAATTAGACACCAAATATTCACTATTATTTTGCTATATTACTCAAATCATTTATATGCTACCACAGTGATTCATTACTCCTTAAAATTGTAACAATTTGTAAATCTTATTTAAACATTAAAAATTGAGTAAAAATAGAAAAAAATTGTAAATGACTTCGATACATTTTAAAATATATCAAATTCACTCTACTGTAACACATTTAGCAAGATTTTTAGGTTTATCCGGATCTATACCTCTTTCAATACTGATGTAGTAAGATAGAAGTTGTAATGGTACAACGTATGGTATTGGGGATAAAATTTCACTTATATCATTATCCATTCCAATAATATCATCTGATTCTAATCTTAAAGCTGCATCTTCCGATGAACCAACACCTATAATACTGGCTCCCCTAGCCTTCACTTCTTCTACATTACTCAAAGTTTTATCATGACGCTCTCCAGGAGGCACAACTGCCAATACAGGTACTTCATCATCAATTAGAGCTAATGGTCCATGTTTGAGTTCACCAGCTGCATAACCTTCTGCATGTATGTAAGTAATTTCTTTAAGTTTTAAAGCACCTTCTAATGCAGTAGGATAGGAAAATCCTCTTCCAAAAAAGAAGAAATCAGTTGAATTTTTATACTTCTTAGCAATTTGGATTATGTGATCCTCCTTTAAAAGGGCATTTTTCATGAAACTCGGAACCTTCTGAAGTTCTTCTAAAAGATTATTGTTGCCATCCATTGCAATTGCAAGCATGTAAATACATGTTAACTGACTTACATACGTTTTTGTGGCTGCAACTCCTATCTCAGGACCAGCTCTTGTATAAATAACATGGTCAGCTTCTCTAGTCGCAGTACTTCCCACAACATTCACTATTGCAAGGGTTTCTGATTTTTTATTGGCGATTTTAAGAGCTCTGAGAGTGTCAGCTGTTTCTCCAGATTGACTTATCAATATAACCAGGGTTTTTGCATTGAGGGCACCTTCAGAGAATATGAATTCAGATGCCAATACAACATCTGTTGGGATTCCTAGCATGGTTTCGAATAAATATTTCCCTACTAAAGATGCATGATAAGATGTTCCACAGGCCACAAAACATATCCTGTTGAATTCTGGAAACTTGGAAACCACATTCTCAATCTCTGGAAATTCCATGAGCGTATTCCTAATCACTTCGGGTTGTTCGTGTATTTCCTTTAGCATGAAATGTTTGTATCCACCCTTCTTTGCCATATCAGATGTCCATTCAATTATATTAATCTTTTTATCCTGTACATTCCCATCAATATCTTTTATTACAACCCCATCAAGGTCTAGGACTGCCATTTCATTGTCATCTAGGTAGATAACCTTTTTGGTATGTTCTAATATAGCAGGAACATCTGATGCAAGGAAAAATTCATTTTCCCCGATACCCACTATTAAAGGGCTCTCCTTTCTAATACCTATTATTTTATTTGGTTCATCAGCTGAAATAGCTGCTATAGCATAAGATCCTTGAATATCCTTTGTAGCTAGTCTAGATGCTACTTCCAAACCATTTCCCATTTCCATGTATTTCTCAATTAAATGAGGTATGACTTCAGTATCTGTATCGGATGTGAATATATGACCTTCATCTTGAAGTATTCTTTTTAATTCTTTGTAATTCTCAATTATCCCATTATGAACTACTGCTATTCTCTTTTTACAGTCGGTATGAGGGTGGGCATTTTTACCCGTTGGAAGACCATGCGTTGCCCATCTAACATGTGCTATCCCCATATTTCCAGGAATATCCGTTAGATCTAGTTTTTTCTGGACATCATCTATTTTACCTTCATCTTTTTTGATGTATATATCTCCAGAAAGTGTTGCTATTCCAACAGAATCATAACCTCTGTATTCTAGCCTTTGAACGCAGTCTAAAAGTACGGGTGCTGCTTTATCTTTAATTATACATGCTACAATTCCACACATGATTTCACCAGAGAATGTAATTATATTTTTAATAATTATATGATCAGTTTTAATACCAAATATAATATTTTAATTCTACAAATTTATGTAATCCTGAAAACCAACTCATATCATAATATGTCTTTTGCATTATTGACATTTACTATTTATGAATGCCAATATCATATAAAATTATCATGATTCCAATAAATCTCCATAATAAATACTGGTTGGTTTATAGATGAAATTTTAAAGCATCTTATAATATTTATTTTAATGGCCTATCTAACTTAATTTTAAATAGCAAAAAAGAGGAATGGCTTATTAAAAAATAGTTTAGGACTTAATACTGGTTTTTACCTGTTAAATCCAACTAAAATATCCTTGTTTACTTCATTCAAATTATCACATCCTGTAAGGATCATTGCTTTCTTTAGATCATCCTTTACATACTTGTAATACATCTTAACAGCGGTATCTCCCCCAGATATGGACAATCTTGCTAATGGCCTACCTATGAGAGCAATATCTGCACCTAATGCGAGTATCTTAAGCACATCAAATCCTGTCCTAACAGCACCATCTGCCAGTATGGGAATCTTTCCCTTTATATTATTTGTAATATCTGGTAGTACATCAGCCACTCCCTGACCACCATCTAAAACCCGCCCGCCATGATTAGATACGTAACATGCACCAGCACCCGAATCTAATACACTTATTGCATCTTCAGTGCACATGATCCCTTTAAAAATCACGGGTTTTTCTGTAGAGTCAACCAGTTCTGTGATCTCCTTTTCACTCTTACGATACAAAGGTTTATTTGATGCATTCCAGTAAGTAGATCCCACCCCATCAAGATCTACACCCAATGCAATCACATCCATTTCTTCTGCTAATTTTATCAACTGCAATAGTCGCTCTTGTGATTGTGGTTTAAATATCGGTATACCCCATCCATGATTTTCTCCAACAATTTTAACTCCTAGGTCATCAGGACTCTCTGGAGTATTTCCAACCAATCCAATTGAACCCGAAGACATAGCCCCTTTTAAAAGCCCCCTATAAAGTGCATCTTCGGGCACAACATCGTTCATACTGGATTTAACTCCCGAAAGACTGGCACCCATAAATGGAACCCCAATTTTCTTATTAAATATTGAAACAGACATTTCAGGCTCTTTATGTTTCTTTATAACCCGCATTTTCAGTTTAAATCCTTGAAGTGAATTATAGTTAGCCTCAAATGTTTTTCCCTGTCCTGCACCCCCAAAACCTATGGGTGCACCAAATTTTTGTCCTGTACAAGTCCGATCTGGCTGGCCATCACAGACAGGATACTCACCACAAATCCCAGTTAACATTTTTCGAGCTATTGAACGATAATAGTTCAAATCCTTTGTATCATGCTGTGTTTCCGTATAGGCAGTCATTTTAAGGGAAAAAATATCGTCACGAATCTCTTGAAGGTACTCTTTAGGCATTCCACAAACCGGGCAAAGCCATGAATCTGGAATATCTCCTATAGATGTGTCTGGTTTAAGGTTAGTATCAGGGTCACCCTTGTCTTCATCATATGCATAGGTATTGCAATAAGTACAGATGTATTTCATTTAATTTTGTCTCCATAGTTGATAATATTTACATAGCATCCTATTTATCGTTAAAACGGTTTTGTGATATTATTTTTAAATCAAATAATTTGTCTGCTTCGTCTGCAGAGAGAATTCCCCTCTTTAAAACTATATTTTTAATGGATTCTTTAGTTTCCATTGCTTCTTCAGCAATTTCAGCCGCCTTTAAATAGCCAATTTTAGGTGAAAGAAGGGTTATGAGACTGGGATTCATACCAGCAGTAGTTGTTAAACTTGATTCGTCTATAGTGATATCATTTATACAACGTGATTGGAAGACCGGAAGATAATTATTCAACAATTTAAGTGATTCAAGAATATTATAAGTCATAATGGGAGTCATAACATTCAGTTCAAGTTGTCCCGCTTGTGCAGCCAGTGATACAGCCGTATCATTTCCTATAATCTGATACGATATCATGTTTAAACATTCTGCCATTACAGGATTAACTTTTCCAGGCATGATAGATGATCCTGGTTGAACAGGAGGTAAGATAATATCACCAAGTCCAGCTGTGGGCCCCGATCCCATCAGACGCAGATCATTTGCTATTCTTATCAATTCCATTGCAAATTCCCTGAGAGAACCTGAAAAAGCAGCCATCTGTGACCTGCTCTGTAATGCTTCGTGACTGTTGGTTGCAGGTACAAGATCAAGGGAAGTTAGTTTATTAAGATTTTTTATTACATTCTCTCTGTACAAAGGAGGGGTGTTAATTCCGGTTCCTGTAGCTGTACCTCCTATTGCCACTTCTAGAAGATCATTTCTTCTTTCATGTATTCTCGATCCAGCCCTAAGAATTGCACACCCATATGCAATGAATTCATCACCTACAGTCACTGGCATAGCATCCATCAAATGGGTTCGACCAGATTTTGGTATATTGATAAACTCTTTACCCTTCTTTTTTAGAGAAAGGCCCAAATTAGTGATAACATTTAGGAGAACGTCTGCATTGTGTATAATTGCAATATGGGATGCTGTTGGAAATGTATCATTGCTGGATTGTGATCTGTTAACATGATCGTTAGGGCTTAAATATTCATATTCACCCCTTTGTTTGCCCATTATCTCGAGTGCACGGTTGGCAATCACTTCGTTGATATTCATGTTAAAGGATGTTCCAGCTCCTGCTTGAAATATATCGATCGGGAATTGATCAAGATAATTTCCCATCAGAATGTCATCTGAAGCTTTTAAAATAGCCTCACCACGTTCTTTATCAAGAAAAGACAACTCCATATTGGTAAGGGCTACTGCTTTTTTTAATTTAACATATGCCATTATAAGTTCAGAACTTTCACCAATACCGCTAATAGGGAAATTTTCTATTGCTCGGAGTGTTTGAATTCCATAATATGCCGTAGCAGGGATTTCCTTTTCTCCTAAAGAGTCTTTCTCCCGACGCGTGTCCATCATAGATCCTCTCCCTCTTTTTCCAATTGTTCTCGAGCTTTGGCAATTGCAATTAGTGGTGGCACATCTTTGGGACATACACGTCGACAATTACCATGAAATTTACAATCCCACCATCCGCGAGGTATATCTGCAATTTTAAGACGTTCAATACCATTTTCTTCCCTTGGATCTATATAGAATCTGTATAACTTAGCAAGAGCTGCAGGACCAAGATATTCTGGATCACTATCATCTATTGGACACGATCCAAAACAAGCAGCACAGAGTATACAGTTAGTATAAAGTTCTAATTCTGGTATTGAACCCGGATCCATGAGTCTTTCCTTTTCAGGTGTAGAATCTGCTGGTTTAAAAACCGGTTCTATATCTTTATAATAATCAAAAAATTTCCCTATATCTACTATTAAATCTTTAATAACTGGGAGATGAGGTAAAGGTTCGACTAGAACCTCTTCCTTAGAATCCCATTCGACATTTTCTTCAATAGCCGGATATGGTGATAGTGGAATCTTGAGATCACCATTTAAAAGAGATGCTACTTGTGTCCTACAAGCTAGTCTTGGTACTTTGTTTATAAGCATTGCACATGTACCACATACAGCTCCCCTGCACGAATAATGGAATGCAATAGAATCATCAAAGTTTTGCTGAAATTGGAATAAAGCTCCAAGTACAGTCAACCCGGGTTTCGGTTCCAGCTCAAATGTGTCGTAGCGAGAATTTTTCATGCCATCATGATACCTGTACACCTTAATTTTCATTAGTATACACGCTCCTTAGGTTCAAACATTCCAAGAGTTACTGGTTTATATTTAATATTTAGATTTTTATCTTCTAATCCAATAAGAGTATGCTTTAAAAAGTTTTCATCGTCACGATTAGGATGATCTGTTCTCATATGTGAACCTCTACTCTCTTCCCGTTTAATAGCTCCTTTAGCAACCACTTCAGCTATTTTAAGCATACCTTCAAGTTCTAAAAACTGTATAAGTGTCTGGTTTACAGCTAAATCTTTATTATTAGGAGTGAGTTCTGATAATTTATCCTCCATCTTTAAAATTTCGTTTAAACCTTTTTCCATTCTTTGACCATTACGGAATATACCAAATTTTTGGAACATTAATTCTGTCATTTCATCTTTAACATCAAAGATGTTTGCACCCTTTTTTCGTTCCATAACTTCTTTAATTTTGGATTCAACATCATTTACTGCCGATTCTATAGGTAAGATATCTGGTTTCTGAAAATTATTAATATCATTAATGATTGTATCTGCCACCAATCTACCAAATACAACAGTTTCGAGGAGGGAATTTCCACCTAGCCTGTTAGCCCCGTGCACACTAATACATGCACATTCTCCTGCAGCATATAACCTTGGAAGAATTGTAGATCCATTAATGTCCACATCAATTCCACCCATAGAATAATGCTGTCCCGGTTGGACCGGTATTGGTTCTTTAATAGGGTCAACACCTGCAAAATCCATTGCTATCTGTCTTATTCCAGGTAATCGTTCCATAATACGATCAGAGCCTAAATGGGTTAGATCTAAATGTACATATCCCTCATCATAACCTCTTCCTTCCCGGATCTCCTGTTCAATTGACCTTGCAACAACATCTCGAGGGGCTAAATCCACAGAATTAGGTGCATATTTCTCCATGAAACGCTCCCCCTGGCTATTAACAAGAATACCACCCTCACCCCTTGCACCTTCACTCATCAAAATATTGGTGCCGTACAATGTGGTTGGATGAAATTGTACAAATTCCATATCCTTTAATGGTACACCCGCTCCTAGTGCCAATGCCAGACCATCGCCAGTATTTATAAGTGCATTAGTCGACCTGTTAAATACCCTACCAAATCCACCTGTTGCCATGAGCACTGCTTTTGAAATGAAACCATGTATTTTACCGGTCATTATCTCGATTGCAGTACATCCAATACATCTACCCCTATCCTTTACAAGAGACGTCACGAAAAATTCTTCATAAAAAGGAAAATTCCTATCTAAAACCTGTTCATATAAAGTATGGAGTGCATTATGTCCTGTTCGATCGGCAGCATAACAAGTTCTAGGAAATCCCGCACCTCCAAATGGACGCTGTGCAATTTTTCCATTCTCTAGTCGTGACCATACTGTTCCCATATGTTCAAGTTCGTATACAGTGGCTGCAGCCTCATTACACATCTTTTCAACAGCATCCTGATCAGCAAGATAATCTGATCCTTTAACTGTATCATAGGCATGCATTTTCCAGTCATCAGAAGCACCATCATCACCAGGAACATTACCAAGTGATGCATTCATACCTCCTTGCGCTGCAACGGAATGTGACCTGAGTGGATGTACCTTAGAAATTAGTGCCCCACTCAAACCAGAATTTGAAATTTGAAGAGCCGCCCTTAGTCCAGTCAGCCCCCCTCCTATGATAATCACATCATGATAATGAATAGATTCTACTGTACTGGCAACACCAACTTCATTGTCATGCTTTAAAGATTTTGATACAATAATGTAAACCCCTCCAGATTCCTATTTACCATAATAAATTAAAAAATGTAGAAGATTGGAATTTTCATTTTATCAACCGGTTTTTTTCTTATTGAAACAATCCAAATATTAATAGTTAGTATAATCCCATTTTAAGCTCAAATATGTTTTTACCCTAAAAATGTACTGGTTACATGAATTATCATAATCTTAATTTATAATTTCATGAATTAATATTTTTGGAATTGATATTAATCTCTGTTATAAATTATGAAAAGTAAATATCACCAATGAAATCAATAATAGATAAAAAGTAAGTATTTTTCAACTAGTAATGCTTAGTATATTTAATAAAGATGGCATTAAAAAGAATTTATTTCTTACCAAATTTTTATTTAAGTGTTTAAAGAATTTTAGTATATATGATTGTTTACAGATTATAGAAAATTTATTATAAAAAAAATTCAATGGAAGTTTAAAATGAATCCAAAAATGGGAAATCTGATATATGCTGGTAAAGCAAAGGATGTATACGAAACAGACGATCCAGAGTCAGTGATTGTCAAATTCAGGGATGATATAACTGCTGGTGATGGGGTTAAAACTGAAAACCTCGTTAACAAAGGTTTTTATAATTCAATAATTTCTTCAAAGTTTTTCGAAGTTCTTGAAGAAGCAGGAATAAAAACCCAATATATAAAATTAATTAAACCAGGTTATATGCTTTGTAAAAAGCTTCAAATGATACCATTGGAAGTTATCACACGAAACATTGCAGCAGGAAGTCTTTTAAAAAAGTTCCCATTCAAGAGCAGACAAGAATTAAATCCCCCAATCATACAAATGGACTATAAAAATGATGAATATCACGACCCAATGTTAAATGATTCCATTACAATCGCATTGGGTCTTGCAAATCAAGAGCAACTCGACATGATAAGGGATATAACAATAAAAATCAATGAAGTTCTAAAAGATTTTCTTTTGACTAAAAATATCCTATTTCCTGATTTTAAGATTGAATACGGATTTGATACCCATGGAAACATAGTTTTGGGTGATGAGATAAGTCCAGACACATGTAGATTTTGGGATTCACAAACAAATGAGGTTTTAGACAAAGACCTTTTCAGAAAGGGTGAATCTGGAGTTATGGATGCTTATGTCGAAGTGGCATCAAGGATACTGACAAAAGAAGAGTTTAAAAAATGGGATATTGAAAAACTTTGAATCTGAAATTTAATTAAAAAAAATATTTTAAAACATAAAATCAAAATTACATATAAATCAGGATAATAAATTTCAATTAATATTCAAAAGGATTGGTGAATAGAATGAAATATGATGCAGAGGTTAAAATAAGTCTGAAAAAAGGTATGTTAAATCCTGAAGCTGCAACCATACAAAGGGCTCTGGCTTTACTTGATTATCAAGTGGAAAATACAGCCACAGTAGACATTATCAAGTTTTCAATTGAGGGAGCAGACAAAGGGATAGTAAGAGAAGAAGTTGATGAAATGTGCCAGAGACTACTCTGTAATCCTGTAATTCATGATTACCATATTAAAATATCTCCAAAAGAGGAATAAAATATGAAAGTAGGGATAATAAGATTTCCTGGATCCAACTGTGATAGAGATGTTTTCCATGCATTAGAACTGGCAGGTGCTGAACCAGATTATATATGGTGGAGCAAAAGGGACCTTTCAGATTTTGAAGCAATAGTAATTCCTGGCGGTTTCTCCTATGGAGATTATTTAAGAGCAGGAGCGATAGCAGCAATCACACCAGTGATTAATGGAATTAAAGACTGTGTTAAAGAAGGTAAACCTGTCCTGGGAATATGTAATGGTGCCCAGATACTTGCAGAGGTTGGACTAGTACCAGGGGTATTTACAGAAAACCAGAATGCAAAATTCATATGTGAATGGACAGAACTAAAAGTTGAAACCAGCAGAACACCATTCACAGCCATGTATAAGAAGAATGAAATAATAAAAATGCCAATAGCCCATGCAGAAGGCCGTTACTTTACAGAAGACCTTAAAACACTTCAAGACAATGATCAGATCGTGTTATCATTCGAATCAGAGAATCCAAACGGATCACTAAAATCTATAACGGGTGTATGTGACGAAGAAGGATTAGTATGTGCAGTGATGCCTCATCCAGAAAGGGCTTCAGAAACTATTTTAGGATCTGATGATGGTTTAAAATTCTTTAAAGGAATTGTTAATTATTGATTGATTTAAGAAATTTAATACCCGAACTATTGTAAGAGATATGATAATCTCAAAATTATAAATAAAAGCATGTTTTAACATTTCATTAACAGTATAAAAACTTAAAATAGGTTGATTTATCCAAAATTAATTAATTTGATAATAAAAATTTCACAGGTGAAAAACAAATGGTTGTATATTTGGTAGGTGCTGGACCCGGAGACCCTGATCTCATCACAGTTAAAGCTATTAAAGCTTTGAATAAAGCTGATGTAGTTATATATGATAGACTTGCAAATGAGGAAATATTAGAACATGCTGAAGGTGCTGAACTCATTTATGTTGGGAAAAAGTCTGGTGAACATTACAAAAAGCAAGATGAAATAAACCAGATCCTAATTGATCATGGACAAAAGCATGATGTTGTTGTCAGGTTAAAGGGAGGGGATCCTTTTGTATTTGGTAGGGGTGGCGAAGAGATGCTGGCTCTCTTAGATCAGGGCATACCTGTAGAATTCATACCAGGAGTTACTTCGGCTATCGGTGTACCTACATCGGCAGGACTTCCAGTAACACATAGGGGAGTTGCAACTTCATTAACAGTTGTTACAGGACATGAAGATCCCACAAAACCTAATAAACAAGTTAAATGGGATTTTAAAGCAGACACTATCATAATTTTAATGGGTATTGGACTATTGAAAGAAAATACTAGGGAAATAATGAAACATAAAGACCCTAATACTCCTGTTTGTGTGATCGAAAATGGTACTATGCCTGATCAGAGGATAATAACTGGGACACTCGAAAATATCACAGAAAAACATATAAATACACCGGCCCTTGTTATTGTAGGTCATGTTGTAAATGTTTTTAAGGAAGCTTTGCTTAAGAAATCGGATAATAAGAAGGATGAATAATGGAATACAATGAATTTAAGGGGAAAGTGATTGGTATAACTCGCCCAGCTGAGCGAGTGGATGAAGCTGTTAATATTGTAAAACAGCACGGTGGAACTGCAATAGTTGCACCAACAATTGAACTTCAAATATCAAATAGCCAGTCACTTCTAAATCTTTGTAAAATGGTTGGAGAACTGGACTGGTTAATATTAACATCACCCACAAGTATAATATCCCTACTTAAGCATTGTAATGATATTAAAGAACATTTAAATCCGTTTTGTCAGATTGCTGTTATTGGACCCAGAACAGAAAACTTTTTAGAAGAGCAGGGACTTAAAGCAGATGTGGTTGCCAAGGAATACACCGCAGAGGGCTTACTTGAAATTTTTAAAAAATTAGAAATTACAGATAAAAAGATTGGTCTTCCAAGAACTTTGGCGGCCCGGAACAAACTTCCTGAAGAGCTTAAGAAAATGGGTGCTAATGTATTTGTTGCCGAGGCATACAGATCTGGACTTCCCGAAAATAGGGATAAAGTTCAAGCACTAATAACTAGTATTATCAATAGAGAAGTTGATGCATTAACATTTACAAGTACATTAACAGTTCAAAACTTGTTTGAAATAGTTAAAGAAGAAAACAAAGATGAATTAATCGAAATTCTTAGAAATGGGGAGGTTATTGTTGTTGCTATTGGTCCCGTGACAGCCAAGCCCCTACAAAAACATGGCATCCCTGTTTTGATACCTGAAGAATATACTGTTGATGCCATGCTTGAGATTTTAATGGATAAGTTTAATGAGTGAATGTTTAAAGAAATGAAAGTTAATAATATAATATAAAATATAATTTGGATAAGTTTCCAAGGTGAGGATGAATATGAAAGCAATAATATGGCCAGTTTACATCGATTCAAAGAAAACCAAAAATGAGGGAAGGAAAATTCCTCTGGTTGATGCGGTGGAATCTCCAAAATTGCGAGAAATTTCCAAAGCAGCGGATAAACTCGGTTTAAATCCAGAAGTAGAAAAAAATAAATCATATTCCAAATCATGGTGGGAAATTTCTGGAAGGGTAAGTGTTGACAAGAACATGCCCAAGAGGGAGATCATGATTAAAATAAGTAAGATGATTAGTGGTACTCGAAAGAATTAATCATGATAAGAATTTTTATACTAAATTTTAATTTACATTCAAGGAGTTAAAATGCTTAAATCACATAAATCAATGAACTTATCGTTTCAAAAAGCGCATGAACTGGTTAATAAGTCTGAAGATATTAAAATATATACCCATATAGATTGTGATGGCGTTACAGCAGGTTCTATTCTTTCCTCTATGCTTGACAGGCTTGACAAGGATCATGAAATAGAATTTATTAGTCTAGATAAAATTGATGATCTTGAATCTGAAAATGAACTTACAATATTCTCTGATCTAGGATCGGGACAAGATATGAGTAAATTCTGTACATCAACATCTAAAACACTGATTCTTGATCATCATCCACCTCTTAGAAAAATGGATGAACCAGTTAATGGGAAACTTGTAGAATTAAACCCTCATTTCCATAATATTGATGGTTCATATGAAATTTCAGGGGGTGGAATGACTTATCTCCTTGCTAGAACATTTAGATATAACGATCTTAGTTGGATGGGTGTTTTAAGTGCTGTTGGAGATATGCAGAACAGTTTTTCAGGAAAGATGGTTGGTCTTAATAATGCCATATTGAATGAAAGTATTCAAAATAATTTAGTTGAATCAAAATACGACCTAGCCATCTATGGAAGACAGACCAGACCCATATTTGTAGCATTATCATATTTTGGAGATGTAAATCTCCCAATAACAAATAACAAAACTGAATGTCTTCTTCTCTTAAATAAACTTAATATCCCTTCTAAAAACGGTAGAAAACATAGATCTTTATGTGATCTTAGTATTGAAGAGAAAAGTAGATTATTTTCTGAGTTAGTTAGGATGCTAAGCAGGGAAGTCCCATCCCGATACGTTAAGTATGTGCCAAAGCTGATTTCAGGAGATTCTTACGAGTTTTTAATGGAAGAAAAGTACTCACCACTCAGGGATGCAAGCGAATTCTCAACTGCTGTAAATGCTTGTGGAAGGCACAGCCACCATAAGGTCGCCTTAAATGTGTTAAAAGGAGATAGAGGTGCTGGTCTCGATGAGATGGAACATTTAGCTCTTGAACATCGACGTTACCTTGCAAAAAAGATGGAATGGATTAGGGGTGACGACAGAATCATTCCCCTTAAAAACATTCAGTACTTTGAAGGTACCGAAATAAAAAGTGAAGTAATAGGAACCATAGCAGGGATGATATTAAGTTATGGCGACTGGAAAAAGCCAATTATAGGCTTTACACCAATAGGTGACGGTAAAGAGGGAATAAAGGTATCACTACGATGTTCTAGATTGCTTGCCTACGATGGTATCCACTTCGGAAATTTAATTAGAAGGGTTGCCAAGAAGGTTGGTGGAAGTGGAGGTGGACATTCCGTTGCCTGTGGAGCATACATACCTGAGGGTAGTACAGATAAGTTCTTAACACTCTTCGATGAAAGTTTGAAGGGATTAATATAATATTAAAATAAAGGGGATTTCACTGTGAAAGTTTTCAAGAAAAAAGGCGAACTCACAAGATTTCAGATTCTTGCAGATATTGCAAGGGAACAGCCCCATCTCAGACAGAAGGACATAGCACAAAAACTGGGAATTACTGTTCAAGCTGTTTCAGAGAATATTAAAAGTCTCGTTGATGATGGCTTTGTTGAAACTGGCATGGGTAATGCACGTTATAAAATAACCAAACGAGGCATAGAAAAGGTTAAAACTGAAGCTGTAAATCTCAGAAAGTATGCAGATAATGTTCTTGACACCATGAATACCTATAAATCAGTTTGGCCTGCAATTGCACGTGAAGATATGCATTCTGGAGAAACAGTATGGCTAGAAATGGAAAATGGTACACTCTATGCAGGTAAAGAAGAAAAATCTGCCTATGCAAAAGTTTTAAAAACAGCTAATGCAGGCGATGACGTAGCATTAGAGAAACTGGGAGGTACAATTCAACTTAAACCCGGACATATAGTGGTAATACAAGTTCCAACAATTAAAGAAGGCGGATCCCAGGCCTGTAATAATGAAAGAATCTGGGATATATACAACAGAGGATTTGATAGGGTCGGTATAATGGGTACTGTTTCAAGAGCAGTTACAACTAAATTGGCCATAAACATTGATTTTGAATTTGCTACTCCAGATGCTACAGTTGCAGCAGCTAAAAGAGGGCTTAATGTGGCTGTATTTACAGTTGGTAAGATGAGTAAGAGTTTAATAAAGAAACTGGAACATGATGGATTAAAATATACAGTAGAAGATGTTTCATTAGAATGAATACAAGTATTATTTTTAGAATTATTATTTTTATCTGAATTTCATTAATTTGACCATCAATAATATATAATTATTTTCCAAATTATTCAAGATTTAATTAAATAAATTTACAGCCTTCAGAATCAATTTTAGAAATTATTACATCTTTAACTGATGTATCTGGAGTTTTAGAGAGCGCAAATGCTGTGTTTCCAAGCATTGCCATCGATGCACCTATGGTTTCATCTTCGAGAATAGTTATTATGTCCATGACTTCGTTGCTTAAAAGTCCTGTTTCCATTGCAAATCTCTTTGAGAGTTTTAAGAAGGTTTCAGGATCAGGATTCTTTAATAGCTCTTTTAACATATGTCTACCACTTGTATTGATTCTTTTTTTGTGAATAGGATCTCCAATTATTTTCGAAGTTTCAATTCCACCAAGACTTTTTGAGATCACATATAGATCATCGGCCAGGATCATTTTATCCGTTACAGCCACACCAGGAGCACCTTCTTTAAGTCTAAATGTTATCCCACCATTGACCTCCGCAACAACATCTCCAAGCCCACTTTTCATTTCAATCTCTGCAAGATGCGCCATCGAAGCAGCGTTATTGAATGTAATATCAAGTTCAAGAGTCTTGGCTATAGCTAGAGCAGTACCTAATGCACAAGCAGCTGAAGTACCATAACCCGCACCTATCGGTACTTCCATTTCATGATCTATCAAAATTGTCTTATCAGACATTAGGCTGCTTATATTAAAATTCCTTTCCATTAACTCCAGTGTTTTAAAAGTTATTGTGGCATTTTTAGCATCGTTTAAGCCGTTAATTTTAACATCTGCCTTTAGACCATCTTCATATTCCCTGTCAATTATTTGGAGTTTAGTAACTACTCCAGTATCCATTGCAACTCCTGCACCACAGGATCCTCTTGTTAACGGTTGTTGATGATCTACTATTTCAAAGAAGCCTGTTATATGGGATGGCGCGAAAACTGAACATTTCATTTTTTTATCACTATATCTAATATGAAGAATTACCATAATTACTTTTCTTTCTTAATTATCAATTCGATCTAAAACTATACTCTCAATAAGATAATTTTAGTTTTTTTAAGGGATTTATAACAAAGATTTAATCAAGAGATATTGATGAATGGTAATCAAAAATTTATCATAGTAGTTACATAATAATAAGTGGAGAAAAAAATGTTAATACATAACAAAGTAGGTTATACAAGAAAAAAACAACGCAGACAACTTGAAAGAGAAAAATTGGCTAAACAACATAAAACCATTGCAAAACCTCAAAAATCGGAAACTTGCCATTTAACCGAATTATGAGGTTATTTAAGGCATAATTAAAATAAATCAAATTTTTCAGATTGATATAATTTTACTTTTTTTGTTGAAATTCACAATTTTAGATCACAATTTTTAGGAATTTATAAATGAATTTCATTCAAAATGTGAACAAACAGAAAATTGACAAATATTAAACTAATGAGAATTTCTATAAACCTCTAAACTTGAGGTATGATACAAATCATTAAATAATTAATATTT
>CAAGKR010195512.1_pt1 | contig 22953 bp, 17 predicted proteins | sample 2556971 | NCBI WGS metagenome assembly CAAGKR01 (sample SAMEA5207829, study PRJEB30636) | soil metagenome | biome: forest; feature: boreal; material: soil | place: USA | collected 2011-09 | depth 1 m | reverse complement strand
GGTGAACCGAATCGCATCGACCCCGATCGATGGCGGCCGCTGATAATGAGCTTTCAACAGTTCTACGGGCTCACGCCCAACCAGTTGCAGCCGTCCGGGTTGGCGACGATCCCCGAGTCGGAGTACCGGGGACCGGATATTGAACGAGGCCGCGGTGAAGCCAAACGAGTTGCCCGTTGACCTGCCAGGACATTCCCATCGGGGCGTCTGTCCGCAATGAAATCCCGTCTTGTGAGACTTCGTTGATACTGATCTCGACCCGCCGCCGGATCACAGCCGGATCACGCATTCCCGGCACCAGACGGTCCCATTAGGTCAGGTGAGGACACTAAAGGCCGCGGGACTTGAGTTCAAAAGGCCCCCTGCGGAGCTGGCAGGACACGCGAGGACTTGCAACCAAGACGGTCGGGACTCGTGAGGCACCGAACGGAGTGATGACAGTCAAGATGTTGCGCTCGTCCCGGGGGTTTACCCGAGCGTCATCATCTCCGCAACATCGGAGCGGCCGATGCGCAACCTAGCCTACGCATAACTGTATCGCAATGGGGCCTTGACGGCGATATCCCGGTAGCCTGAGGGGTGTCCTGACTTCGGTGGAGCCGGGTTCTTGGAATGACCAAATAGATGGGAGGCCTTCGTGCCAGCTTAATTAACGCGACAAGCGCAGCGGGCGCTTTTTACTTGACAGCCAAGCTCGCCCGGCTTACTCTGGCCTTGTTCCGTCTCAATGACTGGGTGGGGAGTTGGACCGTTTCGGCTATGACCGAGTCGCTCAACCCGTGGCGGGCGTTGCGTAGGCAGCTGACGGCTACCCCGCAGCTGGCCACTCGAGTTGCGAACCGTGGCTAGTAAGCCGCGAAGACCTCCCCACTCAACCCGACGGACTGGAAAAGCACCGAGTCCCGCCGCTCCCGTGTTGGAATCTGTGCGTCCGGCGACCTTCATCTTCAGCGGGACAGTGATTGAACGGGGCGCTTCTACGGTGCCTGAGTTGCCGGCGCGCGACGACCTGGTCGTGGTTCGCCTAGACCGAGGTCTGCGTGTAGATCCGGTTCTAGGTGATCTGACCGGCAGGCAAGTCACCGTGCTGACGAACTCCCCACGAAGCCTGACATCTGGCCAGCGAGCTGTGTTCTTGACCACGAGATGGATCAATGGCAGAGGCATGGCTGTACGTGAGTTGGCACACCTCGATATCGGCGAGGAGGAGAGCGTAGCGGCGGCCGTGGCCCAGCTGCCTGAGCTCTATCTCCTGGACAGGTTGAAAACCGCTGAGGTTGTGGCCGATGCCGAGGTTGTGCGCATTCGACCAGCTGAGAAACGAAGCCTCGATCGTCACGACGCGTTGTGGTCCATCGCCGACCTTCGACTACGGAGCGTTCTGCGTGGAAAAGCGCGTACCTCGGCGGCCTTGTATTTTCCGACCGCTGAGTGGCCTCCCTGGACGAACTCGCCACGATTCAAACCTCATCAACGGGGCGTTTTCATTCTCCACTCGCCCGATAGAAACCGCACCTCGACCGAGGCGGCCGTGGAACCCGGAGGTTTGGTTGCTCTCGACGAGGCAGACTTCCAGCCCGAATCTCAGCTGGCAGAAATCAAGAAACTGCTCCGGCAGATCGACTAGCAGGCGAGTTCGATTATGAGAATCTTCCGAATCGTCAACGCGATCCCCAACGATCACAGCAACGAAACAAACAGCGACAGCGAACCAAGCATCGCAGTCAACCCGGTCAACCCGCTGGAAATGGCAATCACTGCCTTCACGCCTCCGGACGCTGGCGGCGTCCTGGGGCCAGTCTTCTTCTCCACTGACGGTGGCGAAAACTGGGCTCTCAGATTTGACGCCCCAGGCGCAGGCTCAGTTGACCAATCAATCAGCTTCGCCAGCGCGTCCAATGAGTTCTACATTGCGACCTTGCGCAGCGACAACATCAATCTCAATGTCGATCGCAGCGCGAATCCCGGCGCTGGCACGGCATTCCCCATCCTCGAAACGCGCTCGAACATTGATCAGCCGTGGGTGCACGCGCGTACCGTACCTTCTGGCCCGGCGGCCGGCAGAGATCCCGTCTACATTGGTTACAACGACACTAACGTGTCGATCGGAGCCACCGTTGACGTGTGCCTCGATGGGCTCGCCACTACTCCGACCTTCACGCAGGTCAGGCTCGATCCGCGCACCGCGCTCAGGGATGGCTTCCACATACGTCCGATCGCCCATCCAGGCGGGACTGTTTACGCCGGATATCAAGGCTGGCGTTCGCAGACGGCAGCCGGCGTCGTCACGATGGACATGGTCGTAGCCCGCGACGACAACTGGGGATCCAACAATTTCCGTGACCTCACCGATCCCGGTGACAACCAAGCCGGCCGGATAGTTGCGAGCGTTCAGATTAACGAGAGCGGGGGGTTGGGTGGTCAGCGGCCCGACAACGGGTTCGACGTCCAAGTCGATCCAAACAACAGTGACATCGTCTACATCTGTTGGTGTGATGACAATGGGGCGAATACGACTCTTCGGGTTCGCAATTCTACAAACCGCGGCAGAGATTGGTCGGGAGACCTAATTACTATCGCCAACGCCGCGCTGGCCACGATGGCTGTCAACTCGCGTGGCACGGCCGGATTGCTCTACCTGCAGTTGGTGTCGGGCCAATGGGAGACCCATTTCCGCAGCAGTGATGGTGGAGCGACGTGGGATGACACACTCCTCGCGCGCACCGCCACAGCAGGCTTCATTGGCGACTACATGAGAATGGTCACAGTTGGTCCGCATTTCTACGGCGTCTTTCCGGCCGTGAACACGCCGAACCCAGCGAACTTCTTCCCCAATGGAGGCGGGACGTTTCGCTTTCAGCGAAACACAGTCGGCAACAACCTTGTTGGTACGAACGGCGTCACTCCTGTCGTCGCCTCAGTGGATCCCTTCTTCTTCAGCGTCCAGGAGAAAGACTGCGCGTTCGTGGTCAACCGGAGCACCTATGGCCAGGACGAGATCGACGCTCGCCGGGCGCAGCCCGCAAACACTGCTGGTGGGCTACCGGTGCCCGACGCATTTCGAGTCGTAGTCGATGGCTTCACCGCGGCGGAGCTGGGAATCACCGGACCGGGTACGACACTGCCGGTGCCGTCGCCGGCGGGGATGGTCATCGCCTGCACCGGGAACACTTCGGACAGCGGCGGCTATGGGACTCAGATCCAGCGCTTCACTTTCGGCTATACGATCGACTTCCCGGATGACAGCGCGTTTGGCTTTGCTGGGCCGACCCAATTCCTGATCCTGAATGCGACTGCGGGGGGTGTGCCGGCGTCGGCCCAGATCGAGCTGATCAAACAACCGGATCCATTCATCCTGCATGGAGACCCCTGGTGGCTGAGCGTCGATTTGCGAGTCTTCACGGTTCTGGCCGGCCAGACCAAGTTCGGAGTGACGATGGGCCCTGACGCGTCGGGGGCGCCGGCCTACGTCCAACAGGTGATGACGGATCTGAGCGCCGGCAACGGCACTGCGGGCGGCGAGTCATTTGACAGCCTTGCGACGGATGAGAGTGCCCGCCTATTTGTGTTTCCCGACATAGGACTATTCGGCCTCGGTCCGAAGGTGTTCAACTTCGGCCTGGCCAGGGTCCGCTACATCGGTTTGCTCGGGGCAACCAATGTGCGGGTCTTCTTCAGGCTTTTCCAGGCCCAGACCACGGCGACCACATTCGACCCCAACACTACCTACCGGCGGGCGACGGGCAATCCCAGCGGCCAGGCGATCCCGCTGGCGGGCATTCGCGGCAATGAATACGTGACCATTCCATGTTTTGCCGGCGCGCGGGTCGACTCGACGGCGCAGAGCATGGCTCAGCAGACCGATGACGCCAACGTGCAGACGTTTGTCGCCGGCGGGACTGAGGTGGATCGGTTCTACGGTTGCTGGATCGACATCAACCAGCCTTCCAACAACGTGCTGCCGGGCCAGGTCCCGGCAACTAACCCAGACGGCCCCTTCAACGACGCGGCAAACCCGGCACTGCCTGTGCAGCAGGCGATTCTGCGCAACCTGCATCAGTGTTTCGTGGCCGAGATAGCTTTCGACCCGGTGGCGATTCCGGTTGGGGTTGACCCCTCCAACTGGGACAAGCTGGCGCAGCGCAATCTGGCCTGGAGCGACGTTGGCTCGGCGCGCGCGGTAACGACATTTGAAATCCGGCCCACATCGAGTGGACTGGCCCCGGGCCAGGCACCTGACGAGCTGATGATCGATTGGGGGAACACGCCAACCGGCAGCACGGCGCAGATCTACCTTCCCGCGGTGCAGGCAAGCGAAGTCCTGGCCTTGGCGGCCGGTATCTATAGCTCACATCGGCTTACCCATGTCGATGCCCACACCGTGTCGTGTTCGGTGCGGGTGGGGGGCATCACCTACGTTCCGATTCCGGCTGCTGCAGATTCCACCTACGCTGGCGTTCTTACCGTCGAGCCGCCGGCCGGCGTGCGACAAGACCAGGTCTTCGAGGTCGTTGTCCGGCAAATCACAAACGCTTCAGCCGACGTGGGGATACCAGCTGTGATCCCGCTACAGATCGCTGCCGGGCGGTCGAGAGCCCGGTCAAGAGCGAGTGTAGCCCTAAGCGACGTGATGCAATGGCGTCGTGTGCTCGGAGCCTTCCAGCTCACGATTCCGGTGCAGAGCAAGGCAGCGCTGCTGGTGCGTGAAGAGCGCGACCTCTCAGTGCTGCGCTGGATCTCGGAGGCAATTCCGGTTCATGCCCGTTGGTATCTGGCATTTCGCCGCTACCTGGCCGTGATCGCAGGCCGCGTTAGCGCCTTCGGCGGTGATCCTTCATTGATCCTGCCCTCACCCACCGGAGACGGCAAGCAGAAGCCCGGGCCGGAGGAAGGCGAGGAGCAAGAGGGCTTCCGGGGCAAGATCGGAGGCCTCATCTTCGACCGTTTTGGTGACTTCGAAGCCTTCTTGCTCGACACCGAAGACGGCGAGCGCAAGTTCTTCAGCCGGGAGAAAGACGTGGCGGTGCTGGTCGAGCGTGCCTGGCGCGAGCGCTTGCAGATCACGGTCTGGGCTGAGCGCGACGAACCGCATCGACCTCGCTCCATCCTCGTACACGAGCCGCCGGCCCTGTTCCGGCGCTGACGATGGTCGGTCTAAGCCGTCGCTGGGGTGCTGGCCCACTAAGCTGCTAGAACCTCGATTCGTGCGGTCGCTTCGTTGCCCGCGCAAGCCTAGATTGCCCTAATCGCAGTTGTCGGCGGAGAGAATTGAAGTGCCGTTTGGCAGTTCGGGTTAACCCTGGTGCTGATACGAGGCAACTATCCGCAGCTCTCGATAACTACCCCCTATCAGTAGCCACTGAACGTCAGGCGTGGTCTGAGGAGTACTCGGTTGGGTTCCATCCATGCAACGCGGCAGCCTCATTGCACGCCCTTGCTCGCGAGCTACTTGACAGAACTCCGCCCGATGCTAGGTTGACGCTGCAAATCTGCCGCCCGAATCGCGTAAGGAGGAAATATGGGTGCCACAAGAACTGGGAGACGGGGTGGAAGCGGATCGGCCGATGTGGCATGGGAAGGCTTGTCGGCGGTTGGCAACGCTCGTTTTCACGTATTCATGACGTCGTTCGAGTCGGTGACAAACCAAATGACTGTATTGACTGCACCCCATGCGCGAACCGTTATGGGCTCCCTGGGCATCGCGGCTACAGCCTTCTTGTCAAGCCTGGACACAAAATGCACGTTAGCTGCCCCGCCTTCTGACGTTGAAACCAGGCCCCTCGGACCAGACGAATCGATGATCACCCTTTGTTTCCATTCCCCATCGCATTGCTGGCGCCTTGACGGAACCAGGATCGTTGTCCTTGAGCGAGTCGAAGACATCGGGCGTCGTCTTGGCGTGCGTCGCATATCTGCTTGGAATTGCTGTCTATCTGTCGTTAGTGCGTGCAGGTTTGTTAGCAACCGCCATCGAATTCGAAGGCATCATCCTGGTCGCTGGCGTAGTGCTTGTCGGCATTGGATTGGGGCTAATCCGATCGAAGCCCGTCGCCTCGATACCGTGGCTCGATACGGGCTGGGTCCTGATCCTCATCGCCTTAGGATCGGGCGTTGAAGCAATTCTGCTGGCTATCGCTGTGGAAGTGGCTACGTTGTTGGCCGTCACCTCCAAGGAGGTAGCGCAGGCAGTCGGTGCAGCGATTAGCGCGGTCGCAGTCTTGGTAGCGGGCCTGTTCACGAAGCAACTGGAGCAAGGGAGTGGCTGGGCGTGGCCCGGCTGGTTCACAAAGAGCCGGATAGTTGGCACGTTCGGGAACACGTTCAGTTCGCCGGCTGATGGGTACGACGCGGTTTGGGAAGAGCGTCCGTGGAAGTTTCCCAAAATCAGAGGATGGGGTTTTCGAGCTCGATACGCGCGGGCTGGCATCATTCAGAAGGCACTGCCCTCGACGCCCCCGGCCGCACCGCCGCCAGCACCGCCGCCGGCACAGCCTAAGGCTTAGATAAGTTGAGACAACAAACGTAGCGGTTCGTCGATCCGGATGTGATCGCCCTAGCATCGGTTTCGGCAACCGTTGCTACCGATAACTGCCTGCTATCGATATCTGAGCTTGTGTTGGTCTCTCCCGGGACATATAAAAGCCGCCCTCGAGGGAAGAGCGCTGCGGTCGCTGACCGGCGCCGGCGAAGCACCAGAGTCGCGTTCAACTCCGTCGACCAGCGCCGTCGGCCAATGGGCCGCGAGTCACTTGACGAAGCGACCGTGAGGCTTTACTGTGCGGACGGGCTGGAGAGGAGGTTCATGAACCGAGGATCTGTATTGGGCTGGTTGAAGCGGCTGCTGAATTCGCCGCTGATCATCCCCGTGATTGCGCTTCCAATTGCGGCGGTGGCGCTCACCCATTTCGCGACCACGTACCCACCGGACGACGTGAATCTCAGCGCAGAACACATCTCTGGAGTCCAGGTGTCGACCGCGGCCTCGGCAACCATCACCGTGGTCGCTGATCACGTGCGTTTCGCGGGCGCTACAGGCCAGCTGGACCTGGTCGTTCCTCTGCCCGCGTCCGCTTGCGAGCAGGTCGCGAGCTCGGTCAAGAGCTCGTGCAGCGGGGGCGGACTGACGGTGATGCCACCCTTCTCTGCCGACGCGACTTCGTCCCAGGAGTTCGTGCTGGTGCCCCTGACCGCTGATCGAGTCAGGCTGTCAATTCAGGCGCCGGAGAACGGGGGTGGTGTGAATGTCACCATGACCGGCGGTGGTGTTGCGCGCCTGTGCGTGCACCAGAAAGTCGGCGCTACCGGGCTGACTCTACACGTCGGCCCCAACGTTGCGACGCTGCCCGCAGTCGCCACTCCGCTGCCGGACTGCACGGGCCTTGTGATCCACGTGCAGTCCGCAAGTCCTTCCGGATCCTCCGCTTTCACCTTTCAGGGCATGAAAAGTGCACGAGCGTTGCTGGCCGGCAAACAGATGACCGTCGAGGCTGACTCCTTGACCCTGACGTTGCATTCCACCAGCAGGAGAGAGACGTTCACCCAGCCGGTCGACGTACAGAGCGACAAGCAGGTCCAGATCACGCCGCTCTGGAAGGAGCCGAACCAGTATTTCACCACTGACAGCGCGCTGCAGGCACACGCCACGAGCGTGCAGGAAGGGAACGCCGAGTGGCTCAACACCGAGTTGACGCGCGACGCCTGGACGAGCTTGATCGACTCAGGCGCGAACACGCTGGTCGGGGTGGTCGTCGGAGCCGCCATTTTCGTTGTCGCTCGCAGGACCGGACAGCAACGTTCGGGCCAGCCTGAGGTCGGTCAGCCATGAACCCGAAGCTGACGTTGGTGGCTCTATTGATCGTGTTGACCATCGGTCCGGCATGCGGCGGCGACGGAGGCTCCGGCCAGCCAACCCCGACACCCTGTTCGGCGCAGTCCGACAACGTGTCCGTGCAGAGTGCCGTGATTTCGATCGCGAACGTCAGCGCGACGCCTTCTTCCTGCCAGATCGTCGCGGATGGAACGAATATCTCGGCCTCGAATGGTGGCATCGCAGAGACGAGGTTCGGCGCTGCTGCCCTCTGCAACTTCTACCAGCTGCAGCCGGCCACGGCCGGCGCTACGCCGAAGACCGCGTACTACACCACGAGACCGGTGGGCGGGAGCCTCTTCCACATGGACAACGGCGAAGCCGACTGCACGCTCGTCACTGGATCCCCCGTGAACTTATGCGGCCAGGGGACGCTCTTTCCTGACGGCGGCCAGGTGGGCGTGCATATCGACTGCAACATGGATCCGGTCGTGAATGTCGGGGTCTACCGCGGCAGTGTCAAGGTGACGCTCAATGGCGCGCCGCAGCCGTTTCAGCTCAGCTTCAATCAGGCTCTCAGCGCCAACCCACTCGGCGGCAAGGGGACGATCGGCCCGGCGCAGTTCACCGCACAACAGAAGTCGCTCTTCGACGTGCAGCTCGATTCGCTACTAACCGGAGTGTCGTCCACGGACGCCACGTCTCTGCTCAAGGCCGTCTTGCTCACGCCGTCCGACAACGTGGTGGCGCCCAACGCCTTGCAGACCTACCTGGGGAAGGAGTATGGCCTGGTCAGGTCGATGTGTGCGGCCGCCTCCGTTCCGGTGGTCTTCTACCCAACCAATCCCTATGGGTCGACGCCGGTGCTCTATGGCGGACTGTGCACCGCCAAGGCGGCCAGGGTCTACGGAATTGCCATCTACCGGCCTGACAAGCTCACCTATGGCGGCGGCCAGTTTTTCAGCGAGGCGGGAGGCTCTCTCGTCAAGAACGAGATCTTCACCGATCATCCGAAGACGCTTGAATTCGGTGCGTCGCTGCAGATGTTCACATGGAAGGGCGATCTCGGCTGGGGGAGTCCAGCGGAAGGGACCACGGCGCCGAGCCCGGGCGGCCAGGCGTCCAAGGACATCTACGTGGCCAAGCTCTTGTACGACCTCCCGCCCGACACGACACCGCGCATCGGCCTCGTTGCCATTTCCTACGGCGGCGCCTCATTCCCGCCCATCATCGGCTGACGGCTCCCGGAGGCATCGCGACCCGATGGCCGGGTGCAGTTCGATCAGTGGTCGAGGATATTGAGAAAGAAATGGGCGACCATCGCGCCCACGACGAAGGCCAGAAGGGTGCCGAACCACGGGTACGCGATGACAAATTCGTTCACGTAGTACCCGACCGGCTGCTTGCGCCTATAGGTCATTACGAAATCGATGGTGGTGACGGCGATCACGGTGCCGATCACCACGACGATCAGGATGTAGAAGCCAGGGCGGCTGTAGTTCATCGATTTGGGTACCAGAGCCAGTTGCCGAGCAGGACGGTTATGGCGGCGGTCCCGAGGCTCGATAGCCAGGGTTCCGTGCCAGCGGCGCATCGGATGTACTCGGTGATCGGAGGCACGTTGCTGAAGTTGGACACGGCGTATGTCTCATAGCCGAGCAGCACCGCGGCCATGATCAGAAACAGCGCCAGGGCACCCTGCAGAAAACCGGTGGTCCGGACCACCTTGGAATCACTCACCGCGGGGGCCTGGTGGATCCACTTGCGCGCATTCGCGACCGCGCGTCCGATGGCGAAACCGCTCAGCCCCACGAGAGCCAGAAGCATTCCAACCGGCGACTTGGGATCTAGCTGCTTGGCGCACTGGGTGACGTCGCCGTTTGCACTCGCGCTGATCCCCTTGACGAACAAAACGATGAGACCTATCAGGACAATCCCGAGGAGAACGATCTCCAACCACTGCATGCCTGTCCGGGCGGGCCGAATCTCCGCAGCCGGCTTGGGCTGTCGCGCCAGCCCGGGCTCGGTCACAGCCACAACAGCTTCCCCACGATCACGCCTGTAGCCACCGCCGCAGGCACGAGCCAGTCAGTTCGAAACCGCGGGAGGTCGGTGGGGAGGGCCCAGATGTAGGGCGCCTTGCGAATCCGCGCGATGAAATTGAGGAGGGCGATCAACGCGAGGATGGAGACGATGTAGCAGGCGCCCGCCGATGCCGCGACCGAGACTGCGTCGATGAATTGGGCTCCATGCTGGATTTCGACATAAGCCCACAGGCTTATGACGGCCAGCCCGCTGACCATGCTGATGGCGACCCATTTCCCGAGTAGGATCGGCCGTTCGTGGCGCTTCTGACCACTGCTGATCGTGAGCGTGGGCACGAGGTCGAGGAGTGGCGGCTGGGCGCGTGGAACGTTTTTGAGCTGGCTGACGTGCGACGTGGGATTGCGAACGGGCACCCAGTCGATCGCTTCGGCGATGGCGGCCGACAGCTCGGTTTCCCAGAGCTTGTCTTCGGCGGTCGCGAGTGCGGACCTCACGCTGGCCGTGATGGTTGCACCGGTAATCCCGAGTGCGGCGACGAGGCCGATGAGAGCCGTGTAAACAGCCTGAACCTGCTGGCTGAAGACCAATGCCAGGACGGCTGTGCCGACCGCCACCGCAAGCACCATCACGACGAGGGCTGCCAGCGTTGGACCGCGGAGGCCGATTCGTCGCGCCAGCACCGCGTATTCACCAAGCAGGTCACCTATAGCCTTGGCGTAATCGAACAGGTGCAGGTAATCGGCTGCCTCCTTCTCGCCGCTGAGGAGCGAGCGCCAGATCGTCCCCTGCTTGTAAAGGTCGTCCGCCACGCGTCGCCTCCTCTCCGCAGAGGTGTCGCCAGGAGCGGTGCCGGCGGGCGGACCTATCGCGCTTGGGATGGAATCCGGGCTCTTACCCCAGACAAGCACCGAATCGCTCCAATCGAGCAAGGTCGCCGATACAGCATCAGCGGCATGATCCTCGAACTCTGTCTTCAGCTCTCGCAGCTGACCGTCGAAGCGCGCAATCTTCTTTGGGTCGAAAATGGCCGGAAGCTGGCCCAGATCGGGCTGGACCAGCAGCTCTTTGTACCCGAGCAGCACCGTCTCACCGAGAGACGCGCCAAGGGCATACGCCTTGCCAAGCCTGTAGTCCGCCGCTGTCAGATCCTGCAGGATCGCCTCGTGAGCGTCGGGGATGCGGTTCAGGTCTGACAGCGTCAGAGGGGCTTTACCCGCCCCGATTTTCATCACGCCTTGGATCTCACTCGGTACCGCGATCGTTGCCTGGCCTCCGGCGTCAGTGATTTGAGAAATGCCTTTGCAGATCTGGCTGAGCAGGAGGTCTGCGTGGGCGTCGAAACCCAGGTCGGTCACCTGCTTCAAGCGACTCGGAGGTACCAGGGGTGGTGGTGGCAGGTCATCCCGCAGATAAGTCAGCTCGGCGACGTGCCATCCCAAAGCAAAAGCTCGATCCACGTTAGTCTGCGCCCGCTTCGCGGGCGCCACAGTGCCAGCAGGTGCCGCCGTGGCCATCTGACCCTCCATCCCTCGAGACCCGGCACGTCACCGGGGTCGTCTACTTGTGAGGCAGTCTAGTCACGATCCGGGCATGCGTCAAGCGATTTGTCAAGAGCATGCGGCCCGGTCGATTGACAGCGCCGCGAGCGATCAATCGAACCGCAATCGGGCACTGCTCATGGTGCATGTGCACCGATGAACTGGTCGATCCGGCTTGCCACCTCGTCCCAACCCGGCTGCGCGACGATCCAGTGAGTTCGCATCGGAAACTCCGCGAACTCGGTGGTCGCCCGGCTTGCTCGGTACCGCTGATAGTTGGCCCTGACAGCGGCCGCCGCGACAGTCCGGTCGGCTCCGCCCGCGATGACCAGCAGTGCAGGTCGTACCTGCTTGCCGAAGTCGATCCGGCAAGGCGAGCTTCTGTCCATCATCGCCAACGCCGTCTGAAAGAACGGCCGCCCAGTCTCCCGCGCGACTGCGTACGTTTCGTAAACCTGTCGCTGCTCCGGTTGGGCGAGCGTGTGCACAAAGGCTGCCGCGAACGGCTCGAATCGGACCGGGATCAGCCTCTCCCAACCCCGCCACGTCGAGAGGAACGGCCAGGCGGCGCGAACGGCCGTCGGCTGCAGCATGAAGACTCCCCTGGGCGGCGCGGGCGCGATCGCAACGCCGGCGTTGCCGTGGCCGCGATCGAGAAGGATCTGCACGAGGAGCCCGCCGAATGAGTGCCCCACGAGGACCGGAGGTTCGGGCTCCGACCTCACGATCGCCTGATAGTGCTCCGCCAGCTCCGCCAGGCCTAGGCCCGGATGGCGCTCAGGCCATGCCGGGGCCTGGCACCGATAGCCGCGTCCTTCAAACCAGGCCTTCATCCGATCCCAGCTCCGCTCGTTGACCATGGCGCCGTGGATGAAGAGGATCGACCTGGGCAAGGGTCAAGTGCTCACTGACCCGGACGGGACGAGGCTGCCCAGGCTGGTACAAGGGGACTTCCCGACCTGGCCCGGCATCAGCTTCTCGCTGGCGATCCAGTCCTTGGTCAGCTGGCACGATTCTTTGACGACCTGCAGGACGAGGGCTTTTTCAAAATTGAATCCATTGATCGGAAATGACGACTCTGGGTGGATGTGGTGGATCACGACCTCAGGGTGGGTCGCCCTCACAAACGCCTCCTCGAGGCAGGTGGCGTTGTGAATCAGGATCGAGATCGATTCCATCGCATTGTCGATGAGATTCACGGGAGCCCCCAGCCGCCCACCGTCGTAGCCGACCGCGCAGCTGTAGATCGTCGTGCAGCCGGCCTCGACCAGCTGCCACAGCGGCTGATTGCTGACCACGCCGCCATCGACGAACAGGCGATCCTGCTGGTCGATCGTCATCCGCTTGGCCGGAAACACGGCTGGAATCGCGGATGACGCGATGAGGGCGTCAGCCACCGAGACGTCCGGCCCGAACCACTGCGGGTCTCCCGACTCACGGTCGGTAGCCCCCACGATCAGCTGCGGCAGGCCCCCCTGTCCGAAAGTCTTGAAGGTCATGTCTCTGCTGAACTTGAGCGCCGCGAACGCGTCCTGAAGATGGCTCTTCAAGGGCTCGTTGTCACCGATTCCTTGCAGGTGCTGACGCTCCCAAACCACGTCCCAAGCGATGTCGGGCAGCCGGAGCTTCAGGGTCGCGTCGGTGACATTCGAGATCGCATCCATGGCGGCCCCGATCCCGGCGCCGTGGTTGATGTCGAGCGCATGTGCCACACCCGCGATCGACCCGGCTGACACGCCGGCGATGGCTCGGGGCACGATGCCCAGGTCGACGAAAGCCTGTGCCACGCCAAGCTCGACCACCAGGAGCGGCCCTCCGCCCGAGTAAGAAATGCCGACGTTGCTCGACGCAGGATCCTTGGCGGGTGAATCGCTCATTCGACCGACCTCCTATCTCACGGGATTCCAGGGGGCGAAAGGATTGGCGATGCCGCGTAGCGCCGGCCTGAGGCTCGAGAAATGCCGCAACAAGACAGATGCGAAGCCGTTGTCCTCGATCCATTTCATCCCCACCGGCGAATAGACCTCGGGAGTGAAGTCGGTCGTGAAGAAGCGATCAGAGTTCAAGCGCCGGGACGCCATCAGGATGAAGATGCGAAACGCCGTGTCGCTGAAGCCGAAGCCCGCTGGAGGCGACTCGGCGTACAGGCCGATCATGAGGTCGACGCTGTCGAGATCCTTGTTGTAGACATCCCTGATCCGCTCCACCCAGTCGGGATTCGTCGAGATGTCCTCGAACCGGCGGAGGGGTGGTTTGTGGAGCAGCTGCCGGAACTGGTTGTACCGAGGAACCCCGCGCTCGCGCATGCGCACCAGGTCGATCGCCGCCAGGTCGTTGATCGTGCTGTCAGGTTCCTTCAGCTGCTGCATGGCCCGCGGGAAGTTGTGCAATGTAAGGGCGCCTGGATTGATCGTCCCAAAGGTGTATAAGAGGTCTTCCATGCGGATCCGATCCATCACCTTTCGGGCATTGCTGAACGCAAGGTCCATGAAGCCCAGCTCTTCGATCTTCTTGTTGTTCTTGATCTGCCGGAACTCATAGTCGTCGCGGATGAGCGGGTGCATCCGGTAGACCGCGACGAATTCTTCGGTGATTGAGAAAGGCACGCCAAAGTGGTCGGTCGCCGATCCCGGAATGCCGCTGATCAGCTCGCTGCGACTGATCCGGCCGAACAGCCGGTGAGTCATCTCCTCAGCCAGGCCAAACCAGTTGGCCCGCAAAGCGATGCGGAGCGCTGGATGATGGAGGATCGCCGGCGTCCATTCGACGGTGTGGATCTTCGCGAGCAAGGCGGCTATGACCAGGCGCGCGCGATCGAAGAGCTCCTGGTCGCTCCACGAGGGGTACTCACGATGGAGGCGGTCGCAGATCGCGTTGTGCTCAAGGGTGAACAGGGTATGCATGAGAGCCAGCCCGAGCCACCAGTTCCCATTGACGCCGGTCACCTCGAGCTTGGTTGCAGGATCGAGAGGAAGCAGCCCGTTCTTCTCGATCCTCAACTTGCCGCGCTCACCGGACCGGACTTTGGCCTGGGTTTGGGCGTCGCTGCCGTAAAGCTGCGAGGCATCCCACCACGAGCTGGCCACGTTGACGAACGTGGGGGGATCACCGTGCGAGTTGGACGGCCGCGTCGGGTCCGATCGGGTCCTGAGAATCTCCATCGGGTGGTTTGGGAAGGGATCGTTCTTCGCCAGTGGCACCTGCCAGCGGACGTCCTTTTGATTTTGACCGTGCGACAGCCAGTCGTGAACCATGAACTGAAGCCAGGCCGCGGCGAGCATGTTGAGGATGGTTGCGGGGATGAACTGGTCGCGAGTGAGCAGCTCGCGGCTGACAATCCTGGGGTTTGGCGTCAGCACCGACCGCTCGTTGACGAATGTGTACCGGTTGGGCACATTGCGGCCGAAGCGCGTGTTGGCGCTCCCCATCGCCGGCACGTTGAGGTCGTTGTAGGTCCCATCCGCGGTCCGGCTGGTCATGTAGCGCTCTGGCGCTGGGGGCGAATCCTGAGAGAGGGATGGAAAGTGGCTCGTGTCCGCCAGGTTGCGGCGGCGCAGCGTCGTCCGCAGGCCGCCCAGTACCAGCGCACCGAAATACGGGCTCAGCTTGTCCCATCCCGGCTTCCTATCGATGCGGGCGGCGAGCCACGCGAAAAGGCGCGTGATGAGGGAAACACGGAAAGGAGGGACCCCCTTTACACGTCTGTCGTCATTCACAACTAAGACACCTCTGCGAGCATCACAGCGCTGGCCTTCTCGCTGATCATGTAGACCGCCGACGCGATGAAGAATCCGGGGATTCGGGGGAACACGGACGCGTCGACCACACGCAGGTTGGATACGCCGCGGACGCGGAACCGAGGATCCAGGACGCCGTTGGGATCATCGGACGCCGCGATCTTGCAGGTGCACGACGCGTGGTGCCCCCAGGCGTTGTCCTTGATGAACTGAGCGATCTCCTCCTCAGAGCTTACATTTGGACCGGGTATCAATTCAGTGTCGACCACGCTGTCCATCCGCTCGAGCAGTCCCCGCACGAAGCCGACCGCTGCGACCAGCGAGGAAAGATCCTCGCCGTGCGCGTCGTTGCCCTCGTCGAAGTAGTGGAAGTTGATCAAGGGCGGCTCGCGTGGATCGGTTGATCGCAGGACCACGGTGCCGGCCGTGTTGCGGGTGTGAGCCTTGAGGATCGCCCACGTGAACAGGTTGCGATTTCGCTCCAGGTCGAGTGAGTAGCGGGGATAGTAGCCCTTGAAGTACGCGGGCAGACCGAACATGAACAAGTCGGGGTCGGGACGATCCGGGAACGATCGCTTCGTGATCGCGACGACAACGCCGTTACTCGTGTATACGCCCTGTCCGGCGAGCCATTGCTGGTAGCACGGGTCGGAGGCATCGCCGGCAGCGGACGCTGCGAATTGGCAGTCGCGCGTGAGGGCGAAGTCTTGCTTCATCTGGCTGATCACGCCGATCTCGTAGCGGTCCTGGAGGTTTTTTCCGACGCCGGGTAGGTCTACCCGAGGTTCGATGCCGAGCCGGCGAAGGTCGTCCTTGGGACCGATCCCCGAGAGCATCAGCAGCTGGGGAGTGTTGAAAGCTCCGGCGCTCAGGATCACCTCGCGGCTGGCAAACACCTGCTGCGTCTCGCCGGAAAGCTCCGCGACAGCTGACGGGTCGGCGCGATAGGCATGCGCGCACTCGACGTATTCCACCCCCGTCGCACGGTTTCGGTCGCCGAAGAGGACCCGCTCGACCAGTGCGTGCGATCTGACGACCAGCTGCTTCGGGTGCTTGCGGCGGACCTCATCGATCAGCTCACGCGTTCCGTTGCGCCGGCCCGACCTGGTCGCCATCGGCACCATCCAAAGTCCTTCGGTGCCGTCTCCCTGGACTCGCCAGTCATTCGGGTCCGGGTAGGTATCGAGTCGCTCGAGGGCCGCAAGTGGTCGGCCGAGGTGGCTGGCGAGCGCATCCTCCGCGGCCGCGAGGACCACGTCGACGATCTGGATGTCGTGGAGCGCGAGAGTGGGGCTGGCCAGGGAGGTCGAGAGCCATCCGTCGAATCCATGCCTGCCGAGGTTGGCGAACCGGTCGGCCACCCATGGGACGTGGCGTAGGACGCTCGCCAGGAGCCTGATCCTGGCCAGGGCCCATGGGCGTTCCTCGTAGGAGCATTTCTCCAGGCGCTCGAAATAGCGCCGCATCGCGGCGCTTTTCCAGGTCTTGTCTCCAGTGACGTCCGCGATCTCGTCCCAGTCGTGGTTGTGGGGATAGACCGTGATCATCGCGTTGTGCGCGGTGCATCCGCCCAGGGTCGCCGAGCGCGGGTACAGCACCCCATTTTCGGCCGGCCGAAACTTGTCATCGCGCCGCTGGCGGCCGTCTTCTGCGTAGTGCCTGACGAAGTAGTTCCACGACATGGCCGGGTCCTCGCTGGCGAGGGCGTGGAACGCCGGCACCGAGTACGTGTCGCCTTCGTCCTCGCCGCCGGCTTCGAGCAGAAGGACCGAATGTCCAGCGCGAGCCAGGTTTGCGGCAACGGGCCCACCCCCGGCTCCTGAGCCGACCACGATGTATTCGAAATCCGCCTCGTGGGGAGCCGGCACCGTCAACGCCCTCGGCGGAGCGCTAACCGGGCGAGCAGGGCGTTCGCAATCGCCAGGCGGGCATCGTCTCCCGGCCGCGATCTTGCGCTTGCCTCCACGTGTCAACCCCCTGAGCGCTGGAAGCGCCAACCACGTCAGTTGCCCTGGTGACAAATGATTATGGAGGCATCGCGGCTGCTGTCAAGTCGGCGAGATCGAGGTACTTGACATTGCGTTGACGATGGGAATACTGGCGGAAGCAACCTGAGCCGGCGATAATCCGGCCCAGGCTCCTTGCTGGGAGGAAGGGATCGTAAATTGGCCGATCACAACGACCCGAACGCCGTCAACTCGATTTTCTCCGACATCGATGCGAGCGCAGCCGACCTCTACGATGTGTTCGGCTTTCCAGCCGGGCGCGACGGGCAGGACAGCGTGGTGGTCGCGCTCACCTTCGCCTCACTGCCCGACACCGGCGTTTTTGATTCCGACATGCTCTACCGGATCCGGATGACGGCTCATCCGCGCGTGTTCTGGCCCCGGACCGAGGGCACGCTGCAATCCCTCGTCACTTACTTCGAAGCGGTGAAGGATAAGTACCTCGGCGAGCTGATCACCTCCGAGGTCCGCGTGGTTGTCAACAACGCGAAGTCCGCGCGGATCGCGTTCACGGGCTTCCCGGGCGGCGACATCAGCGGCGACGTCGACACGAACCAGGCAGTCGCTCTAAAGTCACCCCGCGGCCACCAGATCGATGTCTTCATCGGGGGCCGCGATGACGCGTTCTTCAACGACCTGACGGGTTTCTTCAGATCGATCAACTACGCCCCGCAGTTCTATCACGTACCTCACACCTGGCCCGAGGCGCGCGAGCTGCCCATCCCGAAGACCCTGCTCGAGCTCGATGGCAACGACCTGTTCAACTTCGACCCAAACAATCCGGAGCTCGGCTACTCGGTCAAGAAGGATCTGCCACCGGGTCCGTGGGCCTGGCGCGGGAACAGCTTTCGCAAAGATGCGAACGGCAATTTCCGGTTTGTGTACACAGGCCAGGACGCGCGGGCGGGCAAGAACTGCAACGCGATCATCCTGCGGATCCCGCTGGCCTTCATCACGAAATCGCCGGCGCACGACCGGATCGTCAACATCTGGGGCGAGAGTTGGGTGTCGAAAGCCGCCAACAAGGTGGAGTCGATCCCGGACCACCCTTTGTGGATCGAACACCCGATGGCATTTCTGGACGTCGTGAAGAGCGATGCCGAGCTGAAGAAGTACAAGCTCGTCGATACGGCGGGCCAACCTTTTGCCGATGCAGGCCTCAACGAGCGCGAGGACAGCCGGCAGATCGGCGCCAACAACTTTCTGCTCGGCCCCCATCTCGTCAAGCGGCTGGGACACCTGGCCTGGGGGTTCGGCCCTTCGATCACGGCGCTGGGTCTCGAGTGCGCGTTCGACCATGAGAACTCGCCGGTCTCGGTCTACAAGACCTACGCCCTGGCGGCCGAGGCTTTCCCCCGCGTGGCGAAGATGCTGTTCCAGCCGCTGAACATGCCCGACGGCAACTGGAATACGAGCGGACTCGACATTCCGCTGCGGAAGCCGTTCGAGATATTCGTGCCCAATGTGTGCGCGGTGGACATGGACACCACCGGCAGCTGGCCGTTTGGGCGTCGACTCGAAGACCAGGTCGCGACACGATTTCTTTCTCTGTTCCTCGACATGAGCGCGAAGCTGGGTGGCACGCTTTACAACGTCGAGACCCTCGGCGACCAGGCGTTGTGGGACCAGGCCCCGATCGAGCCCAAGACCCCACCCAATCCGCTGAAGAACGACAAGGAGTTCCTTGCCGCCTTCCCTTACCTTGCCGAGCCCTGGTAATGGCGACCATGTCGACCGACTTTGCGATCGAGTTGAGGCGCGTCGAAGATTTGGCGCAGCGCCTCGATCCAAGAACCACCGGCGATGGAAGCGCGAACGCCGCCGCCCGGCATGGCGCCTGCCTCTTTCAACGTGCGGTCCTGACTGGCGCGTCCGGGCATTGCGCCGAGGTTGATCAGGTGGTCGACGACGCTCTGGCTCGACATCCCGATTGGCCGGATCTGTGGCTGCTGAAAGCCAAGCTCGACTTCCACGTCCACCGCTTCGACGAAGTCGAACGAGATCTGGCCCGCCTCGCGATATTGGGTGATTGCAGCGCGCGTCGGGCCCTTGCCGCCGATCTCGACCTGCATTTCGACCGCCACGCAGAGGCCGCCCGCGCGTATCGCCGGCTCGGCGTGGAGGAGCCGTCCTGGGAGAACATCTGCCGCCTGGCCAACCTCGAGACTCATCTGGGCCACATGGACGATGCCATCTCCCTTTACGCGCGGGCCGCAGAGGAGATCAGCGCCAAAGAGATGCGCGCTTTCGCGTGGCTTCAAGTGCAGTGGGGAGACACCGAACTGGCCCTCGGCAGGCCGGCAAAGGCTATGCGCCGCTACACAACCGCCGCCGCGGCCTACAGCGGGTACTGGCTGGTCGAAGAACGCATCACCCGACAGCAGGTCGAGGTCATATGAGTAGAAGGAAGAACGCGCGCCGTGGGGAGCTCGCCTGGAAATCCCTCGCCGGGATCATGCTCGTCAACGGCACCCTGGGCGTCGTGGCGCCGCGCTTCCTGATTCGCCGCCTTGGCGTGCGACCCGAGCTCGAGCCGGGAATGATCTACGTCTTTCGAATGTTCGGCGTCCGCACACTTTTCATAGCGGTTGATCTTTTCCGGCGGCCCGAACAGCGCGGCCGGCTGTTGCGTGAGGGCGTGGCCGTTCACGGCATCGATACGGGCGCCGCTCTGACTGCCGCAGCGCTGGGTCAGCTCCCCTGGCGACACGGTCTCCTAGTGGCGGGCATCTCGTTCACCAACACGGTACTGGCGGTCGTCGGTGCACGAGCATACCGCGGACACCCATGAGCATCCCACCGTTTAGGCCGTCACTCAGCGCTCGTCTATGGGCAGCGGTCGCGGAAAACATGGATCACACATCAGGTTGGTGGAGGCTGCCCGTGCTCACCGGCGCAGCGGTGCTCGAAGGACTCCGCACGCGGTTGCGCCAGCAAAATCTCCACGACACCGAGACCATGCCGCGAGTCAAGCCTCCAGCCAACCTGCCGGACGGCTCACGTTTCCATGGCGCGCGCAGCGTTGACGGCAGCTTCAACGACCTGAATGTTCCTGAGATGGGTCGGGCGGGCTCCCGCTTCGGGCGCAACGTTCCACTCGAGGCGACTGTTCTGCCTGGTGACGACAGCCTCCTGACTCCGAGCCCGCGCACCGTGAGCCGCCGGCTCATGACTCGCGACCGGTTCATCCCGGCCTCCACGTTGAACCTCCTCGCGGCGGCGTGGCTTCAATTCAACGTGCATGACTGGCTCTCGCACGGCAAGAACAGCAAGCACGAGCCATGGAAGATCGAACTGTCCAGGGACGATCCGTGGCCGCATCGCCCGATGACCATCCTGCGGACCCGGCGCGACCCGAGCAGTCCGCCTGATGACAACCCGCCGTCCTTCGTCAACCTCGCGAGCCAATGGTGGGATGCATCTCAGCTCTACGGAAGTGACGCTCCCACCCAGGCTGCAGTTCGCGCTGGAGTCGAGGGCAAGTTGAAGCTCGATTCCACCGGACTTCTGCCTCTTGACCCGAAGACTGGCGTGGAGGTGACTGGGGTCACTGGCAACTGGTGGCTGGGCCTGGACCTGATGCATACCCTCTTCTCGCTCGAGCACAACTCGATCTGCGATGAGCTCCTGCAGGAGTACCCGGATTGGACGGACCAAGAACTTTTCGACCACGCGCGGCTCATCAACGCCGCGCTCATTGCCAAGATCCATACGGTGGAATGGACGCCTGGCATCCTGGGCCATCCCACGACGCAACTCGCGCTGCGGACGAACTGGTGGGGCCTCGCCGGCGAGTCGGTGCACAAAGTCGCCGGACGGTTTGGCAAGAGCGAGGTTTGGAGCGGAATCCCGGGCTCTGCCACCGACCACTTCGGGGTGCCGTACTCGATCACGGAAGAGTTCGTTGCGGTTTACCGCATGCACCCTCTCATCCCCGATGACTATGAGATCCGCTCGGTCGCCGACGACCAGCTAATCGAGGAGAAGACCTTCACTGAGGTCGCGTTCAAGAATGCGCGCCAGGTACTGGACAGGGTGGGGATGGGCAACGCCCTCTACTCGTTTGGACTGATGAACCCTGGGGCGATCACTCTTCACAATTTTCCGCGCGCGATGCAGCACCTGGTTGAGATGGACGGTACCGAGGTCGACCTCGCGGCGCTCGACCTGATGCGCACTCGAGAGCGCGGCGTGCCTCGGTACAACCAGTTTCGGCAGCTCCTCCACAAGCCGCCGATCAAGCGTTTCGAGGACCTCTCGGACAACCCGAAATGGGTCGCCGAGATCCGCGAGGTGTACGACGGTGACCTGGACGCCGTCGATCTCATGGTCGGACTCTTCGCCGAGCCGTTGCCGCCGGGGTTCGGGTTCAGCGATACAGCTTTCCGCATCTTCATCCTGATGGCTTCGCGGCGATTGAACAGCGACCGGTTTTTCACGGTCGACTTCACGCCGGACGTCTACACACCGGTCGGCATGAAATGGCTTGATGACAACGGTTTCTCGAGTGTCCTGCTGCGCCACTTTCCCGAGCTGCGGGCGGCCCTCCGTGGCGTTGCCAACCCGTTTGCGCCATGGACCCCAGCGCGCCCGCGATGAACGCAGCACCGTCGCCGATGCGACCGGCCAGGAAAGGCGAGGGGGCAGAGTACCGAACCATTCTCTCGATCGATGGGGGAGGGATTCGAGGAATCATCCCGGCAGTCGTGCTCGCGGAAATCGAGCGTTGCACGAACCGGCCGATAGCCGAGCTGTTCCACCTCGTCGCGGGAACATCGACCGGCGGAATTCTCGCGGTCGGCCTGACGGTGCCCGGCGCCGACGGAAAACCGAAATTCACGGCGCAGGACATGATCGACCTGTACGTCAAGCACGGAGCCGAGATCTTTACGAAGCAGTGGTGGAGACGGGCGGTGTCGTTGGTTGCGGGAGCGGCCTACCCAGCCGGCCCGCTGGAGGGGCTGCTCAAGCAGTACGCGGGCGAGGCGCGGCTTAGCGAGGCCGTAACCGGTCTGCTGGTCACCTCGTGGGAGCTACGCACGCGCACTGCCTGGTTCTTCAGACGTGCGCAGGCGATTACAGACCCAAGCACCGATCGCCCAATGCACCTCATCGCACGGGCAACGTCAGCCGCGCCGACATACTTCCCGCCGCTTCGAGTCCCTGACCCTACGGGCGATCTAGCGCTGGTCGACGGTGGCGTCTTCGCGAATAACCCGGGCATGGCCGCGTGGGTCGACGCTCACGAAGGCGCCGCACCGGGTCAGAAGATTTTCATGGTCTCTCTCGGGACCGGCGATACAGATAACCCCATCACGTACGGCATGGCGCGCCTCTGGGGCAAGGTCTGGTGGGCCCAGCCGATCATCAGCGTGGTGCTCGATGGAGCCTCAGACACGGTCCAGTACGAACTTCACCGTATGGTTCCGATCGGCGACTACTACCGGTTCCAGACCAAGGTCCCGGTAGTGAACCGCTCGATCGATGACACGTCGCCTAGCAACCTGGAGGCTCTGCAAGGCCTCGCCAGATCGATGATCGCGACGCAGCAAGCGGACTTCGATGCGATTTGCGCGCGGTTGCTGGAATTGGCCGACAAATGAAGATGACAGCGACGTTCTGGATCGAGGTCGTCTAGAACGTCATCGTGGTGTCATTCTTCAGGCTTGGCCCAGCCTGAGGGGCACGCTTATTGATCCGAGGTTGGCTACGCGTCTGAAGCGCAGCGCTGGATAGGATCGCTCCTGTGGGGTACACAAAGTCCGTCGAGTTCGATATCGCACTCGCAAAAGGTCACTGAGCAGCCCAAAGCAAGGACC
>CAAGKR010462582.1_pt1 | contig 22970 bp, 20 predicted proteins | sample 2556971 | NCBI WGS metagenome assembly CAAGKR01 (sample SAMEA5207829, study PRJEB30636) | soil metagenome | biome: forest; feature: boreal; material: soil | place: USA | collected 2011-09 | depth 1 m | reverse complement strand
ACCCTGAAAACACAAGAGCCGCTCCTTTCGAAGCGGCCCGTGTGACCTAACACCAAGCAAACCGTAAGAACTACAAACATTCACCGTTCTTTCAGAACAGTGCTGACTACACGGAGTAAGACGTGGCTTCTTGAAAAACATTCAAAATTTCCGAAGAAATTCTCACACCGCACACGCTTTACACTAACTTGCTTATAATCAGTGACTAATAAACGACTATTGGCACCGTCGACGTCGAAATCTCGTCCGCGACAGGCACTTTCGGCGTGCTTTTCAACGGATATCGGAACGTCTTTCCCTCGTAATTCCGGAAAACCACCTCGTCGTCAGTGATGCTTTCGAGGTATTCGGGGTTGATGGGGACCTTGCCTCCCCCGCCGGGTGCATCGATCGCATACTGGGGGATCGCGTAGCCCGTTGTGTTGCCCCTGAGCGCCCTGATGATCTCGATACCCTTGCGGACATCCACCTTGAAGTGGCTGCCGCCGGTGATGAGGTCCATCTGGTAGAGATAATAGGGGCGCACGCGCATCCGCAGCAGCCGGTGCACGAGTGCCTTCATGACGTCGGCGTCGTCGTTCACGCCCTTGAGGAGCACGCTCTGGTTGCCGAGCGGGACGCCCGCAAAGGACAAACGCTCGCACGCCGCATTCAGCTCGGCCGTGCATTCCCTCGGGTGGTTCACGTGGATGCTCATCCAGATCGGGCCGTACTTCTTGAACATCTCGCAGAGCGCCGGCGTGATCCTCTGGGGAAGGAACACGGGGATCCGGGAGCCGATGCGGATGAACTCGACATGCTTGATCGCACGCAGCCGGCTTATGATGTGCTCCAGCTTTTTGTCGGAGAGCAGGAGCGGGTCCCCTCCCGACAGCAGCACGTCCCTGACCTCGGGGTGGGCCTCGATGTAGCGCAGGCCCTGCTCGTACTCGGGATGGAAATTGTAGTCCTGCGCGTTCGAGACGAGGCGGCTCCGCGTGCAGTACCTGCAGTAGGCGGCGCACCGGTCGGTCACGAGAAAAAGGACGCGGTCGGGATAGCGGTGGACGAGCCCTGGCACCGGCGAATGGGCGTCCTCGCCGAGCGAATCCAGCATCTCCTCGGAGCTCACGACCATCTCGGCGCCGCGCGGTATCACCTGCTTGCGGATCGGGCAGTCGGGGTCGTTCCGGTCGATCAGATTGAAAAAATAGGGGGTGATCGCGAGGGCCAGCTTCTTGTTGGCGAAATCACATCCCTGCCTCTCGTCGTCCGTCAGCGTCATGTACTTCTCCAGCTGCTCCTTGGAAGTTATCCGGTTCTTGAGCTGCCACGTCCAGTCGCTCCAGTCCGAGGCCGTCACATGCTGCCAAAGGCCCTGGCCATCGAACCAAGCAGAACGGTCTTCTGTGTAGGGCATTAGGGGAGGCAGCTACCGTTAGGCACCTAATGATCGTTGTCAAATGGCGGATTAATGACGCCGGACCGGGGCCTTTTTTGTTGGCAGACCGCGATCCCCCGAATTTGTTCGACCCTTGATGCCGACCACAAAGCCAGCGGTCCTTGCCCTTGAGGATGGAAGCGTGTTCCGGGGCATCGCTTTCGGAGCCGACGCCACAATCGCCGGGGAGTGCGTGTTCAACACCTCCATGACCGGATACCAGGAGATCCTCACCGACCCCTCCTACTTCGGGCAGATCGTGACGATGACCGCCGCCCAGATCGGGAACTACGGCATCAACGACGAGGACGCCGAGGCCGCGGCGCCGAAGGCGAGCGGCTTCGTTGTCCGCGAGCTCTCGCCGGTCGTCAGCAACTGGCGCTCCCGCATTTCCCTGGGGGACTACCTTTTCGCCAACGGCATTCCGGGCATCAGCGAGGTGGACACCCGGGCCATCACGAAGAAGCTCCGCGTCGACGGCGCGATGAAGAGCTGCCTGAGCACGCTGGCCATCTCGGATGAGGATGCGATCGCCCGCGCAAGGGGCTGGAAGGACATGGCCGGCGCGGACTACGTGAAGGACGTCACCTGCACAGAGCCCTACGTCTGGCGCGACGACGACGCGGCCAATTTCAACGCGCCCTACGTCCCCGTGGGCACGACCTTCGGCGCCGCAGTGACGCCCGCGAGGAAGTTCCGCGTCGCCGCCTTCGACTACGGCGCCAAGCGCACGATCTACCGCAAGCTCGTTCGCCACGGCTTCGAGGTCCACGTGTTCCCCGCGGCGGCCACGGCCGCCGAGGTCGAGGAGCACAAGCCCGACTGCGTCTTCCTTTCCAATGGTCCCGGCGACCCGGCCGCCCTGCCCTACATCTACAGGACCGTCACGGACCTACTTCCCAAGTTCCCGATGTTCGGGATCTGCCTCGGGCACCAGATGATCACGCATGCGCTCGGCGGCTCGACGTTCAAGCTCAAGTTCGGGCACAGGGGCGCCAACCAGCCGGTCAAGAACGTGGAGACGGGCAAGGTTTCAATCACCGCGCAGAACCACGGGTTTGCGACGGATCCGGCAAGCGTCAAGGACCGCGGCGCGGTCGTCACGGAGTACAACCTGAACGACAACACCGTCGAGGGGCTCCGCCACAAGGAGCTTCCCGTGTTCTGCGTCCAGTATCATCCGGAGGCGGCACCCGGGCCGAGCGACGCGGATCCCCTCTTCGTGGATTTCTACCGGATGGTGGAGTCGCGCAAGGCCGGCAAGGTCTGAGCGCCGTAGTCCTGCGCCTTCTTCCGAAGGGATGAAACCAGCGCGGCATCGGCGCCGGGCCCGGCGCATTCAAGCGCTCGGGACACCGCGCTCCGGGCGTTGTCCGCCTGCCCGTCATTCCAGAACGCCGTCGCGATCACCGAAAGGAGCGTGCTCTCTCCCTTGAAACCCCCGTGCCCCTTGCCGGACGCCAGGATGAAATACAGGTGGAGGGCCGTCCTAGGCCGTCCGTGCAGCCCTAGGAACATCGCGTAATTGTACTGCGCGTCACGGTAGCCCGACGAGATCATGAGGCTCCGCCTGAAATGCGCGTCGGCCTCCGTGGTTCTTTCCGCCTTGGCCGCCTCGAGCGCGATTCTTAGGTTCCCCGCCGCCTCGGGTGCATCATCGCTCCTGGACGGCGCCTGGTCCTGGTCGAAGGCCGGATTGCCTCGGGGCAAATCGGCTCCTTGCTCGATCTTGTCGGTCAGGGCCGAATCCGGATACTCGCGCAGCCTTTCGGCAAGGATCGCCTTCGCCGTGGCATACTTGCCCAGGTTTGAACTCGCATGAGCCCATTGAAAGAAGTTCTGCTTCCGGACAATCGCGTTCGGCGTTCCCTCGATGATGCTGATGAAGACCGTGTCCGAGTTCCTCCAAATCCCGAGCTGCTGGCGCGCCGCCCATGCGGACGTTCCCGCGAGGCCCGCGATGACGACGGCGACCGCGGTGCGCAGACCGGGCCCCGCAACGCGGGCCATGCCGAGCGCCAACGCGGCGGCCATGACCATTCCCGGCAGGTACGAATAGCGGTCGTACGCGTAATGAGGATGCTCCGTGTAGCCGGCGATCGGTATCAGGAGCGCCAGGTAGGCGATCCATGCAAGGAGGGGTCCACGGCGCCAGCCGGGCCGCGAGAAGAGCGCCGCCGTCAAACCTAGCACGAGTATGGCACTCGCCACGAATATCGGCGCGAACGGGTGAAACTCATACAGCTGCGTGGGCGCCGGGGTCAGGTGTTCCGGCGCGATTGTCTTCCAGATGTAATAGGCAAAGATGAAGAAGCCCTGCATGACCCTGTCCGTGACCGGGAAATCGGCAAGGGTCGGCGCGGCCGGCCACAACGAATTTGCATGGTACCTGACGGCGACCGTGATGGCCGCGACCAGCACCGCAGGCAGCACCAGCAGCCATTTTTCCCGAACGATCCGAAGAGGCCTTCCGTCGGCAAAATCGATGATAAAATACGTCGCAACCAACCCGATCGCAATTGGATATGTAAGAAGTGAGGCAAGGTACCCCAGCGCAGTAGCCCCGAGCCAAGCCCAGCGCGCAGCCGTGCCGGCGGGATGGGCTGCAACCCTGAGGTAGGCCAGAACGGAGAGAAGCGCGAAGAATCCAGCCTGCCCGTAAAGCATCCCGGATATCCAGCCAATGCTCTCGGCGCGGAAGGGATGAAGGGCCCAAAGACCGGCGCCGACCGCGGCGCTTGAAACGATCCAGGCGCCGCTCCGCCCGGGATTCCAGCGCCGAAGGGCGATGAGAAGCACCGAGAACAGGAGCGCAGTGTTTGCGACGTGCAGGATCAGGTTTGCGGCGTGATAGCCCCTGGCGGAGAGCCCCGCGACCGCGAACACAGCGGAAAATCCCAGCCATCCGAGGGGAATATAGCGCCGCACATAGTCGACGTCGGTGAACATCCACGGGAGGTTCCACGAGCTGGGAAGGCCCATGTGAGGGTTCAGTGTGATGTTCCCCGAGTCGTCAATCGCGATGAACTCAAAGCCAAGCGCTGCCTTGAACGTCCAGAACGCAGCGACGCAGATCAGTGCGAGCCAGAGGTACGCCAGGCGGTTGTCGGCATCCGGCCCGGGCTCAGCTCGATTCACGCTGAAGGTGCTCCTCGAACTTCTCGGCGTCCTCGGGTGTGTCGACGCCGATCGTGGGGTCGGATGTGAACCCGACAGCGATCCCGCGGCCGTTCTCGATCACGCGTAGCTGCTCCAGCTTCTCTATTTCCTCCAGTTTCCCGACAGGCAGCCGGGCGAAATCCTCCAGGAGGGCTGCCTTGTAGGCGTAGAGCCCCAAGTGCCTGTAGCACGGATTGCCAGCGACCCATGTGTCGTCGGGCTCGCCCCGAAGGTCCCTCGGATAGGGGATCGGCGCCCTTGAGAAATAACGCGCCATGCCGCCGCGGTCGCAGACCACCTTGACCTGGTTCGGATTGAGGAAATCGGCCGCAGTCGTGAACGGAGTTGCCAGGGTCGCCATCTCGGCAGGTCCGGCTATCAGGGCGGCAAGGAGGCGTATCTGCTCGCCCGACACCATGGGCTCGTCGGCCTGGACATTGATCACCAGGTCCGCCCCCACCGTCCGGTTCGCCTCCGCAATCCGGTCGGTGCCGCTGGCATGGTCGACCCGGGTCATGATCGTACGGTACCCCCCCGGCGCCAGGCATCCCTCAAGGAGGGGGTCATCGACCGCAAACCAGAGGTCAAGATCGGGTGCCACGCGGGCTATCCGGTCGGCCACCCAGGAGAGCAGCGGCTTCCCGCTAATCTTATGTAAAAGCTTTTTCGGGAATCTCTTAGACTCAAGACGGCACGGTACGATTATTGCTAGTCGTGGCATCCGGAGCGATGCTGCCATCTGGTTTTTGAGTTGCAAGCCGGGCCTAGCTGGGGAGGGTAAGCGCCTCTCCGCATACTTTTTTACGTCAAACCGCACATGAATCCCACAGACACAACCCCCGCAGGCCAGGCCGTGGTCAAGGAGCTTGTCGTCCAGAACAAGCTCGGGATACACGCGCGCCCAGCCGCGATGATCGTGCGCATCACCAACAAGTTCAAATCCGAGGTCTTCGTCGAGAAGGACGAGGAGCAGGTCAATGGAAAGAGCATCATGGGCCTCATGATGCTTGCGGCCGGCAAGGGCTCTAAGGTCAAGTTCCTCGCGACGGGCGAGGATGCGCAGCTGATGCTTTCCGAGCTGGAACAGCTTTTCGCGCGCAAGTTCGACGAGGCCTGACCGCAGGCCGCCGGGCGGCTCAGAATCCGTAGAATGCCCGGGCGGTGGCCGTCGTCGTCGATGCCAGCTCGTCCAGCGTGACCCCGAACATTCCCGCGACGTATTCCGCGGTGTGGCGGAGGTAGGCCGGCTCGTTGGGCTTCCCCCGGTGGGGTGCCGGCGACAGGAACGGGGCATCCGTCTCGATCATAAGGGCGCCGAGGCCCTGCGCCTTGGCCGCCGCGCGCACACCGTCCGCGTTCTTGTAGGTGAGGATACCGGTGAACGAACCGCGGCCGCCGCGCCTTGCGAGCTCCAGAATCTCGGTCTCGCCCTCCGAAAAACAGTGGAAGACGACCTTCTTCCAGTCGACGCCGCTCGCATCGATCGTGTCCACGCACTCGCGAAAAGCTCCCCTGGAATGGATCACGACCGGGCAGCCGAGCCGCTTCGCGATTGCCAGCTGCGCGTCGAATGCGGCCTTTTGCAGGCCAAAGACGCGCTCCGCCGCCGCGGCCTCCGTCGGAAGGTGAAAGCGGTCGAGGCCGCACTCGCCGAGAGCGACGGGAGCGCACCCGCCCTCCCAATGGGCCGCAATCGCAGACACTGCGTCCTCCCATTGCTCGTCCACGGAGCACGGGTGGATGCCGACCGTGTGCCGGATGCAATCCGGGTTGTCCCTCACGATGTCGCGGTAGAGGTCCCAGTCGTCGGGTGCGGTCCCGACGGCAATCATCCAGCCCACGCAGGCATCCCGGGCACGCCTGACGAGGTCAGGCAGGCCGCCCGCCTTCGAAACGGCATCAAGGTGCGTGTGTGTGTCGACGAGGGTCATCGGGCAAATGCTGACCCGATCCTTGGAAATTCGCGGCGATCGTACAAGACCCGGTTGAAATCCAGTATACCCTCCCCCAACCTGCCAGCCTTGGCTGACATCCTCAAAGTCTCTGGTCTGCGCGTCGTCCGCGGCCGGACCGAAATCCTTCGCGGCATCGACTGGCGCGTCGGCAAGGGCGAGCACTGGGTCATCCTCGGGCCCAACGGAAGCGGGAAGACATCGCTTCTCAAGTCGATCACGGGCTTCCTTTCCCCCACCTCAGGCGACATTGCGCTCCTTGGGAGGACCTATGGCGAGAGCGACTGGAGGGAGCTCAAGCTTGAGCTCGGCATTGTGGCCAGCGCGCTCCAGGCCTCGATCCCGCCCGCTGAGACGGCGCTGGATACGGTCGTGAGCGGCCGCTATGCGCAACTGGACCTTTGGGCCCATCCGAGCCGCGCCGAGAGGGCCGAGGGCCGGGCGCTGCTTCGTTTCGTCGGAGGGTCGCGGCTTGCGGCCCGCGAATGGGCCTACCTTTCCCAGGGCGAGCGCCAGAGGATCCTCATCGCCCGCTCGCTCATGGCGCGGCCAAGGTTCCTCATCCTGGACGAGCCCTGCGCGGGACTGGACCCTGTGGCCCGCGAGGAATTCCTCTGGTTCGTGGAAAGTCTTGCGAAGAAGCGCGGCGGTCCGGCCCTGGTCCTCGTCACCCACCATGCGGAGGAAATCATGCCCGCTTTCACGCACGCGCTGCTCCTTCGGGACGGGCGGGTTTTCGCCGCCGGGCCCAAGAGCGGCGTTGTCACAACGCGCAAGCTGAGCGGCGCATTCGGGGCGCGCATATCCGTCCGGAAAACCCGCGGCCGCTACCTGACAACAGCCGGGCACCACCGTGGAAGGTCGGTTGGTCTTTAGGGCGCGGCGGCGGTGCGCCCCAATGCCCGGCGATTCTCATCTTGCATATACCTTCTTAAGTATATACCTATATCGGTATGAAACTTCTCGAGCTGAAAAATTTACTGGGCCGCCAACCCGAAAGCAAAATGCGCTTCGTTCTTCCGGACGACCGCGTGATCCAGGCGGATTTTCACGTCACCGAGGTTGGACACGTGGTGAAGCGATTCATCGACTGTGGGGGCACGACGCATTCAACGCAGGCCTGCGTGCTCCAAGTATGGCTCGCGGCCAATGACAAGGAACACCGGCTCAAGGCGGGAAAGCTCGCCTCGATCCTTGAACTCGCGAAACCCTTGATTCCCGCCGACGACCTCGAGGTGGAGGTCGAATACGAGGACGCCACGGTCTCGCAATACCCCATTTCCTCCTTCACGGCTGAGCCGGGCGAACTGACCTTTAGACTCGAGCACAAGCATACAGATTGCCTCGCACGTGAAGCGTGCGGCCTCGAGTCGGGGTGCTGCTAGTTGATCCCCATGAAACTGGTCCAGATCTATCAGTGCCTTTGCGACCTGACCCGGCTGCGGATACTGAGCCTGCTCAATGCGGGCGAACTGTGTGTTTGCCATATCCAGGAGATACTCGGCGAGCCCCAGGTGAAGATTTCCAAGCATCTTGCTTACCTTCGTGCACGCGGGCTGGTGTCTTCACGGAAGAAGGCAAACTGGATGATCTATCGCCTGCCAGCGCGGCCTTCAGGCGAATTGTCGGCAAACCTGGCGTGCCTTCAGGACTGCGCCCGCGAGGATCCTGTATTTACGGCTGACGCAGCCAAGCTGCGCAGGCTGAGGAAACGCATCAACGAGAGCAGCCCGGTCTGCTGCACGCAAATGAGGCGCGCAGCGAAATCCAACCCCATGATCGTCTGATGGCCCGGCCTCCCTTCAAAGTCCTGGTCCTGTGCACGGGAAACTCCGCCCGGAGCATCATAGCCGAATATATCCTGAGGGCCAAAGGAAAGGGCAGGTTCGAGGCATTCAGCGCAGGCGCAAGACCGGCGGGCACCGTGAATCCCCTCGCCCTCTGGGTGCTGAAGGATCGCTACAACATTGAAGCGAGCGACGCACGCAGCAAGTCATGGGACGAGTTCAGGGATGTGAACTTTGATTTCATCATCACGGTCTGCGACAACGCAAGGGAGGCATGCCCGGTCTGGCCGGGCCACCCGGTGATTGCCCATTGGGGCTCCCCCGACCCGGCTGCGCTTGAGGGAACCGAGTCCGAGAGGAAATGGCTCTTCGTCCAGGTCGCTTCGCAGCTGGCGGCGCGCATTGACCTGCTTTGCGCGCTGCCGGACGCCCAACTCCAGGCGCTCGCGGAGCGGAAGATTGGCGAGACAGGGTCGATTGACGACGAGGCGAAGCTCGCACGTTGAACATGGCCTCCCGGAAGCCTTTCGTCCGGGCGTGGGCGCTGGGAGAATTCACAGGGACGTTCTTGTTGGTGTTTTTTGGCTGCGGCAGTGTCGCCGCGGCCGTGCTCACCGGCGCCCAGGTCGGCATCTTCCAGGTGGCCATCGTGTGGGGCCTCGGGATTTCCACGGCGATTTACCTCACGGGAAGCCTGAGCGGCGCCCATTTGAACCCCGCGGTCACCCTTTCCCTGGCGGCGGCGGACAGGCTCCCGTTTCGCCTCGTGCCGGGATATGTGCTGATGCAGTTCCTGGGGGCCTTTTCCGCGAGCGCGGTGATCTACGCGGCGTTCGCGGGTCCGCTCCGCGCGTTCGAAGCCGCAAACAACATCACGCGTGGGTCAGCCGGCAGCGAGGCCTCGGCCATGATTTTCGGCGAATACTTTCCCAATCCCGCTTGGCACCACGCAGCGGAAGGGAACATCTCGGTCGTTCCGGAAGGGACTGCATTCCTTGTCGAGGCGATCGGCACCACCGTCCTGGTGCTCGTGATCCTCTGCGTCACCGATCCCCGGAATCGCACGCATCCGGGACCTTTGACCGCCGCGACCATCGGCCTCACCATTACCATGCTGATCTCCCTTTTTGGACCGCTCACGATGGCTGGCTTCAACCCTGCCCGGGATCTCGCACCCAGGCTGTTCAGCTCCGTTGCCGGCTGGGGCAGCATCGTCTTCAGGGCAAACGGGTCGGGCTGGCTTCTGGTTTATGTCGTTGCGCCGCTGGTGGGAGGCCAGGCGGGGGCCATCGCCTACCGCCTTTTCTTCCGAGGCGGTTACGCGACCGTGCCCGCTCCTTGAGCGGCCGACCAAAAGCGCGGATCAACCCTTTGCCGGTGCAAAGATCTCGTTGAAGAAATCCTGCATGTCCTGCCATGACCGACGGTCGGCCGAGGGGCTGTAGGCGACAATGCCCTTCATGCCCGGAAATTTCTCGACGTTCGCGTCGGATTCCGGGTTCGTGAATGCGTGGTAGGCGCCCGCGTAGACAACGAACCGGTAGTCGAGTTTCCCGTCGTTGAGCGCCTTCAGGAAGGCATCGATCTGCTCCTGCTTTGAAGACGGATCAAGCGCGCCGTGGCAGATGAGGAACTTGGCCTTGTTCTTGGCGGCGGCCTCGGCAGAGGCGGGAACCAGGCTCCCGTGAAAGCTCACGATGCCCGCGAGCGGTGCGCCGGAATAAGCCAGCGCCTGGACCGTCGTGCCGCCGAAGCAATATCCTATCGCCGCAACCTTGGCGGGGTCGACAAGGCCCGTCGCGAGAAGCTGGTCGAGGCCTGCCTGTGCGCGCTCGGCCATGGCGGGCTTGTCCTTGAACTGCCCTGAAAGCTGGCCGGCCTCCTTGGGATCCGTCGCGAGCACGCCTGCGCCGTACATATCGAGGGCGAAGGCAACATACCCAAGCTCGGCGAGTTGCTCCGCACGGTGCTTCACGTAGCCGTTGAGTCCCCACCACTCGTGGACGATCAGGACGCCCGGAAGCTTGCCGTCCTTCGACTTGGCGTCTTCGTAGGCGAGGTAACCCCGGAGCTTAACGCCGTTCTGCTCATAATCTATATCCTTGGTGACAACGGACGCGCGGGCGGAGCCGGCGGCGAGAGCAAATGCGAGGGCTGCGGTCATTATTTTCATGGGAGTGGACATGGAGGTTCGGACAAAGTGCCGCAGCGTGCCGCCGCGTCAAATCACATGGCCCCTGAAGGTCCGGCGGCGCGGGGCGGCCGGACCCGGGAGTTCAGGCGTGGAAGCCGCCCGCGATGTAGTTTTTCAGGTGATCGGCCTCTGCCCTGCTCGCGTCCGCGACCCAGCGGGAGATGTCGCCGATGGAGATCAGGCCGCGCAGCTCGCCCTGGTCAAGGACGGGGATGTGACGGCACCTCTTCTCGGCAAAGAGCTCCATTGTCTGCTCGACTGTCGTCTGGGGTGAGATCGTGTGGACGTTTTTCGTCATCACGGATCCCACCTTGACGGTTTTCGGATCAACGTCCGCACCGACGACGCGCCGCAGGACATCGCGCTCGGTGAATATCCCGGCGAGGCGTCCTTCGTCCACGATCACGATGCAGCCAATCCGTTTCTTGTTCATTTCGGCCACCGCCTCGGCAATCGTAATCGTCGACGCAACGGCGTGTACATCCGGCCCTTTGCGCTCTAAGAGCGCCGCAACTGGGGTATCCATAGGGTAATGGGGTTACTGCTCGCCAGGAATCATCTCCCAATTCCGGCCAATCGCAACTCCCAAGCGAAGAAGCTTGTGATTCCCGCTCAACCAAGGGAATGAGAACCCCTGCACTGACCAAATGAAGCCCCCCCTACTTCCATCGGAGATACTCATGCGCGTGCTGCGCATAGCGCGGTTCGACGGCTTGGGCGTCCTGGTGGTCGCCGGGGGTGTCGCCCTCATCTCGGCCTCCTACAAGGACGTCTCCGGCGCGTCGGTCGGGCTTCTTATCGCGGCCGCTGGCGCCATCGAGCTCCACGGAGTCTCACTTCTTCGCGCCAGCCGTACATCCGGCATGCGCTGGCTCCTCTCAAGCCAGCTTTACTTGTTGACGACGATTCTCGTCTATGTGGGTTTCCGCCTTGCGAGGCCCGATATCGCATGGATTCTGCAATTCATCTCGGCGAGCCCGGCGGCCGACGTCTTCGAGCAGGCCGCGGTCCAGCAGGGCGTAACCCTGAAGCAGCTGATCCTCGATTCCTTCAAGCAGTTCTACATTTGCGCGGCGGTGCTTACGGTGCTCTACCAGGGCGGCATGATGCTCTATTATCTCAAGCGCAGGGACGCGGTCGAGGCCGCGCTCAGGGACCCAGAAACGCAATAGCGGCGAGCTCGTCGGCTTCGGAAACCGACTTCACTGTGGGCATGGCGGTGAGTGCCGCATGCACGGCAACTCCAAGTGAATGGATGGTGATGGGCTTCAAGAGGAGATTGTGGATACCCGCGGCCGCGACTCGCTCAGACATTCGGGGCGCCGTGTATCCGGTCATCATGATGACGGGAATACCGGGCCGAATTTCCCGAAGGTTGCTTGCAAGAAGAAGCCCGGTCATCGAGGGCATCGTCTGATCCGTAAGGACAAGCGCAAAGCGATGAGGATCGGCGCGAACCCTGGCCAGCGCATCTTCGGGCCGAGTAGAGAATTCCGCCTCGTACCCCAGCGTCGTCAGGGCCCTCTGGAGCAGCAGCGCGAGCACCTCCTCGTCGTCGATCACGAGGATCCGCTCGCCGTTGCCCCGCATCACAGGCCCCTCCGTGGCGGGCGCAACGATCGCTTCGCCCTCATACGCGGGGAAATAAAGGTAAAATGTTGTGCCGTTGCCTGGTTGGCTGCTGACCGTGATGGCACCGTCGTGGCTATCCATGATGCCATGCACCACAGCCAGGCCCAGGCCGGTGCCCTCGCCGGACGGCTTTGTCGTAAAGAACGGCTCAAACACGCGACGCAGCGTCGCCTGATCCATGCCGCACCCGGTATCGCCAACCGAGACACGCGCGTACGCGCCGGACTTCAATTGCGGCTGCGCCACCGCCTGTTCCTCATCAACAATCCATCTCTCCAGTTTGACCCGAAGCCGACCGGTGCGCGACCTCATCGCGTACCAGGCATTCGTCCCGAGGTTCATGAGGATCTGGTGGATCTGGGTCGCGTCGGCAAGGATCGTCGGAGCGTTCGCCGCAAGCGACGTGTCAAACTCGATCGTCGACGGGATCGTCGCGCGCAAGAGCTTGAGCGATTCCTCCACGATTGGCATCAGCTTGATCGGACGGCGCTCCTCTGCCTGCTGCCGGCTGAACGTCAGTATTTGCCGAATCAGGCCGGTCGCCCGGCGAGCCGCCTGCAGAACCCCGCCGAGAAAACCGTGCACCTTGGGATTGTCCGCGACCGTCATGTCCGCGAGTTCGGTATACCCGATGATCGCCGTCAGGATGTTGTTAAAGTCGTGTGCGATTCCGCCTGCCAGCGTTCCAATGGCCTCCATCTTCTGTGCCTGCCGGAACTGCTCCTCCAACTGCTTTCGCTCGGTTATATCCTCCGCCACGCCAATAACCCGCAACAGATCGCCCGCGGCATTGCGCACGGGAAATGCCCGCTCATGAATCCAGCGCAAGGAACCATCCGGCCGCACAATCCGGAACTCCTCGTCGTAGGTGCCCGCGGCCTGTTTGTTTTGCTTCGCCTGGCGGATTCTTGCGCTGTCATCCGGATAGACTGCATCTAGCCCGATATGGGAGCCGGAATAGGCACTTTGGCAGCTCCTGCCCCAGATTTTTTCATAAGTTGGGCTGACATACTGCACGCTCCCCTTCTGAGCATCGGCGATCCAGAACACCTCGTGGATGTTTTCAACGACCTGCCGGAACTGAGCCTCGCTCTCGCCCAATGCCTTAATTGTCTTCCGCCTTTCGGTAATTTCGGCGCGCAAGGCCTGGTTCGCTTTGTCCAATTCCACGAGCTTGCGCGCTGTATTGTCGGTTCCAATCAGCAGATAACCGATGATGCCCTTTCGTTCGTCGCGCAGCGCCGTGACCGATACCACCGCCGGCAGGCGACTTCCATCCTTGCGGATGTAGGTCAGCTCATAGATGTCCTCGATGCCGCGCGAGGCCTTGAAAATCAACGCCTCGAAGCCCGGCAGAATCAGGGTCGAAAGCTCCAGGCTCAATGCCTTTGCGCGCATCACCAGCTCGTCGGGATCGGAAATGTCAGCCGGTGTGATCTTGTTCAGGACGTCGATGGCCGAATAGCCCAGCATTCTCTCGGCGCCGACGTTGAAAATCTGGATCACGCCGTTCTCGTCGGTGGCGATGCTCGAGAAATTGGCGCTGTTGAGAATCGCGTTCTGCAGGGCCCCAGTCTTGAGCACCGCCGTTTGGCGCCCGATTTCTTCAGTTGGCATAGGGGGCCCTCGGCCGCCCTCGGCAGGTTACCGGGACCCTTGAGCATCCCGCAGTTTCGCCCACAATAAGTCGCCTCTCGTCTGGAATTCGCGAGATCATGAGAATGCCGACGCCCCTTGGGTTTGGACTTCAGCCATAACGACTCAATGATGGGCCAAAATCGCCCCAAATGGATAGGGGGTATTACCCTAACGAAATTCGATTGGCCGCGCCTCGGGGGATGGCCGACCCAATGGGTCCAAGCCCGTGGTGCCGCGGATCCTCCACCTAAGAAGGGTCGACTCGCTTCACATCCTTAACCGCCCATTTGGTGACGGTTATTCCCTTCGCCGCGCGGCCGCTCAGGGCCACAGCTCCCATGTCGAAGTCGAATTCGCGCACGCGCGCCCCGCTTCGTCCGTCGAGCGAGACATGAACCTTCTTCGGCATAGCCTTCTCGTTCGGGCTGACGTCAAAGTAGACCACTCTTGATCCGTCGGACTTCGTGAGCGGGTAAAGCTTGTCGCGCGACAGACCCCCGATCTGGAATCGTTTTGCAAACGCCTTCCCGCTCGCGCCGTCTTGATAGATCATAGTGTAGAACGACGTGTCGCCGTCCTTCGGGAAGACGGTGCAGTGTATGATGCCAAGACCCATGAAGACCTTGTCCGCAACCTTCGAGACCTTGAGCGAGCCGTCGGCCATGATGCAGAGCACGCTGTCCAGGATCGTGCACTCCTGGACAAACTCATGCTGCCTCCAGTTGAGCCCAATGAAGCCCTCCTCGCGGTTCACGTAGAGCCTCTGATTCGCGGAAACGACCTCGGCCGCGCTGATCTGCTCGATCTCGTCGTATTCCGTGCGCCTCTTGATCCCCTTCCCGTACTTTTCCTGGAGCATCTCGAACCATTTGATCGCGTGGGCCGTCAGGTTCTTGAGGTCGTGCTTCACCCCCTTCATCTCGTCCTCGACCTTCTTCAGCTTTTCATCGGCCTCGAACCGGTTGTAGGCCGAGATCCGCTTGATACGTATCTCGGTCAGCCGGGCGATGTCGTCGTCAACGACCTCTCTGCGCAGGCTCTTGATGAAGGGTTTCAGCCCCTCGCGGATCTCCTCGAGCACGCTTTCCCATGTCCTCGATTTCTCGATCCGGCGGTAGATGCGCTCCTCAATGAAGATGCGCTCGAGCGAGTCCCAGTGCCATTGCTGCTCAAGCTCGCCCTGCCGGATCTGGAGCTCCTTCTTCAGGAGCTCGACCGTCTTGTCGACGCTGCGCTTCAGGATTTCCCGGACGCCGAGGAACACCGGCTTCTCCCCGTCGATCACGCAAGCAGAGGGGGAGATCGCCACCTGGCAGCTGGTGAAGACGCATAGCTGCTGGATCACCTTCTCGGGCTCAGAGCCCGCCGGCAGATGGACTAGGATCTCCACCTGGTCGGCCGTGTTGTCGTCCACTCTCTTGATCTTTATCTTCCCCTTCGCGTTCGCGGCCAGGATCGACTCGATGACCGATTCGGTGGTTGTCGCGTAGGGAAGCTCCGTGATCACGAGGAGTATCTTGCTCCTCTGCTCGATTCTCGCGCGGATCTTCACCTTCCCACCGCGCTCGCCGTCGCTGTACTCGGAGAAGTCCGCGAGACCCCCCGTCGGGAAGTCGGGGTAGATCCGGAATGTCTTTCCCTGCAGGTGGTTGATGGCCGCCCGGCATAAATCGTTGAAGTTGTGCGGCAGGATCTTCGTCGAGAGCCCGACCGCGATTCCCTCGGCGCCCTCGAGGAGCACGATCGGGAACTTGGCGGGGAGCGTGATCGGCTCCTTCGCGCGCCCGTCGTAGCTTAGCTGCCAAGGCGTCGTCTTCGGATTGAAAAGGACCTCGCGCGCGAAGGGAGTCAGCCGCGCCTCGATATAGCGGGGCGCGGCGGCCTCGTCGCCCGTCAGCACATTGCCAAAGTTGCCCTGGGGCTCGACGAGCCATCCCCTCTGGCCCATCCCGACCAAGGCGGCTCCAATGGAGGCGTCGCCGTGAGGGTGGAACCTCATGGTGGCTCCGACGATGTTCGCCACCTTGTGGAAGCGGCCGTCGTCCATCTCCCAAAGCGTATGGAGGACCCGCCGAAGGACGGGCTTTAGGCCGTCGTCTATGTGCGGGACTGCCCGGTCCAGGATCACATAGCTCGCGTAGTCCAGGAACCAGTCCCGGTAGTTGCGCTCGAGCGGCGCCTCCGCGCCTTTCCTTGATCCGGGTACCTTCGTTTCCTTTGCCATGCTTTTTCGCCGCCGCTCAGGCAGTGACCACGTCCTTCTCGACCCGAAGGTTCTCGATGATGAACTCCTGCCGCTCCGGGGTGTTCTTGCCCATAAAGAACGAGAGAAGCAGGTCGCTGTTGTGGACATGTGTCAGCGACAGTGGCTCCAGGCGTATGTCGTCGCCGATGAACGCCTTGAACTCCCCCGCGGATATCTCGCCAAGGCCCTTGAACCGGGTGATCTCGGCGGCCGCGCCCACCTTCTCGACGGCGGCCTGCTTCTCCGTCTCCGTGTAGCAATAGTGGGTCTCCCTCTTGTTCCGGACTCGGAAAAGCGGCGTCTCAAGGATGAAGAGGTGGCCGTGGGCGATCAGCTCCGGGAAGAACTGCAGAAAGAATGATATCAGGAGCAGGCGGATGTGCATGCCGTCCACGTCGGCGTCTGTCGCGATCACGACCTTCCCGTAGCGCAGGCCGTCCAGACCGTCCTCGATGTTGAGGGCGGACTGGAGGAGATGGAACTCCTCGTTCTCGTAGATGACCTTCTTCGAGAGGCCGTAGGTGTTGAGGGGCTTCCCCTTGAGGGCGAACACAGCCTGGGTCTGGACGTTGCGGCACGCCGTCAGTGAGCCCGCGGCCGAGTCGCCCTCCACGATGAAGATCGAGCTCTCCTCGGACCTCTCGTCCTTGTCTCCCAGGTGCAGCCTGCAGTCGCGCAGCTTCCGGTTGTGCAGCGACGCCTTCTTGGCGCGCTCGCGCGCGAGATTGCGGATGCCGGCCAGCTCCTTGCGCTCGTGCTCGCTCTCCTGGATCCGCTTTATGAGGGCATCGGCTGTCTCGGGATTCTTGTGGAGGTAAACATCCAGCGTCTGCTGGACGAACTTGCCTATGAAATCCTTGATCGTCGGTCCTTCGGGCCCGATGACGCTCGAGCCGAGCTTGGTCTTGGTCTGGGACTCGAAGATCGGCTCCATGACCCTGACGGATACCGCGGCCACGACCGACTGGCGAACGTCGGCCGCGTCGAAATCCCGCTTGTAGAAATTGCGGAGCGTATCGACCAGCGCCTCGCGGAATGCCTGGAGGTGCGTGCCCCCCATCGTCGTGTGCTGCCCGTTGACGAAGGAGAAGTACTCCTCGCCGTAGTGCGAGCCGTGCGTGAGCGCGATCTCGATGTCCTCGCCCTCAAGGTGGACGATCGGGTAAAGGGGCTCCCCTATGAGGTTCTTTTCGAGCAGATCCTTCAGCCCGTTCTCGGACTTGAACGGCTTGCCGTTCAGCAGAAGCGTGAGGCCCCGGTTCAGGAACGCATAGTTCCACAGCATGTCCTCGACGAATTCGGGCCGGAACTTGAGGTTCGCCCCGAAGAGCTCGGCATCGGGCGCGAATTCAATCCCCGTTCCGTTGCGCTCGTCGGTCTTCGAGACACGGTGGTCCTTCTTGAGCTTGCCCTTCGCAAATTCGACCACCTTCACCTCGCCCTCCCGGACCGCCTGCGCCCTGTACTCGATCGAAAGCGCGTTCACCGCCTTCTGGCCGACCCCGTTCAGGCCGACCGCCTTCTTGAAGGTCTCGCTGTCGTACTTGGCGCCCGTGTTGATGACAGAGACGCACTCAAGGAGCTTGCCCAGCGGGATGCCGCGTCCGTAGTCCCGCACCTTTGCCCGGCGCTCCTCGAGCTCAATCTCGATCTTCTTGCCGTGCCCCATGGTGAATTCGTCGACGGAGTTGTCGATCGTCTCCTTGAGCAGCACGTAGATCCCGTCCTCGGCGTGCGCGCCGTTGCCCAGCCGGCCGATGTACATGCCCGGGCGAAGCCGGATGTGCTCGGTCGAGGAGAGAGTTTTGATGCTGGCTTCGGTATAGCCGGATGCCATCTGCTGAGAGTTCTTCTCTCGCCGCCCGCGTGACAAGCGAAATTCATGGGCTCCAGGTGCCCAGTCCACTTTTCTGTGTTCGGGTTTCGCGGCGGCGGGTGCCAATAGGCGGACGGCTGGAAGATGGTCGCTCCCCCCTTTCGTCCGTTAACCGGGCGTCGGCGTGGCTGACCCGCACCATCGCCGCGCCGCGGGCCTCCGGAGCAGCGAAATACCCGCGCCCTACCCCTCCTGCTCAAGCTGGTCGTTGATCTTCAACAGGGTCTTAAGGAAGGCCTTCATGAACGCGATTTCCTCGCTCTGCGTCAGCTTAGCCGAATCAAGCGGGAATTCGTCGGCCGGCCTTTTGCACACCGGGCCGACCCCCAGGGCAGTCACCGTCGTGACGCTCGAGTTGGGCGGCTCGATCTCCGCCTGGATCCTGAAAACCGGATCAAAGGTCGCTTGGTCGTAGGTGAGCCCCGCCAACACCCTCGCGGTGACAACGTTGACCCGCGTCCCGCCGGCAAGCGCAGGCTGCAGGTCCATGTAGCGGACGAAGTCCGAGATGTTCACGACCAAAGGCGTGTCGGGCCGCTTCCGGCTCCATGTCATGGATTCGACCGGCGTGGGCGCCGCGAGAAGCGTGTCGACCGTGAATCTAAGGCCCTTCTTGAAAAGCTTCTGCTCAGCGGGGCTGAGGCTCTGCAGCGCGCCCTTGTAGGCATCGTCCGATGGCTCGAGCACGATCCGGCTCGGCGCGGGCGCCGGCGCCGGCGCCGGCGATTTTGAAACTTCGGTTGCGCAGCCCGCGAGGCCCAGTGCGCCGAGGGCGAGAATGACGGCTTTGATTTTCGACACGCCCCCACCGCATTGTTTTTTCCTGTTTTCACAAAGGAAAAACAACCCTTCCCGGAATTAATTCAGAAACATAGCCTCGTCTGTCTGGAACAGGCCGTGGGCTAGCTTCGTCCAGGCGTCCAGGGGCGCGCGGCTCCTGAAGGCCCCGGCTCCCGGCTCAACCTGCGGCGCGTTCTTCCTTCTCAGGTTTTGCGCCAGATTCTCGGCCTGCTTGGCCTGAATCGCCGCGTACTGGGAGGCCTTCGCGGACTGCGCGGTCTCCGCGACATCAGTCGAGGTGCCGCCGGGGTTTGACTCGACGTAGCGCAGGCAGAGCTTGATTTCGTCCGGGGTCGGCGGCCTCTGGAAGACGGAGATGTAGAGCGATGCGACGCGCAGCTCGTCCGTCGTCTGGGCCATGAATTCCGGCGTGTGCGTGAGCTTCCGCGCGGTCTCGATGACGAGCGGACTGTTCATCAGGAAGAGCTGCTGCTGGGGAACCTGCGTGAGGAAGCGCTTGCCCGTGGGCACGCTCGGGTTCGGGAAATTGAACTGGGTGAGGATTTCAGCGGGGTTGCGCCGGTCGATGAAGGCATAGACCGCGCGCCGGGTCGCGAAACCCTCGCTCCCGATCGGCACGGGCCTGCCGCCCATCGTGAAGTCGATCGTGCCGGCGATGGCCAGGATGGAATCGTGCATCTGCTCGAAATCCAGCTGCCGGACGTTGTAGCGCCACTGGAGCTTGTTGTCCGGGTCGGTGTCCGCATACTGGGGGACGGCGGTGCTGGCCTCCTGGTAGACGCTGCTCAGCATGATCAGGCGCTGGAGCTTCTTTATCGACCATCCGTCCTGGACAAAGCGCGTCGCCAGGTAGTCGAGGAGCTCGGGGTCCGTGGGCGGCGCCGACTGGTTTCCGAGGTCGTCGGGGGTCGAGACAAACCCGGTTCCGAAATGCTGCTGCCAGACCCGGTTCACGAGAACCCTGGCGGTCATCGGGTTCGACGGGCTCGCGATCGCGCGGGCAAGGTCCAACCGGCCGCTCCCGTTCTTGAACGCGATGGGGTGCTTTGGGTCCGGCGAGAGGATCGACAGGAAGTGGCGCGTTGTCTCGGGGCCCTTGTTCTGGGCCTCTCCTCTGAGGAGCACGGGATAGTCGTGGGGCGAAGCGACGTCCACGAGGACATCGGCCTTGGGCGGTGCGGCCGGGGTGAATTCGAGGTCGATGATGGCCTTGTTCGCCTGGAATACCTGCTTCAGGAGCTCGCGGCGCTTCTGCGGGCGCTCGGCTAATGGGATGCCCGACTTGCGCAGCTCGCGGATCTCCAACTCAAGGTTCTGCTTGGCCTCGACCGCTGCCTGCATCTGGGTGAGGTAGTCGACAAGCTCGGGGGTCTTCGCCACCGGGTGAAGCCAGGGCTCCTCCTTGGGCTCGCCGGAATTCGCGAAGACATTGTACAGGGAATAGTAGTCCGCCGTGGGGATCGGGTCGAACTTGTGGTCGTGGCACCTCGCGCAGGAGACCGTGAGGCCGAGGAAGGCCTTCGACGTCACGTCAATCCGGTCGTTGATGATGTCGTTCGTGCTGTTCTCGAACCTGTTTCCAAGGGTCAGGAACCCGAGCGCCGCAAGCGGGCTCTGGTCCGGACTTGCGCCCGCGCGGTTGGCCCGAAGCTCGTCGGCGAGGAGACGGTCGGCCGCGAGCTGCTCCAATATGAATTCATTGTACGGCTTGTCCGTGTTGAAGGCGTCGATGACGTAATCGCGGTACGTCCAGGCGAAAGGATACCTCGGGTCCTCCTTCTGGGGCGTGTCGCCTTTCGTGTCGGCGTAGCGGGCGACGTCGAGCCAGTACCTCCCCCAGCGCTCGCCGTAGTGGGGCGATGCGAGCAGGCGGTCCACGACGCTGGCCCAGGCGCCTGGCGACTCGTCGGCAAGGTACCGCTGCACCTCGGACTCGGTCGGGGGAAGGCCGGTCAGGTCGAACGTCGCCCTTCGGATGAGTGTGTACTTGTCGGCAGGCGGGTTCGGCTTCATCGAGTTCTCCTCGAGCCGAGCCAGTATGAAGTTGTCGATAGGCGTCCGGCACCAGGCGGTGTCCGACACGGCCGGGAGAGCCTGCTTGCGGACCGGCAGGAAGGACCAGTGCTCGCGGCCGACGCCGCCATAGCTCTGCGAGCTACCCTTCGCCACGAGAGACCTCGGGTCGAAGGCACCCCGGCGGATCCACTCGGTAATGTCCGACACCTGCTGGTCGGTGAGCTTCTCGCCCTTGGGCGGCATCTGGAGGTCGGTGTCCTTGTAGCTGATCGCGTCGATGATCAGGCTGTCCTCGGGCTTGCCGGGCGTGACGGCGGGCCCTGTGTCGCCGCCGTGGAGCATGCCCTCGCGGGTGTCGAGCATGAGGCCGCCCTTGATCTTGTCGGCGTCGCGGCTGTGGCACTTGTAGCAGCGGTCGGCGAGCACCGGACGGATTCTCGACTCAAAGAACTGGAGGTCCTGGCTCGAGATCGCCGGGCTTGCCACGACGGCCGCCATGAGGCGCGGGGCGGAAACGGCCACCGCGAGGGCGAGACCCGCTGCGATGCCAGCCCGGTTCATCAGGCGAGGATCGGCTGGACGACGTTCCCGGCGACGTCGGTCAGCCGGAAATCGCGCCCATTGAATCGGTAGGTGAGCTTCGTGTGGTCGAATCCCAGGGTCCGAAGGATCGTGGCGTGCAGGTCGTGCACGTGGACCTTGTCCGTCACGGCCTCGGCCCCAAACTGGTCCGTGGCGCCGTAGACCAGGCCGCCCTTGACGCCGCCGCCGGCGAGCCAGACCGAGAACGCGCGCGCGTTGTGGTCGCGGCCCGGGTTTTCATATCCGTTGCGGTCGCGGGTCGGCTTGCGGCCGAACTCCCCGCCCCAGATGACGACGGTCGAGTCGAGGAGGCCCCTCTGCTTGAGGTCGGCGAGGAGCGCCGCGATCGGCTGGTCCACCTCCTTGGCCTTCTTCGTGATCCGCTCCTGCAGGTCCTGGTGGTGGTCCCACCCGTCGTGCCACACCTGGACAAACCGGACGCCCCTCTCAACGAGCCGGCGCGCAAGGAGGAGCTGCTTTCCCTGGGGCGTGTTGCCGTAGGCCGCCCGCATCGCCTCCGTCTCCTTGTTGAGGTCGAAGGCGTCCGTCGCCGCAGCCTGCATCTTGAAGGCGATCTCGTAGGACTCGAGGCGGGTCTCAAGCACTTGGTCGTGCTGGAGCTCCTTCGAGCGCATCTGGTCCAGCTGCTTCACGAAGTCCATCTGCCGGCGCTGCTCCGCGCTTCCGACATAAGGGTTGTGGATGTTCTGGATCATCTGCTGCACGGTCGTCGTCTGCGTGTTGACGCTCGATCCCTGAAACACGCCGGGAAGGAAGGCCGAGCCGTAGTTCGCGGCGCCCCCGGAGGGGAGGCCGCCGTTGCGCAGCGAGATGAAGCCGGGAAGGTTTTGGTTCTCGGTCCCGAGCCCGTACACGACCCACGAACCCATGCTCGGCTTCGAAATCCTGAGCGAGCCCGTGTTCATGAACACGGTCGCCACCTCGTGGGCGGGGATGTCCGTGTACATGGACCGGATGACGGCCATGTCGTCAACGTGCTGGCCGATCCCCGCAAAAAGCTCGCTCACCTCGGTACCCGACTTGCCCATCGGCGTGAACGTGAACGGCGAGCCCATGGCGACGCCGCTGTCCCCGATCGTCCGGCCGTCCATTCGCACCAGCTCCGGCTTGGGGTCCCAGGTGTCGATGTGCGAGGGGGCCCCCTGCGCGAAGATGTGGATGACGGCCTTTGCCGTCGCGGGAAGGGGGGGCTTCCGGGGCGCGAGCGGGTTCGTTCCCGCCGCAAAGCCGCCCGCGGCATCGGCATCGGAAAAGAGATCCGACGGGTCGAGCATGGTCGCGAGACCGAGAGCCCCGAGGCCCATCCCCACCCGGTTCAGGAATTTCCTGCGGGTGAGGAAATAATCCTCAATGTTCGTGGACACGCCACAGCATGGGGGCTCGTGGGTCATCTTGGGTATGATCATGGGAATTGGGAGTGCCGTTGCAACCAAATGACGCCTCGCGGGCGCCCGGGGTTTCCCCCCGGCGAACGATTCCGGTTGATACGGAACGAAGCGCGGTTACGGTGGGCCCATCCTCGTTTAGGAGAGCCTGGGGCCCCGGGCTGAGACGGCAGCAAGATCCGCTGCCAAATCCTTCGAACCTGATGCGTCTCACAACGCCGTAGGGAAAACAGGGCCGTCCGCGGCAAGCGGAGGGATCTGT
>CAAGKR010403782.1_pt1 | contig 23003 bp, 19 predicted proteins | sample 2556971 | NCBI WGS metagenome assembly CAAGKR01 (sample SAMEA5207829, study PRJEB30636) | soil metagenome | biome: forest; feature: boreal; material: soil | place: USA | collected 2011-09 | depth 1 m | reverse complement strand
CGCCGGCACCGCACCCCCAGCCCGGGCAGGCCCAGACCGCCGACGTCACGCCCAAACGTGAACAAAAACCGAGGTCAAACGTGAAGACCTCAAGACGGAAGGGGGGGGATTCGAACCCCCGTCAGAGGCTTAACCCCTGAAACGGTTTTCGAGACCGCCGCATTCAACCGCTCTGCCACCCTTCCAGGACGAGGAGCCTAAGGCTAGAGGATCGCCGCTCGTGCGCGCGGCGTGGGCGGGAGCGCGGGGCCTGCGTGGCGGGAACGTCGACCGACGCGCTGCCCACGGCGCTCGAGAGGACGGGCCGGCTCAGCGCCGCGAGGCGAAGAACGCGCTCAGCAAGGCCCCGCACTCGCCGGCGAGCAGCCCGGGGGCAACCTCCGGCCGATGGTTCAGCCGCGGCTCGCCCAGCACGTCGAGCACGCTCCCGCACGCCCCCGCCTTGGGATCGCTCGCGCCGAACACCACCCGCGGGATGCGCGCGAGCACGATCGCACCGGCGCACATGGCGCAGGGCTCGAGCGTGACGTAGAGCACCGCGTCGAGCACTCTCCAGCTTCCGAGCACGCGCGCGGCCTCGCGCAGGGCGACGATCTCCGCATGGGCCGTGGGGTCCTGGCGCAGCTCGCGCTCGTTGCGAGCAGCCGCGATCATCTCGCCGCCGTGAGCTATGACCGCCCCGATCGGTACGTCCTCGTGCTCAACGGCGCGCTCGGCTTCGCGCAGGGCAAGCCTCATGAAGTATTCGTCGCGTGGGAAGAAGTGGTCGCTCATCGCTCGGGTGGTGGTTGGCTGGAGGGTCGCCACCGGCTCCTCGACGGCGCGGGTTTGAGTGGAGCGCAACCTAAGCGGTCCTCAACACATCATGATTACCGAGGAGCCTCCTTGCCGCGCGTCGATCGACCCCTATATCCAAATCTCTCAGGCCGCCTCCCGAAGGCGCTTGCCGCATGGGCACTGCCGCCGATCGCATGCCTGCTGCTTGCCTCGAGCGCCGCGGCCTCATATGCGCCCGGTGAGGTCGTGGTGGGATACGCCGGGTCCACTGAGCGCGTCAGCGTGCCGCCCGGCGCGAGCATCGCCGCGACGGTCGCGCGCCTGCGCCGCGAGCCCGGCGTGCGATGGGCGGTCCCCGACTACGTCGCACATGCGACGGCGGTGTCGGTCCCCAACGATCCCGGCACGACCGATACACCGGGCGGCTGGCAGCAGCTGCAGTGGAACTTCAGCGGCACCTACGGGATCGACGCTCCGCAGGCGTGGGCAAACGTGCAGGCCGATGGGGCGCCGGGGGGCTCGAGGGTGATCGTGGCGGTGCTCGACACGGGCGTGGCCTACGCCAACCGCGGCCCCTACCGGCGCTCGCCCGACTTCAACCAGTACTCGTTCGTGCAGGGCCACGACTTCATCGACCGAACCCCCTACGCCAACGACCACAACGGCCACGGCACGTTCGTCGCCGGGACGATCGCCGAGGCCACCAACAACGGCTACGGCCTAACCGGCCTTGCCTATGCGGCTCGCATCATGCCGGTGCGGGTGCTCGACGGCGCCGGCGAAGGCGACGCGTCTGTGATCGCAGAAGGGGTGCGCTTCGCCGTCAAGCACGGCGCGCGCATCGTCAACCTGAGCCTCGAGTTCTCAAGCGATGTGAACGCCGCCGACATCCCCGAGCTGATCGAAGCGCTGCACTACGCCAACCGCAAGGGCGTGCTCGTGGTGGCGGCGGCCGGCAACGAGGGCAGCACGACGATCCCCTACCCCGCGCGGGCCAAGCATGTGATCGCGGTGGGCGCCACGACCGAGCATGGATGTCTCGCCAGCTACTCAAACGACGGTCCGGGCGTGGCACTGGTCGCGCCGGGGGGCGGCCCGGACGCGAGCCTGCCCGGGGACCCGAACTGCAACCCCGAACTCCCCACCGGGCGCGACATCTTCCAGATGACGTTCACGGGCCCCTCCCCGCGCGTGTTCGGCTTTCCGGGCGGCTATGAAGGCACGTCGATGGCCACCCCCCACGTAACGGCCACCGCGGCGCTGATCATTGCCGCGGGCATCCTCGGACGCAAACCCACGCCCGCGCAGATCACCGCACGGTTGAAGCGCACGGCTCGCAAGCTCGGCGGCCCGCAGGACCAGCAGCTATACGGGGCGGGCCTGCTCGACGCGGGAGCAGCGACGGCGCGGGGTGGGCCGGCCGGATAGCACTGTGGCTTCGCTCCGTGTGCGCACACGTTGGCGCCACCCTCTCAACGGCCTTGCCATGCTGCTCGGTGCGCTCGTTGTGAGCGCAGGCACCCGCTCAGGCGAAGGGTGAGACCAATAGATCAGGGGGTCGCGTGAGAGAGAAGCCGGGAGAGGCTTCTTCATTTGAGCCAAGCGCATTGACAGGCGCTGGGGAGAGCACGGCCCGCAGCGTGAGTCCCGCCACGGGACCGTTTCCGGGGATGCGCAGGCGTGCCGCGAAAATACCGTCGCCGTTGGTACGCAACAGGGTCAGTCGCCTCCAAGCAGCTCCCGCCGAGCTCAGCACCTGCACGCTCCCCCGCACACCGGCCGGCGTGCGTCCCCAGACCACTACCTCTCTCTTGCGGGAAGTGGTGTACGCAACGAATGGAAAGCGGAATGCGGCCAGGCCGGGCTTAGGCATGGCGCATTGGATTCCGCCCGCACAACCGTAATAAAGCCCGGTCTGGAAGATCGAAGAAACGTCCGGATCGTCGTTCAAGCCAAAGTATGTAGCCAGGCTCACGCCGCTGCGCGACATGCGGTAGAGCGCTTCGGCGATCCAGCGTGCGTCGAGCGCGACCGGCGCGCCCCCGGCGCGAGGGGGGTTTGTGCTCCAGGCGAACTCGGTGACCCAGAAGCCCACGGGGCCCGTAGACAGGAGACTTCCCGCCCGCTTGGCGGCCATGATCAAGGTGCGCACGCTTGAGAGATTGCCGATCCACACATTGTCGGCATTTGCGGGCAGGGCGCTCGGGCCTCCCGAGGAATAGGGATGCACGCTTACGATGTCTGCGTGCACCGGCGTTCGACAAGTGCGGCGCGAGTGCTTGCCGCCTGACAAACACAACAGCCCACGCAGGAACGCGAGCGGGGCGACCGCCTGTAGGCCTGGATGCCTAACCCCATTTGGGAAGAGTTCTCCGGCTATGACGAAGTTGTCGGCATGCACCCTCTTGACCGAAGCGTAGACCCCGTTGACCATTTCTCGATAGCGGGCGACCGACACCGGCTTGCCGTTTTCAAACTGCGGGAGCATGAAAAGACTTACGTTCGGCTCGTTCCACACGCCCCAGTAGCGCACCCGCGGCAGGCCCTGGTATATGCCGCTATAGCGCAACGCGGCGGCCCGCGCGAACAACGCAAGCTGGGTGGGATCGGGAGCACCGATCCCCCGTCCGGACCGGTCTGGGGCGCCCTCCGCCCAGGCCGGTGCGCCGAAGAGCACAACAATCGGTTCCAGACCGGCGCCGACGGCGAGATTGACCTCGCGATCCAATTCATGCCAGTCATAGCTGGGATCGAACGGATTGATTGGATCAAAGCCAGGCTGGCGTTCGGCGGGCGCAATCCGATTCCAGGAGATCACGATCTTGACCGCCGAGGCTCCCGCCGCGCGCATACGCTTGGTCGTCAATGGCCCTTCCGGCCCCAGCGGCGCGTAGGACTCGATCGCGGTCCGCAATCCGGATGAGAAGGGTGTCAGACTGCCCTGATAGGCGGTGCGATGCGCCTGTGGGGTTGGGGCCGCGCTGCTGGATCCAGATACGAAAAAGAAAAGCGCCGCCGCTAGCACAACCGACGCGAATCGCAACGCCAAGACTGGTCGAAAGACACCGCTGCCGCTACGCAAGTGGTTGGGCCAAAGGGTCGAGGTAGGCACAATCAAGATGACCAATCCTAGAGTCCGGTGCGCATGGCGCCGTCAGTAGACCAATCGGCCGGGGTCGCACGCCCTTCGACGGCGCCGGCGACGCGATTTAGCGCTGGGTTGGCCGGCCTGGCGGACCAGCCGACTCACCGGCAACGTGCAGCACAGCTCGAAAGCTTCATCGCCATCCACATCGGGGGCTGAGCCAAGCCAGCCCGCTCGACACCGGGGCGGCAGCGCGGGACTGATATATCGAAATGCGTATAATATGTTCATGGAGGCAGCTCGGCTCATAAGGAACGCCCGTCAGGCGGCAGGAATGACGCAAGCTCAAATGGCGCGCCGCGCGGGCACCGCACAACCAGCGGTCGCGGCCTACGAGTCGGGCGCCCGCACCCCAACGCTTGCGACTCTGGAGCGACTGCTCAACGCCTGCGAGCACGACCTCGAGCTGCACGCCCGCGCACGAGTCCGCCGCGGCGCGGCATCTCTGGAGCAGCTCGCCCCGATGATCGCCGAGGACCTCGGGAGGAACCGGGAGCGCGACGCGCTGCGGCTGCTGTTTGGTTTCGCCGACGACTTCAGGGGATCCTCGAGAGCTGGCATGGTGGGACTCTTGCGCGAGCAGCCACCACCCACCGGTGAGGCTCGCTTCGACGCAGCGCTCGCCGGCACCGCGGAGTTCTTCGCGCGCGAGGGCGCCGTTGCCACTCCGGAGTGGGTCGAGGAACCCAACCGCTTCGTCGAGCCGTGGTGGTTCGTAGCGAGCAGGCCCGCCCTCCATGCATACACGCTCGCGCATACCCCCGCGGTGTTCGCGCGCCATGGGGTGTTCCTCGCACGCGAGGTGTTCGATCGTGCATGAGAAGCCCACGAGGCGCTTCAGGCGAGCGGATATCCTTAAGGCTCTACAGGCGCTCGGTGACGAGCTGACTCGCGAGGGAGTGCATGGTCAGATCTTCATCGTCGGAGGCGCGGCGATGGCGCTCGCCTACTCGACAAGACGAGTGACGAGAGATATCGATGCCGTGTTCGAGCCCAAGACCTCGATATACAACGCCGCCGCAAAGGTCGCCGATGAACTTGGGCTGCCCGACGATTGGCTGAACGACGCGGCGAAGGACTTCATGCCGGGCAATGACGAGCACGCTCGCCCCGTTCCGGACATCAGGGGAATAGAGATCACCACAGCCTCGCCTCACTACCTGCTTGCCATGAAGCTGATGGCGATGCGCTTCGGCGAGGACGACGAGGACATCGAAGTCCTCGTTCGCGAGTGCAAACTGCACAGCGCGGAGGAGACACTGGAGGTGCTCGAGCGCATGTACCCGTCGCGGGAGCCTGCGCTGAAGACCCGCCTCTTCCTGGAAGAGCTCTTCGGGACCACCGCTGATGGCTAGCGAGCGCTGGGGGTTCTGCCGTGACCCACCGGAGCGGAGCTGACCGGCTGTGCTCGTGAGCCAGAACGCTTGCGGACCACATGCGCCGCACCCAATTCAACCAACACGCGCACCCTGGTGGCGATGCGCTTGCGCAGCAGACTACTCGCCAGGTCTGCGACCGATCACCGATTGCCGAGAGCAACGGAGGGTGAGCGCCGCATATGTCGATGCTTCCATTGCACGTAGTAGAAGTCGCGCAACTGGCGCCGGCTCTTGCCGCCGAACCTACTTTGGTGGGTGATCTGCTGATAGACGTGGGTCACCTCGGCGTTCGGCACGTACCAGACCTGCAGCCCACTCGCCAGCACCCGCAAGCACCAATCCATGTCCTCGCCGCCATAGGATGAGATGCGATCGTCGTATGTTCCGATCCTCGCCGGAAGATCGGCTCGATACATCTGCACGGCGCCCATGGTCCACACGACGGGACGCACGGTGGCATGGTCGAAGTCGTGCATCATGTGTCGGCGGTGAGGCGCTGGATTTGAGTTCACCATCGCGTAGGGACCGCGGCGCAGAAAGGGAAGCGCCAGCGGGGGAAAGCGCCGACAGGACAGCTGCAGTGTGCCATCGGGGAAGAGCAGCTTGGGGCTCACCAGGCCCACCTCGGGATGCTCGTCGAGGACCGAAGCCAGCGTCTCGACGGCGCCCGGACGCACTTCGGTGTCGGCGTCGAGCATCAACACCTTTCGGCCGCTCACCCCCAGGGCCAGGGCCAGGGCGTCGTTGCGGCCGGCCACCAAGCCCTCGTTCGCTTCCTTGGCCAGTACCCGAGCCTCCGGAAAGCGCTCGCGCACCACAGCCGGAGTGTCGTCACCGGATCCGTCGTCGACGACGATCGCCTCGTAGGAGAGACGCACGTGCTCACGCAAGCACTCCAGACACCGAAGCACGTCCTCGCGGGCACGCCAGCCGACGACGACGACCGAGACATCGACTTCGTGAGCAGTCACCACCCGTCCCGCTCCCTGTAGAGCCTCCCAACGAGCCCGCGGACCAGGACATCCTGAGAAGCCGCGCCGCGGCAACCGTACTCTTGTGCCCTGATGGCCATCAAAGGTGGAAAGGAATATAACGTGCCGGCCCGAGAGGCTTCGAATGCAGGCGAGGCTCGCCCGCCTGGCGCCGCGGGCGAGCGCAAGCGCGTGGCTCGCAATGCCCTGACCTCCTACGGCGCGCGGGGAGTCGTGGGGCTGAGCGCGCTCGTTCTGACGCCGTTCCTTTACCGGGAGCTCGGGCCGGGCGGATTTGGCACATGGAGTGTGATCTATACGATCGCCACCGTCTTCTCGCTTTTTGAGGTCGGCTATTCGCAGGGGATCGCCAAGTTCGTCGCCGAGTACGACGCGCGGGGGGAAGACGGAGAGGTGCGGGCGACGATCCGTGCCGGGCTCATCGCCTTCGCCCTAATAGGACTGGTGGCGACGCTCGGCTGCTTGCTGGTGGCTGAGTTCGGGGCACATCTGGCGGCGCCCGGCTCACGTGAAGAATTCCGCACCGGTCTGGTGGTCCTCTCCGCGGCCGTGCTGATCCGCTTTCCGCTGGTGGCCTACGGGGGGGCGCTCCAGGGCTACCAGCGCTACGATCGCTTTTACCTGTCTGACATCGTGCTCGCGGGAGGGTTCACAGTCGCCGCGGTGCCCGTGGTAGCCCTGGGCGGAGGAGTGGTGGGACTCTCGGTGACCTGGGGGGCGGCCCTGATCCTCAGCGCCCTGCTCTACCGACTATTTCTCGCTCGAGTGCGCGCCGGACTGGGGCTTGGCTCGCTGCGCGTTAGCTCCGCCGGGTCGCGCCGCGGACGACATCTGGCCGCATTCAGTTCGCTCACGGTCCTCTCGGAGAGCATGACGTTCATCGCTCAGCGCATGGACACCGTCATCATCGCCGCCTTGCGCGGTGCGTCGAGCGCGGGCCCCTATGCGGCCGCGATCAAGCTGCAGAGCGGCCTGCAGGCGCTCACCACGCCGTTCGTCAACCTTATGCTCCCGATGACCTCGGAATTGCAGGCGCGAGGCGAGCGCGAGGCAATCGTGCGCCGACTCATCCAGGCGACCCGGGTGAGCCTTCAGATCACCTTGCCGGTCGCGGCGGGACTGGCCCTGTTCGCCAGGGACGGCGTAACTCTGTGGCTGGGGCACAACGTGCCAAGCACCATGTTCTCGATCGTGGTGGTGCTGATGTCCGTGCAAACCGTCACGCTCACCGTCTTTCCGAGCCAGACAGTCCTGGTGGGCTTGGGACGTGTACGGGTCACCGGCATCCTCGCGGCGATCGAGGGCTTTACCAACCTGGGAGCTTCGATCGCCTTGGTCAGCATCTACGGAGCAATCGGCGCGGCGCTGGGCACGCTGTGCACCAGCGCCGCCATCGCCCCGGTCAAGGTACCGCTCGTCTGCCGCGCACTCGAGTGTCGCCTGCGCCGCTTCCTCGGCGGAGCGATCCTACCCGCTCTGCTCAGCTCGCTACCGGGACTGGCGGCAATGGCGCTGCTGCGACTAGTAGTGCCCACTGGCGTCGTGCGCCTGCTCGTCGGGTTGAGCGCGGGGATCGGTATCTCACTGCTCATAGGCCTCCTTCAGATCGGTCCCACGCAGCTTCGCCTCCTGGCCCACTCGCTTATCTTCAACCGCGACGGTCGATCGGCCGACGCCGCGACGCAGACTCTGGTCGAGGCCGGCTGAGCCCAGAGACCAGGTTTCTCGGCGTACGCCATGAGTGGCCATTTGTTCGAGCTGCCCGGTATCTCGTCCGAGGGGGGTCGTTAGACTGCACCGCAGATGATCGACAGTGTCTTCCCCGTTCTGCGCCAGCGGTGGCGCAGCGCCACTGGCACGGCGGCGCTCTGCATGATCGTGGTAATCGCCATCACACTGGCGCTGCCCAAGAGCTACCAGGCCACCGCAACGCTGTCGGTCAATACTCGGCCGGTGGCCAAGATTCTCAATATCGACAGCACGATCGGTCAAGACCTCGCGCGATCGTTTTCAACGCTAGCGGCCAACCCCAATGTCGCCGACGAAGCCGCCACGCAGCTCGGCGCCTCCGACCGGATCCATCTGACCCGGGAAGCGCTGCTCAACAGGATGTCCTTCGCGCCGGTCGAGCAGACCGAGTTGCTACAGATCACCGCGACCGCGCACAGCAAGACCGAAGCCCGGACGCTTGCCAATACATACGCAGCCGCGTTCGTCGCGCATGTCCAGCGTGCATATGCCGTCGAACAGGTGACAACGACCGTTGACATCGCCGAGCCCGCCTCACTCCCGACCAAGCCGTCCAAGCCCAACCCACCGCTGTACATCGGCCTGGGCGTCCTACTGTCGCTGCTCCTCGGCGTAGGGGCGGCACTGCTGCGCGACCGCCTCGACCCGCGCCTGCGCATATCGGAGACCGATGAGGTCGCACTGGGACAGCCGATCATGGCACGTATCCCCACGATAGGCGAGGGTGGCCGCTCGCGCCACGTCGCCGAGGACTCCTTTCTACTCCTGAAGACGAACATCGGTTTCTTCCTGCACAGCGCGCCACGGGTGGTGGCCGTCACGAGCGCGAGTCCGCGCGAGGGCAAGACGACGATCTCGGCGGGCCTGGCAAAGGCGATCGCACGCGGAGAAGAACGCGCTGTTCTGGTCGAGGCGGACCTGCGACGGCCAACGTTCGCCCAAGGCTTCAATCTCGACGGCCTCCAGCCTTTGTCGGTTGGACTGTCGAACTACCTCGTGGGCTCGGCTTCGTTGGATGAAGTCCTCGCGCGCCATCCGACGATCGAGGGACTATCGATTATCTGGTCGGGGCCGTCGGCCCCCAGCGCGCTCCCGCTGCTTCGCTCGGAGATGCTTGCGAACCTGGTCGACCGCCTCAAGGACAGCTACGACTGGGTTATTCTCGATACCCCGCCAGTCTTGCTGGGAGCCGACGCATCGATCATGGTCGCTCGGGCAAACGCTGCGATCTTCGTCGTGGACGCGGCCTCCACGACGCAACAGTCGGCGAGCATCGGGCTGACCCAGCTGCGCAAGGTCGATCCAAGCTTCCTGGCGCTCGTTCTCAACAGGGTGAGCACACCAGACTTCTCCGATTACTATGCCTCCGGCGACAGCGAGCAGGCCGATGACGAGCAGTACCTCGGACGCGTAGCCACGGGTTCCTGACCTCGACGCGATGATGACACACCGAACCCGCCTGGCACTGCCTCTGGCGGGAGGCATCGTGGCAGCGGCCCTCTGGCCGGTCTCCGCCTATGCGCTGAGCCCGGTCGCCTTTCCGTTCTTGGTGGTGTTGCTGCTCGCCGGGATATTGATCGTCCGCCGTCCCGAGTACGGAATCGCGGCGACGATGGCGCTTTCGCCGTTCACGAACAGCGTTATCGGCGCCAGCAAGCCCTTTCACATCCTGCTGCCGCTACTGAGCTTCGGGCTGTACGCCTACGCCCTTCTCCTTTCCCGGGAGCGTCAGGGCGAGCGCCCGGGGGGAGTCAAGGCCACGCTGCTCATCTTTGTGGTGGTGGGTATCGCTTCCTCGATTCTCGCGCTCGAACCAGGCCAGAGCATCACCAAGCTGGGCTTCCTGCTGAGCGCCGCGGCCCTGCTGCTGGCGACGCTGCGCCTCTGCACCGATCGGGCGCGGCTCCTGGTCGTGATAGGCGGCGCCCTTGCTGCACTCATCCTCGGCGCTGGGCAGGGGGTTCTGGAATACCTCTCCGGCCAGCATGGGCAGTTTGGCGTGGTCCAGAACGGTGTGGTGGTGGGTCGTATCCAAGGCTCCTTTGGGCACCCCAACCAATACGCCGGCTTCCTGGCGATGTTGATCCCACTAGCTGTGGCCATGCTGTTCGCGCGTCGCGCTCCGCGGATATTGCGATGGATGGGCGCGATAGGACTTACCCTCGGGTTGCCGGCGCTGGTTTGGTCATATTCGCGAGGAGCACTCGCGGCAATCGTGGTCGGTCCTGTCCTGTGGATCGTGCTCGTTCGCCCGCGCTTCGCGATCTTCACAGTTCTGATGCTCGCCATCCTCCTCTACCTGTTCGCCCCCTCGGTGGTGCGCCAGCGCTTTCAGTCGACATCCGGCGGAGAAGTGGCGATCCGTAGCGACATCTGGGCCGCGGCCGTCGACATCTATTCGCAGAACCCAGTCCTCGGCGTGGGTATCAACAACTTCCCTGTCGCCTACGCGATGCTACCGGCCGTGCCTGCCAATGCCTCTCAGCGCCGACTGCTGCACGGAGAAGAACTGCTCACGCCACCACACGCCCAGAACCTCTATCTGAACGTCCTTGCGGAGGAGGGCCTGGTCGGGCTGATCGCCTTCATCCTCTTCGCGGGGGCGTCGGTGCGACGCGCGTTCGTCGGCTCGCGTTCGAGCGATCCGCTTATCCGCACTATCTGCCTTGGAATCGGCGCGGGCATGACGGTCCTGGCGGTGCACAGCCTGCTCGATGTCGGCTTCTATGGAGAGGCGGCCTTTCCGCTGTTCGGCATGATTGCCGTGGCCACGGCCTTGACGGCGCTGGACCGAGTGCGCGTTGGCGAAATGAAGCCCTCGCCGGCGCATCGTGCGGGCGGAACCCTTCCGGCGCTGCCCGCTACGCGGTGAAAGTCACGTAGTGGGATATGGAAGGCGCCGCGGTGGCGGTGCCGGCGAACTTCACGCGCACGCGCATCCGGCGGGAGCGGGGGTGGGAGTGGCCCGCGATCTTCAATGAGAAGCCACCGTGGCCGCCTATCGCGACGCGCACGGCCGAAACGCGCCTCCAGCGCCGAGTGGCGCGGTTGTATCTTTCCAAGCGCACGATCACCTGACCGCTGGCGGCTCCCAATACGACACCCTTGACCACGTGCGCCTTCGAGCGTCGATGTGCTCTGGAAACGCTCGCGGCGCGAGCGCCGGATGTCACCGAAGTGCTCGACACGAGCGTGCGGGTGCTGTGGCGATGAGCGTGTTTGGCGCCGCCGGCCGTACCTGCGGTCGTACCTTCGGTAGAGCCCGAGCTACCGCCTGACGGAGTCGATCCGCCGCTCGATCCAGAAGCGCCCGAGCCGGGAACGTAAGCCTTGAAGGCGGCGTAGGCCGGCTTGGGCGAGAAGTCGGTGTTCAGCAAGCCGTACTGCGCCTCGACGCTGTTTTCGTCATGCGACCAGTAGTCGTTGCGCAGGTTGTACCAGCAGGCCACCTGAACATAGGGGTCCTGATCGGTGAGCCTGTAGGCTTCCGTGAGATAAGCGGCCTGCGTAGCCTGACCGAAGCTGCACGATCCACCTGTGCTCGAGCTCCAGCCCATCTCGGTGAACCAGATCGGCTTTTCGTCGCCGTTGGCAACCATCACGTTATGCACGGTGCGATAGCCGAGGAAGGAATCTCGGATGATGTTGCCGTTACCTTCGCGGACGATGCTGCCCGGCGCACGGCAGGAGTAGGGGTGAACCGCCATCACGTCGAAGCTGCCCTTGGCTCCGGCCGCGTACGCTTCGGAGATGAAGTTGTAGTCGTTCAGCGACGTGCCGCCGAACAGGACTTGCGCATTTGGGTCGGCCGACTTAACCGCCGGATAGGCCGCTTTCAGCAGCAAGACGTACTGGGCCGCGTTGGGGCCCGTGCTCCAGAAGCGAGTGGTGTTCTCCTCGTTCCAGATCTCCCAAGCGCTGACTCGACCCGCATAGCGGGATGCGACGTAGTGGATGAAGGTCGCGTAGTCGGCCGGATTGCGGGGCGCCGTTTCGGTGTTCGACGAACCCGATGCCCAGCTCGGCGAGCTGCCCACCACGAAGATGATCTTCTCGCCCGCCTGCTGCGCCAGCGCTACCGCCTTGTCGTATTGGGCTATCCACCAAGGGTTGTATTCGCCCGGGTTTGGCTCCGCATCGGACCAGTTGAGGGTCATGCGCACCCACTTGGAGCCCGATTCGGCTATGAGCGGCTCGGTGGCGCTCTGTTCGCCGGGTGAGCTGGCCCAGGTGAGATCGACGGACAGGCCCTTCTGGGCGGCATCGCTCGCGCTTGGAGCCGCCATGAACGCCAAGGTCGCGGCCAGCGTGGCGATGACCGCAAAGCTCCACCACGACGTGCGAAGCCATCCCGAAGGCGGGGAGCGTACGTCTGTGCAAGCGGTGCGAGTCTGAAGCGCGCGGAGCATCGGGGTGCCGTCTTTCCGATCGACACCTCGGTCCTTTCGGCAGTCCGGCCCTCTCCCTCAAGGAGATCCGTAGACTTTGCGGGCCCCGCCTCGCGACGGGTGTGCTTTTATCGAGGATGAGCGATCTTGATTGCCTTAGTGATCTAGTGATCGACGCGCCAGCAGGTGCGGTAAGAGCATGCGACCCCTGTGGACGGATATTCGAGGCGCGACGGTGAGCCGTCCGCATCCACAGGTGTCGCTGCGCGGACTGAGACGCGATCCGTTTTGCCTACGCCACGACCTTCCCCAGATACGTAACGTGCTCGCAAGCAAGCTCGCGCTCGCGCTGGGGCGCACCCCTTAAGTGGATCGGGCGCCCTCAGACCCCATGGTCCGATGACAGACGAGTGCCCACAGCCGAGGGCGCCTGCCGAGACAACGGCAGGCGACGCCGGTCAACCTCCGGACGGGAACGGCGAGCCCGTCGTGTCGATCGTGATCGTCGCCCACAGCGTGCGCAAAGAGCTCGAGCGCTGCCTCGCCTCGATCGACGACCACGCCGCGATGCCAGTACAGACGATCCTCGTCGACAACGGCTCGCGAGACGACACGGTGGCTTGGGTGAAGGAGGCCCATCCAGACGTCCAAGTCGTCGCTTTGGCTGAGAACATCGGCGTAGCCGCGCGCGATCGGGGTCTGCGGCGCGCACATGGACGGCTGTGCATGTTTCTTGACAGCGACGCGGCGCTGACGCCCGGAGCGCTGCCGGCGATGATTCGCGCGCTCGACGAGAATCCTGGCTGGGGTTTGATCGGCCCCAAGCTCGTCTATGACGACGGGGAGCTTCAACTCTCCTGCCGACGCTATCCGCCGATCCTGCTTCCCATCTTGCGCCGCCCTCCGCTGTCCCGCTTCTTCGAGAACGGTTCGACGGTGCGTCGGCACCTGATGGCCGATGACGAGCACGACCGCGTGCGACCGGTCCTCTATGTGCTTGGCGCGTGTCAGATGTTCCGCACCGAGTTGGCGAGAATCGCAGGTCCATTCGACGACAAGGTGTTCCTGGGCTGGGATGACGCCGACTGGTGCTTTCGGATCCGCGATGCGGGCGGAGAGATCGTCTACTTCCCGCGAGCCGAAGTCATACATTCCTACCGACGCATGACCGCTGGTCGTCCGGTCTCAGGGGCCGCGCTACGCCAGCTAGAGGCACACGCGCGCTTTCAGCTTCGCTATGCGCGACGGCGGAAAGGCCTGATAGGACTGTCCGGGGAGCTGGACGGCAAGGCGGCGCGTATGGACCCAGAGAGCGCCGGTTGAGCACTCAGCCCGGCGTCAGCCGGCGGATCGCGATCGCGATCGCGGCCAGCACGATCGCAAAGAGGACAATCAGCAGGGCGTCCAAACCGCCCAGAGACAGCCCGCTATGGGCGGCTTCGTCGCGAAGGAGCGTTTGTTCGGTTGCATTCCCGGCGGTAGATTGACCCCTGGGGCGCGACGAGGATGAGCCAGATTCGTTGTGAACCCCCTTCGTACCGGAGCCTTTGGATGACGTGGACCCTCGATAACCGGACGCTCCTTCGCCGGCTGACCCGGATCTCGCCGTTCCCACGGCCGATCCCGAGCCGCCGCCAGGCCCGCCTTTATTGATGTGCCTGACGTGCTTGCCAAACACGGCGGCCTGCCCTCCGTAGGCGTCGACCGAAGAGATTTCCGCCGACGCCGGCGAGACCAGGAACGCCCAGAGCAGCCCTCCCGCGATGAGGACCTTCGCGATAGACGCGAGCTGCGAGATCGCCTTTTTTCCGTGAAGCACGATGCTCCTACGATAGCGGCCCGGCCGAGCGAGCTACAGGCGATCTGCCCTGTCGGGACGCCGGCCGGCGCCGCGTTCTCAGCGTCCGAACCGTGCTTGAGCCCGGGAGCTGAGAATGGCCTGTGCTTCTTCGAAGCTGAGTGGATGGGCGCCCGCGATGCGTCCGAGAGCCTTTGTGACGACGAGCTCTCGTGGATCGAGCGCATGGGCACGCAATAGCAGCGCGCGCGCCGGCGCGCGCCGACCGCCCTCAGTTTCGATTAGGCCCAGTGCGAAGGGCGCAAGCCAGTCCGTGGTGTCGCTGCGCTGTGCTTCGGCGAACCATCTCCTCGCGATCGACATGTATCCGTCGTTGAGCGCAAGTGAGCCCGCGAGGAGATCGATCTGGGCATCGAAGGGCATAAGATCGGCCGCGCGGCGAAGATCGGCATAGGCGACACCGCGATCGGCAGACGGCGCGTTCAACGCTCGCTGCACCTGCTTGGCGGCGACGAAGGGGATACCCAGGGCCACGAGGGCGCCCAGCGTCACCAGCGCGAGGGCGCCTGGTGCGATGACTCCGCGCCCCGCCGAGCGCAGCCTGGCTGAGCCGGAAGGGTTGACCTCGCGCCCAGCGGACATATGAGAACCGGCGAGGGCGGAGTCGGGAGCGGGCAAGACCTGAGCCGATCCCCGCGCAAGGGCCCCCGCGCCGCCAAGGAAGGCGAGCGCCGGAACGCTCAGCGCCGGGAACTCCCACAGCCAATCGATCGAACCGTGCACGAGCCACACGATCAAGGGCGTCAGCGCCAGCGCCGCGGCCAATCTCATAGCGGGCGGCGCGCCGAATGCCGCAAAGATGCCCGCAACCAGGAAGATCGCGAACAACAGCGCCCCCACGACACCCGTGTGGACAAGCATCCTCAGCTCCAACGAATGGGCCCAGCGTGGTTCCTGGTCGGTGCGCCGTTGACGAATGTATGGATTGGCAAAGTTGTCCTGCCCTATCCCGTTCAGCGGATGACTGCCGATCTCAGCGATTGCCACGCGCCAGAAGTCCGCCCGTTGGCTGCCAAGGCTCGCAAAGCGCGAAGCGCTCGCATCGCCGGCTCTGACGCTCGCAAACGAGCTCCAACCGCGTTCGATGCGCCCGCTCACATCGCCGTGCGTGGCCAACAGGGCAACGAGCACACCGACCAGCGCCGCTGTGCACACGACCGCTGCCGCCAGGCGGTTGGCCCGCCGTCGGGTATGCGGGGAGATGCGAACGCGGCGATCGAGCACAACCACGGCGATCGAGACCGCCGCGAGCACGATGTCCGCTATCAGCATCGCGTGGGTCGCATGGGCGCCGCTCGTGTGCAGGACCCGATCGAGTCGCGTGCCTACCGGTGGAGCGCTGCCCGCCGTCGCGGCGCTGTAGACCTTGAGCAACGCGGGCGAAGCGGCAACCGTCGCCAGCGCCGGGCCAAGCGCAAACAGCAGCAGTCGCAGCCTCCCGGGAAGCACCACGAGCATGAGCAGCAGGACAAGCGGCGCCGTGAACAGCCATCCCCGACTCTGGGTCAGCAGAGCGAGCTGCAGGCAAACGGCTGCGAGGACCAAGCCGGCGACGCGCAGCGTAAGCGGCGTATGGTGCTGCGCACCGAGCGCTGTCGCGGTCATCGCGGTGAGCATGAACAGTGCCGCGCTCGCGTTCTCGTAGCCGAGCGGAGAGGCCAGGCGGCCGTCGATGTAGAGGCTGGACGGAGCGATCGTCGTGCCTACGTGGATCGCCGTCACGACCGCGAGGACTCCCAGTCCGGCCACCAGCAATCCGAGCGCGAGCAGGAGCGAGCGCGCACGCCAAGGCAGGATCGCGAACGTCGCGAACGTCGCCAGGTACACGAGCGCGCGATCGCTACCCAGGAAAGCCGAGCCCTGGTCGCGAGCCCACAGCACGGACGCAAACGACCATGCCACATAGGCGGTGAACGCGGCGCAAGCAATGGCGCTCGAGCGCGAGAGCCGAATCCTGCCGATCCCGAGCGCAACGGCGCCGAACAATCCAATGAGCGCGATGGCGCCCAGATACCACGGACTGGGGTCATAGCCCACGTCAAGGGCTGGGCGCGATTCATAGCCACCCCCACCGGCGGCCCAGACGATCACGACGGTGAGCAACAGGCCGCCGGGGAGCAGCGCGGATGCGTCCTCGCGGATGCGCGAAGCGACAGAGACACGCAAGCTCATCGCGTAGATCGTGACTGAGTGCTCAGATGTATCCAGAGGCGGGGTCTTTCGGGAGACGCGATAAAGAGCGATTCCCCTAACGTTGGGCGAGATGATCGACATGCATTGCCATGTGCTCCCGGGCATAGACGACGGCCCATCGACGATCGAGGGCTCGCTGGAGCTCGCCCGCGCGGCCGCGGCCGGCGGTACGCGCACGATCATTGCTACCCCGCACGTCAATTGGCGCTATGAGAACGATGCGCAGACGATCTTGCGCCTGGTCGCGGAACTCAACGATCGCCTCGTGGCGGAAGCGATCGCGCTCGATGTGCGTCCCGGCGCGGAGATTGCGATGACCCGCGCCGTTGAGATGACGACCGCCGAGCTCACGGCGCTGCGGCTCGGGCACGGGCCATGGCTGCTGATCGAGTGTCCCCTCACCTCTGTGACAAGCGGCTTCGACATGATCTTGCTGAGCATCCAGAGCGAGGGACATCGCATCCTGCTCGCGCATCCCGAGCGTTGCCCGGCTTTCCGACGCGATCCCGAGCTGCTACGAAGGCTCGTGCAGGCTGGGCTGCTGACTTCGATCACCGCGAGCGCGTTCAGCGGCCGCTTTGGGGGCGATGTACGCCGCTTTGCATACAGGCTCGTGCGGGAAGAGCTGGTCCATAACGTCGCATCCGACGCTCACAACGTGCTTGGCCGGCCCCCCGCGATCGCAGCCGAGCTCGAGCGGGCGGGCCTTGCGCCCCTGCGAGACTGGCTGACGGAGACGGTGCCCAGCGCCATCCTCGACGGCCACGAGATCCCACCGCGCCCGATCGTTAGCCTGCCGACCACCGAATCGACTTGGCGGAGCCGGCTGAAGCGCCGCAGAGTCTGAGAACCTGTTTTGAGTGGTCGAGGCCCTCGGTACGAGGGCTGCAGCCCCAAGGGACGCAAGCGCGCTCAGGTAGTGCGGATAATCAGCACCGAGCAAGGCGCATGATGGGAGACCTTGTTGGGCACTGAGCCCAGCAGAAATCGCTTGGCGCCGGTCATCCCCTTGTTGCCGACCACGATGAGGTCGGCTTTGCGCTCCTCGGCGACGTCGAGAATCGCATCGGCGGGGTCGCCCTGGCGAGGGTATACGTTGACCGCCACCCCAGCCTTGCGTGCCACCTCGGCGGCGGCCTCCAGCGTGGCGTCTACGTCCTCACGCGGGTTGATCGCCCACTGCAGGTCCTCGGGCATGTCGCGACGCTCATCGCGAAGCCGTAGGGAGGGCACAGGCTCATATGCGCTCACCAGCTCGAGCGTCGAGCCCACCGACTTGGCGAGATCGACGGCTTGGCAGACGGCCTGGCCGGCAGTGTCCGAACCGTCGGTTCCAACCACGATCGATCTGAACATGACCCTCCTTTATGCGGTAGAGCTGCGCGGTGGACGAAGCTCACCGATCATATCCGTATGGGCTCGGAGGCAACGGTGAGATATCGCCGCACAGAAACCGTCGCCCAAGGGCCTACCGAGCTTTAGAAGGGGCTCAGGCGAGCTTGGTGATCGCGATGACCATCCCGATCAGCACAAACAGGACGATTGCTGCTTGCAGCCAGATCCAAGTGGGCGACATCTACGCCGAAGCCTACTGCCGGGGGACTCGGCGTCGGCGGGAGAGCTACTCGGCGGGAAGGCCACTCGGCGGGAAGGCCACTCGGCGGGAGGGCTACTCGGCGGCGGCTATGCCTATTCGGCGTTGCGAAACAGCGCGACGACGGTGAGCAGCACGATCTTCAGATCCAAGCCGAGCGACCAGTGGGCTATGTAGTAGTTGTCCCACTCGACACGTTCGGGGAGCGAAGTCTTGCCCCGCAAGCCGTGCACCTGAGCCCAGCCGGTGATGCCACACTTGACGCGGTGGCGATCGCCATACCGGGAGACCACCGGCTCGAAGCGCTTCACGTAGCTCGCCCGCTCGGGGCGAGGGCCGATCAGCGACATGTCGCCGGTGACCACGTTCCAGAATTGGGGGAGCTCGTCAAGTGAGAGGCGGCGCATGAGCCGGCCAACGCCGGTGCGACGATCGACGGTAGCGATCTCGCCATCGGGAGCGAATGCCATCGACTCGCCCTCGCCGCTTGCCCCAAGCGCAACCGGCTCGTTATGGGTGGGGGTGGCGCCCGAGGCGAGGATGTCCTCTGCCCACTCGGCGTCGCTCTCGCCCTGTTGGTCGGGCGAACCGCTCATGGTGCGGAACTTGAGCATGTTGAACTCGCGCCCGTCGAGGCCTACTCTGGGCTGGCGGAACAGAACCGGGCCGCCGGTGGAGAGCTTGACGGCGAGAGCCAGCAACACCAGCAGCGGGGCGAGCGCAAGCAGCACCAGTCCCGCTATCGCCCGGTCGAAGATGTACTTGATCGCGAACTGCCATCCCTTGGGATCGATCATGGAGAAGCTCAACAGCGGGAGGCCGCCAACCGTCTCGTAGCTCGCTCGGTGATTCATCGTGTCGAACATGCGGGGCACGACGGACACCTCGATGCCCAGCTCCTGGCAGTGGCGAATCAAGCGGCTGACACGCGCGTCGGCAACCGAGGAGAACGCCACGATGAGGTGCTCGACGCGCGTGCGTTCCACTACGCGATCGATCTCCTCGAGCGTTCCGAGCACCGGTACGTCGCGACCGCCCACCTCTGCGACGGTGCGGGGGTCGTCGTCTATGAAACCAACCGGTATGAGCCCATACTCGCGATGACCATCCAGACGGCGCGCCACCTGTGAGCCAACCATCCCGGCGCCCACGATGAGCACCGGCTTGCCGATCAGCCCGCGCGCGCGCGCCAAGCGCTGCGCGTTGGCGAGCACGATACGTCCAAAGCCGACGAAGATGAGCGCGAACAGCCAGCCTCGCACCCAATCTGACTGGGTGGGAAGCCGGCCGTTGGCGAACAGTCCGATCATGGCGACCGCCATCGCGGCGACCGATACGGCGCTGAGAACGGGGACGAGCCCATCGAGCACCAGCGCGCGCATGCGCGTGCGATACAAACCGCGAAGGAAGAACAGGGCCATCGCGAGCGGCGGCATTGCCAGTAGCGGCGCACGCGTCGCCGTCACCCGAAGGCCACCGAGCGCGAGCAGAACGGCTGCGCACAGCATCACGAAGTCGACCGTGGGGCGCAAAACGTTCCAGCCCGGCTCCTCGAGCAGTCGCTGCAGGAACCCGTGGAAGGTGCCCCAGGGCGCTGCCTGGGGCCGGGGAGCCAGCCTTGCGCCCGGGCGGCCGGCGACGGGAAAGCTCGTAGTGGTTTGCTGGGTTACGCGCATGCGGCTCATGAGATGAAGAGGCCCCTATCTGCGTATCGGCAGGCCAGCGCGAAGGTTGTAGTGGTTGTCATCCGTTATTGGTTGTCGTGGAGGGGCCGGAGGGCTCGCGGTTGCGTGCCTCCAAGCAGACCCAGCGCGTGGTCCCAGCGCACGCTCATGGGCGCGGCTGCCGAGACACGTGCCGAGGATCGTGCGATGAGGCCCTACGCGTCCTTGCCTGGTGTGCTGCCAACTTGAGCAATCCTTGCCTTCTACGTCATTGCGGTGTACTGCGATCGTCATCGCCGGGTGTAGTAGGCACTCGATGGCCATCGTGCCCGGAGCGCGATGAGCGAGATCTTTGAACACGCTAGCGGAGATGAGTCGGAAATCCAGGGATGATTTATCCGCAGCATGCCATATGGACCGTGGTCGAGATGCGGGAAATCCACCAATGCGGGAACCTCCATGCAGATGATTGGACTTGGGCAGGGTCGACGCCGGCCGGATTGCCGCGAGGACGGCTGTTGTGGAGACGTCTGAGGCCTCCAGCCTCGTCGAGTTCTACGACGACTCATATGCCCGCGAGGGGGAGGAAGCACTCCTGTATTCCCGTTGGCGCGCGCTGGGAGCCAAGGGGAAGGCCGACCATGTGGTCGAGTTGTGCTCTCGCGCGAGCCTACGAGCAGCGAGCACCCTGGAGGTGGGGTGCGGCGACGGGGCACTGTTGTGCGAGCTACATCGGCGGCGCTTCGGCGGCAGCCTGCATGGCGTGGAGATCGCGACGGCGGCCGTCGAGATCGCGAGCAAGCGCAAGGAGATCTCCTCGGTGGAGATGTACGACGGTAAGCGGCTGCGGTATGGCGGGGGCGCGTATGACCTTGGGATCGTGTCGCACGTGCTCGAGCACGTGCCCGATCCGGTCGATCTGCTGGCCGAGGTGGGGCGCGTGTGCGGGGCGGTGATTGTGGAGGTGCCGCTCGAGGACAACCTGTCGGCGAGGCGCACTGGCAAGCGCGAGCACGCGCAGGAGGTGGGCCACCTACAACGCCTCAGCCGGAGCTCGGCGCGCGCGATCGTGTCGCGAGCCGGAATGCGAATCGCCGGAGAGCTCGAGGACCCGCTGCCCCTGGAGGCGCATCGCTTCTTCGCCGAGACGCCTGCGGCGAGGGCGGCGGCACTTGCCAAGTGGGCCCTGCGAGGCGGACTGCACGGACTCGCGCCTGCGCTCGCGCGGCGAGTGTTCACCGTGCACTACGCATGTCTGTGCCTGCCCGGCCCCTAAGGGGCCTGTCCCCTAAGCACTCGCGTTTCCGCTAGATTCCAAACTGGCTGCCCAGCCAAACAAACGGTTGAAGAGGAGCAGAGACACATGGCGAGCACAGCGACACCGGCCTCGACCCAGGACGCCCCCGTGGAGAGCCTTCCGGTTGACGCCATCTCCTACGTTGACCTGTATGCGCGCTGGGAGCGGGGCAACTGGAGCGCGATGGACATTGACTTCTCAGAGGACGCCAAGCAGTGGAGGGAGCGCTTCACGGACTTCGAGCGCCAGGCGGCGCTGTGGAACTATGCGCTGTTCTTTTGGGGTGAGGACGCGGTGGCGGACAACCTCTCGCCCTACATCGACGCGGCGCCGCTGGAGGAGCAGAAGTACTTCTTGTGCACCCAGCAGGTCGACGAGGCACGACATGCGGTCTTCTTCAAGCGCTTCATGCAGGAGGTGTGTGGGATCGGGGACGGCTCGATGGAGAGCGGACTTCAGGCGATCAAGCCACAGCTTACCCCAGGCTTTCGCAAGATCTTCGACCGCCTCGACACGATGGCCGACGAGCTGCGCGCCGACCGCTCGCCCGCCAAGCTGGCGGCGGCGGTGGCGCTCTACCACGTCGTTATCGAGGCCTCGCTGGCACAGCCGGGACAGCACTTCATCTGTAGCTACCTGGAAGAGCGGGACGTCTTGCCGGCGTTCCGACAGGGGATGCAGAACATCGCCGCCGACGAGCAACGCCACATCGGCTTTGGGGTGAAGCTGCTGGCGGATCTCAAGCGCGAAGATCCCATTGGCGTGCCGAAGGCCGTCGCGGGGCTCCTGCGCGAAGTCACGCGCTACACCACCCAGGTGCTCATGCCCCCGGGTTGGGACGAAAGCTACATAACGGTGTTCGGCGCCACCTACGACGAGGTCGGCGTCGAGGGACTCACCTCGATGACCACCAAGCTGCGCTCGGCGGGCCTGTCGACCGAGACGCTGCCGGGACCGGCGCTACTGCCGCCGGGGCTCTCGCCGATCGAGGTGTCCCAGCGCGGGCGCGCGCTCGCCCAGGCGGGCGTGATCGGCGTGCGCGAGGGCCCGAGCAAGCGCGATCCCGAGACGGTGGCCATGCTGTTCGACACGGTCCGCCGTCAGGTCAACCCACGGCACGGGCTCAAGCGTCCGACGACCTTCCAGTGGGAGTTCACCGACCCCGACGTGCCCGCCTGGCATCTGCGTGTGGACAACGGGTCGAGCACCGTGGAGCAGGGCGTCGCGGCAAGCCCCGACCTGCGCCTGCGCGTCTCCTACCAGGACTTCGTGGATATCGTCGGCGAGCGCCTCGACCCACTCAGGGCGGTAGCCACCCGCAAGCTGCGCCCGCGCGGCAATCCGCTGGCGATGAAGCGACTGACGCAGGTGTTCCCGCGCGGCTGAGGCGAGGCGGAGGGTTTTTTGGGGCTAAGCCGGCCCGCCGGCCGCGACGTAGACCGGGGGGAGCTGAATGTCGGCCGGGTCCGCAAGAGTGCTATTCGATCCCAAACTCTCGCGCCGCGGCCGAAGAGCCGCTTGGCGAGCGCGACGAGGCGGGGACGGGTGCAGGCGCTGGGGCAAGCGACGCCACGGCCTGTTCGCCGCGTACGCGCTCGGGGCTGAACTCGCCGATGACGGTCGACCCGGAGGAGCGCGTCACGGAGGAGGAGCGCGTCGCGGAGGAGGAGCGGTAGCGAGCACGGGCGGTCGAGGAGCGTCGGGTCGGATGGGATCGCCGCGCGGGCGCGCCAAAGGCTGAGAAGGGGACCTGTGAGGCTGCTACAGGCGCTATGGGCGCGGCGGCGGCAGCGCCCGATGGCACAGCGCGATGCGGGGGCGGCCCATGGTGGGCTCGGCTCCCGAGCAATCCGTAGCCCGAGCCGACCACCACTACCGCGGTGACGGCGATCTTGGCGGTGAGCGAGCCGGCGACGCCACCCCAACTACCGCCAGTCCTGCCCCCGAAACGCAAGCCGGTCGCGGCG
>CAAGKR010516218.1_pt1 | contig 23039 bp, 19 predicted proteins | sample 2556971 | NCBI WGS metagenome assembly CAAGKR01 (sample SAMEA5207829, study PRJEB30636) | soil metagenome | biome: forest; feature: boreal; material: soil | place: USA | collected 2011-09 | depth 1 m | reverse complement strand
GGGCCGCTCTGCTCCAACTTCGGCGACCGAGCGTCCGCCTTTCGGCGGCCGCTCTCAGTTGGAGGCTCGGCCACGTGCAGCGTCGCGATCTCCCACGGACGGAGCACCACGGTCCCGGCGAACTCTGCAACCGGACGGCCGATGAGGTCGACGACCTGTCCGTGCGCCGGATCGCCGCCGACGCCGACGCCGACCGTCGCGGGCTCAGTCGACGGATTGAAGAGCCGGACGACGAGGGCATCGCCCTCGGGATCGCGGAGGACCGCAGACACCTGCGCGCCGTCGACCGCCAGCGCTCGCCCAGTGGGGGGTCGGTGCGCGCCGGGCACGCCACCGCCGCGCACGCGCTCGAGGGGCAGGAGGAACTCGTCGGCCGCTTCGGCGAGTCGCGCGGAATACCAGTCGCCGCGGTGAGGGAGGACCGCGTACTCGAAGGCGAGGCGACGTTGGAGCTGGGGCCCCTCGAGGGGGTCGAGGGGGCCTGCCGGGTTGGGGCGGAACGCCAGTTCCGCGCGCGACAGGTACCCGGTCGCCCGGAGGAGCGTGAGCGCGAGCTCGGTGCCGTCGCCGACCACCTCGTACTCGAGCTGACCGTCGTGGAGCAGCGCGAGTCCCAGCTCACCGTCGGAGCAGTCGACGAACCGGCGTGACACGAACGTGGGGAGGCCACGCTCGTGCGGGCCGCCCTCGGCGGTGAGGCCGCGGTGCACCACCCCGAACGCGCACTCGGCGTCGGAACCGTCGACGAGAGCGGGAAACGGGAAGTGCGCGCGCAGCCGGTGGTCGCGCGCGCGGTTGTCGAGCTCGACGCGCACCCGCAGGAAGCGCTCACCGGTGCGCAGCTCGAGCACGGTGCGGATCTCGGCGAGCATGGTGTCGTCGCTGCGCTGCGTGCACGACCGCTCGTCGCCGGTCGCGTGCGTGGGCCACCGGTACGTCGCGGTCACCGCGATGCGGGCGCGCACCGGGCCCGACTCCTCGACGGAGATGGTCACCGACTCGGGATGATCGACGACCGTGTCGGTGGCGGGTGGGCTGTAGTTGTAGGTGTCACCGCCGTCACCGCCGTCGACAAGGCGGTTGGCGCCGGTGACCTGTACGCCATCGGCGTCGATCGTGAGCGTGCCGTCGATCGGGTCGACTTCGACGCGCACATGCTCGTTGGCGAGCACCGTCCCGCTCGCCGACACGGCCGTGCTCGGTCCTGCACCTTCCACGACGCCGAACGTGCGCCAGCCGAAGCCCGGCACCTCACCCGCTGCGAACACGACCTTCTGCACCGGCGCGCGTCGCTGCCGGACGGCGATGGTCTCGCCAGCTTCTCCGAGCGCGAGCAAGGCTTCACGCGTCGACTCGAGATCGATCGCCGTCTCACCAGGCGCGGCGTCGTGCAATGTGAACTCCACGACGCCGTCGTCACGCCGGCGTTCTCCGACCCGAGCTACCCGTGCGCCCGCGAACTCGGGACCGCGCATCATCTCCAGTATCCAACGGATCTTCTGTCCGGTGACAACGGTGGAGAAGCCCTCAGTGGCCCGCGTCGTCACGACCTGAGTTGGCCGAACGGTGCCGTCGTCGAGGGAGACCAGGTGTACTGGCTCGGTGCTCGGGAGCGCCATCTCCACCACGCCGCCCCGATCGACCGCCGATGGGTTCACGATCACGGTCGACGCCGGTGGCGCGTCGATCTCCTTGGCGAGTGTGATGAGCGCGTCCTTGGCAAGGGCCTCGCCGATGTGGCGTGCCTCCTGATATCGCACTCTCACGGCCTCGACGACCTCGTCGTGGCTGCACGCGCACGACGAGTCGTGGGCGCTGTTCAGCACGAGGTTCTGCCAGCCGATGCGGAGCAGCGCATCGGGGTAAGCCTCGGGAGACAGGAACAGTGCGCTCAATGGTTCGGCGCGACGCTCGAGCGCGCGCTCGGCCGCGGCCGCCGCCTGATGCACGTCGACCCGGTTGGACGCGACTCCCATCAGTACGTTGGCCCGTGCACCGGAACGCAGCTCGCCGCACCACGTGGGGAGACCCTCAGTTGGTTGCGCGGCGAGGTACTCGGGAAGGGACGTGATCGCGAAGTGGTACTCGTGCTGCATCGCATTCGCCGTAGCCACGACATCGCCCAGCCCACGCTGCGGTGGGAGGTGATCCGAGCCGTTCATCAGCAGGAGGCCGCCGTCGGCGAAGGCGGCGGGACCCAGCTCGAGCTGGTAGTTGCGGGCGCGCGCGACGAGCTGTGCGGGGTCCGATGGCAGCTCCCGCCCGTTCGAGTACGAGCCGTAGAGATACTCGGCGCGCACGCGGGAGCCGTCGGGCGCTTGCCACCAGAACGCGGTGCGATCGACGGCCGCGGGCACGCCGCGCCACACCACCGCATGCTCGAGCCCGGCGAGCCGGAGGATCTGCGGCATCTGCGCGACGTGGCCGAACATGTCCGGGAGATAGCCGACGCGCATCCCTCCGCCGAACTCGGCTGCGCGCGCGATGCCGAGTTGCAGGTCGCGCACGATCGTCTCGCCCGACACCATGAACTCGTCCATCAGCACCATCCACGGCCCGATCTGGAGCCGCCCCGCCGCGACGAGGGCCCCAAGACGAGGCTCGGCATCGGGACGGACCTCCAGGTAGTCGTCGAGCACCGCGGTCTGGCCGTCGAGCAGGAAGCGCGTGTACGAGGAGTCGGACTCGAGCAGGTCGAGGAGGTCGTCGACGAGGTGGACGAGCTGGAGCCTGTAGGTCTGGAACGGGACGTACCACTCACGGTCCCAATGGGTGTGAGGAACGATCCCGACCGGTCGCGCCGACTGTCGCACGACGGTTCAGGCTACGGGAGCGACTCGGCCAGGGGTGGCGATCAGCCGGGGGGAGAGTCTGGCCGGTCGCCACGCCAGGGTCGATTGGCTCCAGTCAGCTTCGCGTCAGGTTCACGTTGCAGTTCGTTCACGACGCAGCACCTCGCGCGAAACCGCGGCTTCTTAACGTCCCCGTCAGCTACTTGTCAGGCCACGCGGGCAACGGCGCCCTCGCCCGGCCATCTCGATATTGCAGAGGGAGGACGAAGTGGAACTCGAGTTGGGGCCCGCGGTGCGGGTCGAAGCGGGTGCGAGACGGCGACGGACAGGACGCCGGATAGCAGTCACCGCGCTGATCGCGGCGGCAGTCGTGCTGCTGCCGGCCGTCGGCGCGTGGGCGGTCGATCCTTCCATCGACATCGGCACGAAGCTCAAGAGCGCGAACACCGCTCTGGGGCTCAACAACCTCTGGATCATCATCGGCGCGGTGCTGGTGATCTTCATGCAAGCGGGCTTTGCGCTCGTCGAGACCGGCTTCTGTCGGGCGAAGCACGCGGCACACGTCGTAAGCACGAACTTCGCCGTCTTCGGGCTCGGTTTCGTCGGGTTCTTCCTGATCGGGTTCCCGATCATGTTCAGCGGCTACAGCTACCCGGGCTACTTCGGGTACGACAAGGCTCTGAGCGTCGACCGCCTCGTCGGGTTCGGTGACTGGACCTTCCTCTGGGGTCGCACTGGGTTCGCCCTCTCCGGCGCCGCGTACAGCGTCCCGGTGGTGGCGTTCTTCCTCTACATGGTGGCGTTCATGGACACCACCGCCACCATTCCCACTGGTGCCATGGCCGAACGGTGGAAGTGGAAGGCCTTCGTGGGCTGGGGCCTGTTCTGCGGCGCGATCTACTACCCGATCTTCGGCGGGTGGAGCTGGGGCGGCGGCTGGCTGAGCCAGCTCGGCAACAACATCGACGCCGGCTTCGGCTACGTCGACTTCGCCGGCTCTGGAGTGGTGCACGCGATGGGCGGTATTGCCGGCCTCGCGGGCGCACTTGTCCTTGGCGCCCGAATCGGGAAGTACGGGCCCGACGGCAAGCCGCGCACGCTCGCCGCGCACAACATTCCCATGGCGATGCTCGGGACGTTCATCCTGCTGTTCGGGTGGTTCGGGTTCAACGCGGCGTCGACGCTTGCAGCCACTGACCTGCGCTTCACGGTGGTGGCGACGAACACGGCGATCGCGGCGGCATTCGGGGCGACCATCGCGATGTTCTATTGCATGTGGCGCATGGGCAAGCCCGATCCCGGCATGATGGCGAACGGCATGCTCGCCGGCCTCGTGGCGATCACTGCACCGTGCGCGTTCGTGCAGCCGTGGGCGGCCGCGGTGATCGGCAGCATCGCGGCGGTGCTCGTCGTGGAGTCGGTGTTCTTCTTCGAGCGTAAGGGCGTGGACGACCCGGTCGGCGCCATCTCGGTGCACGGCGTGTGCGGTATCTGGGGTGTGCTCACCATCGGAATCTTCGCCGACGGTCGCTACGGTGCCGCGTGGAACCTCACTGACACGGCAGCCACGAAGGGGCACGGCGTCACCGGCTTCCTGTACGACACCAGCCTCGGCTTCAAGCAGCTCGGTGCGCAGGCGATCGGTGCTCTTGTGATCATCTTCGTGATGGGCGGCATTGCGTACCTCTTCTTCAAGATCCAGAACGCGATCATGAAGGGTGGCATCCGACCGACCGCCGAGGTCGAAGAGGCGGGCATGGACCTCGCAGAGATGGGTGCGTTGGCGTACGACAACCTCGTGCTCAACGAGCTCGACATCGTCGGGCCCGAACAGGACCTCGTCATCTCCGGCGGTCCTTCTCCGGACCCCACTGTCGGGAGATAGCCGAACACCAGGGCACGAGCCGCAGCGGCGGCCGTTGGGCAACCGTCCCACCGGCCGCCGTCGCGCGCGGGCACTCCGGGAGCGTGCCAAGCTGGTACACATGCCGCACTACACCGGCAAGAGCCAGTTCGTGCACTGGTGGCCGTGGTTCATGGTGGTGTTCGGCGTCGTGCAGTTCCTCACCGACGCGCGGTACGCGGGCTACGCCGTGCTGTTCGTGCTTTGCGGACTGCTGTTCGCGTGGTTGCTGCCATGGCGCTTCGTTGTGGTCGAGGATGGCATCGCCCTCTGGTTCACTTTCGGCAGGCGACGGTTCCTCCCGAAGTCAGAGGTCGTCGTGCGCGCCGGGCTCGGGTCGCCGGTCGCGTACCGGGGCGAGAACCGCCGCTTCGGTTACCCACTGACCGACGGGTTCGTGGAGCATCGCCGGCGCGCGCTCACCGAGGTGCTCCGGTTCCTCGGGTACCGCTTGGCCTGAGAGCGGCCGCCGATAGCCGGACGCTCGGTCGTCAGCTGTCTTCGCCACCGATCCAGCGATAGCCGATTCCCGGCTCGGTGAGGATGAGGCGCGGGTTGGCGGCGTGGTCCTCGAGCTTGCGCCGCAACTGACCGATGTAGACGCGGAGGTAGTTGCTCTCCCTCCCGTATCCGGGTCCCCACACCTCGCGCAGGATGTACTCGTGGGTGAGCAGCTTCCCGGGGTTGGCCACCAGCAACTCGAGTAGCTCGAGCTCCGTCTTTGTCAGGTGGACCGGCTTGCCGTCGAGCCGAACCTGGCGGTGGACGAGATCGATCTCCAGGTTGTCGACGCGCGTCACTGCCGGGACCGTCGAGGGCGGCATCACCCGGCGCAGCACGGCGCGCAAGCGCGCCAGCAACTCTTCGGTGTCGAACGGCTTGGTCACGTAGTCGTCGGCGCCCGCGTCGAGCGCTCCGACTTTGTCGGCTTGACGGTCGCGAGCAGTGAGCACGACCACCGGTACGTCGCTGAACGACCGCACTCGACGCAGCACGTCGATCCCGTCGAGCCCCGGCAGGCCGAGGTCGAGGAGCACGACATCAGCGCGTCCGTCGGCGATGACGACCAGCGCCTCCTCCCCGTTCGCGGTCTCGACGACATCGAGGCCCCGCGCGCGCAGGCTCGTACGGAGCGCGCGCCGCAGCGGTGCGTCGTCTTCGAGGACGAGCACGGTCGTCATACCGGCACCACGGGCAGCGTGAAGCCGAAGGTGGCGCCGCCGTCGTCCGTCTCTTCGCACCACACGCGGCCTCCGTGGGCGGTGACGAGCGATCGCACGATCGCAAGACCGAGGCCCGTACCAGTCGAGTCGGGGCGCGCGTCGACCCGCACGAACTCCTCGAAGATGTGCTCGCGCTCGGTCTCGGGCACACCGGGACCGTGATCGGCGACCCGCACCTCGATGCTGTCGCGACTGCACGCGGCCGAGACGAGGATCTCCGAACCGGGCGGCGCGTACCGGAGCGCGTTCTCGAGCAGGTTGCCGAAGACCTGCTCCATCATCTCGACGTCCACCTCCGCATCGGGAACCTCGCGGCGGATGTCGAGACGCACCCGGTGTGCGCGGGCGAGTGGGCGCAAGCGTCGTACCGCCGCCTGGGCGAGGTCCGCGAGCGCCACCGGCTGGCGGTGCACCTCGAGCGCGCCGGCCCGAATGCGGCTGAGCTCGAGGATGTTGGTGACCAGCCGCTCGAGCCGCTCCGTCTCGTCGTAGATGGTGTCGAGCAGCTCGGCGCGGTCGGCGTCGTCGAGGCGAGACCGCGGCGAACGGAGCGTCGACGCCGCGGCCTTGATCGACGCGAGCGGCGTGCGGAGGTTGTGCGTCACCGCGGAGAGGAACCCGGACCGCGTGCGGCCGACCTGTGCCGCGATCCGGGCCTCGCGCATTTCGGACTCCAACCGGAGACGGTCGACTGCGGTCGCGAGCCCGGCAACCAACGCCTCCAAAAGCGCCCGGTCGGCACGGGTCAGCTCGCGATCGCCGGCGACCGCGTCGACCTCGAGCGCGCCGATCTGTACCACGGTGTGTGAGCCTGGGCGACCAGGTCGGCTGACGCTCGTGGCGACATCCCCGACGCGCACGGTGCACGCGGCGAGCGAGAAGAGGTTGACGAGAGCCTCGGCAACACCCTCGATCACGTGGTCGGGGTCTTCGCCCGAGAGCAGTCGCGTCGTGAGGTCGAGCCGGATCTGGGTCTCGCGCTCTCGCTGCTCGGAAGTGTGGCGCAGGGCATCGAGGCGTGAGACGGTCCAGCCCAGCACCGCCGCCGCCGCTGCGAACGCGAGGAGCGCGACAAGGTCGTCGCCCTTCTGGACGTCGAGGCTGTCTCGAGGTGCCGTGAAGAAGTAATTGAGGGCGAGGAATCCCGCCACGATCGCGACGGCGCTGGCGACGCGACCGAGCAGGGTGGCGAGCATCACCGCGACGAGGAGGAGCAGCGCCGCTGCGGTGAGGTCGACGTCGAGCGTGTTACCGATCGCGGTCGCGATCGCGACCAATCCCACGGCCGCGGCAACTCCGCCCGCGATCTTCACGACATCTTGACGGCTCACAGCGAGCCCCTCACGTCCTGTTGACGTCTGCGGCGGCAGCATCGCAGCGTGACCACGACTGCTCCCAGGACTCCCACCGAGCCGAGCGTAGATGGCGGTTCCGCGGAGCCCGCGCCGTCCCCCCAACGCCCGGACCAGGAACGCGCCGTTTTGCCGGCGGCCGCGGAGCGCACGCGGTCTCGGAGGGGCGACGTGGCGTCGGTGCTCTTCGGCCGGCGTCTCCGCACCGATCAGGAGATGCACGAGCGCTTGACCAACCCGATCGCGCTCGCGGTCTTCGCCAGCGACGCGCTCTCGTCGGTTGCCTATGCGACTGAGGAGATGTTGGTGGTGCTCCTGCCGGTTGCGGGGGCGGCCGCCTTTGGCGCGCTCATGCCGTTGTCGATCGGCATCGTCGCGCTCCTCGTGATCCTCGTGTTCTCGTACCGCCAGACGATCAAGGCGTATCCGAGCGCAGGCGGCGCGTACATCGTGACGCGCGACAACTTCGGGTTGCTGCCCGCGCAGGTCGCCGGTGTCGCGTTACTCACCGACTACATCCTCACGGTCGCGGTGAGCGTGTCCGCCGGCGTCGCCGCAATGTTCTCCGCGGTCCCGGAGCTGTATCCGTACCGCGTGATCATCGCGGTGGTACTGATTTGGGTGATCGCGCTCATGAACCTGCGTGGGGTTCGCGAGTCGGGGCGCATCTTTGCGGTGCCCACGTACGTGTTCGTCCTCTCCGTGATGGTCCTTGTCGTCGTCGGCCTGGGCCGCGCGCTCATGGGCGACCTCGATCCGGTGCATGTGCACCACGCGACCGTGGCGGCCGGCGCGGGAAGTGCCCTGGGCATCTTCGTGCTGCTCCACGCGTTCGCGAGTGGGTCGACCGCCATGACGGGCGTGGAGGCGATCTCGAACGGTGTACCCGCGTTCAAGCCGGTCGAGTGGAGGAACGCCCGCAAGGTGATGGCCTGGCTGGGGGTGCTCCTCGGGATCATGTTCCTGGGCATCTCGTTCCTCACGGCTCAGATCAAGCCGATTCCGACCGAGAAAGAAACGGTCATCAGCGAGGTGACCCGCGCCGTCGTCGGCCACGGCCCATTGGGCGACGTCGCCTTCATCGTGATGCAAGTAGCAACCATGCTGATCCTCGTCCTCGCCGCGAACACGTCATTCGCCGACTTCCCGCGCCTCGCCAGCTTCCATGCGCACGACCACTTCCTGCCGTCGCCCCTCACCCGGCGCGGCCGGCGCCTCGTCTTCGCGAACGGCATCGTGGTGCTCGCGGCCCTCGCCACCGTGCTGACGATCGTGTTCCGAGCCGACGTCCACAACCTCATTCCCCTCTACGCGATCGGCGTGTTCACGTCGTTCACGCTCTCCCAGGCGGGCATGGCCCGTCGTCACCTCACGCTCAGGGAAGAGGGCTGGCGTCGAGGGTTGTGGGTCAACGGGCTCGGCGCGATCGCGACCGGCGTGGTGGGCGTCGTCATCGCGGTCACCAAGTTCACTCATGGCGCGTGGATCATCATGCTGATCGTCCCGATCACGGTCGCGATTCTCGTGCGCGTCAACCGGCACTACGTACACGTCGCAACACGCATGACGAATCCCGGATCCGACTTTCCGGACGCGCCATCGAGCCGCCTCGACGTCATCGTGCTGGTGTCGCAAGTCAACGATGCTCTCGACCGTGCGATGCGTTATGTCGTTGACCTCGACAGTCGTTGCATCCGCGCGGTGCACGTAGGCGCGGAGGACCGCGGCCTCGGCGCGGCATTCTGGGCGCGCTACGGTTGCGCGCTCGAGTTTGCGCCGCGGCTCGGCGGGTTGGTGCATACGGTTCGCGAGCTGGCACGAGGCGAACGCCGGGAGCGCCCCGACGACGTGCTCGCGGTGGTCGTTCCAGAGCAGATCGAGGAGCCGCGTGTCTCGCATGTGCTGAAGCACAACGACGCGTTGCGCCTCAAGGCAGGGCTGCTCTTCGAGCGCGGGGTGGTGGTGGTGAACGTCCCTGCGGTCGGCGACGACCTGGGACTGGCCCGCCGACCACGTCAGCACGTCGCGCTCGTCCCTGTCTCGACGCTACATAGCGGTGCGCGTGATGCGTTGCGCGTCGCACAGCTACTCGGCGCAGACCGCGTGCGCGCGGTGCACATCGCCGAGCTGGCCGAAGACGCGGACACCCTCGAGGCCGCGTGGGCGGAACACAACGTTCCGGTGCCGCTCGATGTCGTCGCCGCGCCCTACCGGGAGCTGAGCATCCCGCTCCTCGAGGAGATCGATGCCCTCAAGGCCGAAGGCGCCGACCTCATCACCGTCGTGATCGGCGAGCTCGTTCCGAAGTGGTGGCAGCAAGGCCTGCACAACCATCGTGCACTCCAGATGAAGGCGCGCCTGTTGTTCGAGCCCGGCGTGGCCGTGGTGTCCGTACCGCATCACCTGTAACCGCCAGTAATCTTCACCGGATGTCGCGCCTCGATCTGGACCTCGCGCGCACGTCGGTCTTCCTCGACTTCGACGGCACGATCAGCACGCGTGACGTGGGGATCCACCTCCTCGAGCGGACTGGCGCCGACGGATGGTGGGACCTCCACGAGGAGTATGAGCGCGGCGAGATCGGCAGCCGTGAGTGCATGTACGACCAGTGGGCGTTGGTCGAGGGGGACGAGGCTGCCTTGCGTGCGGTCGCGGCCGAGGTTCCGCTCGACGCGGGCTTCGCGCCGCTCGTGCGCGACCTGCGTGAACGGGGCGCCGAGGTCACGGTCGTGTCCGACGGGTTCGGCTTCTACGTGGAGGAGGCGTGCGCACCCCACGGTGTGGACGTGCTCACGAACGCGGTCGATTTCGCGACACGCGAGCTGCTCTTCCCGCACGAAGACCGCTGCTGTCCGTGTTCCACCTGTGGCGTGTGCAAGCAGGCGCCGATCAAGGACGCGCGCTACCGCGGGCAGACCACGGTGCTCGTCGGCGACGGCGCGAGCGATCGCAAGGCCGCGCTGCTTGCTGACGTTGTGTTCGCGAAAGACTCGCTGGCCAGCTGGTGCGTGACATTCGGCGTGCCGGCCTTGCCGTTCGCGACGCTTGCCGACGTTCGCCAAGCACTGATCGGCGATTGACCGCCAACCTGCGTCAGCTGTGGGCGCTATACGCCGTCTGCTGACGCAGGTTCGCTTGGTGAGGGGGCGCGCCGCTCCAGCAGCGCGAGCGTGTTGCCATCCGGATCCTGGAAGAACACCATCCACTCTTCCTCGCCGGCGTTGCCGAACTGACCAGCGTCGTCGCGGAACACGAGGTGGGGCGTATCGTCGAACTCCACGCCCCGCGCCTGCAACGTGGCGTACGCGGCGTCGATGTCCTCGACCGCGAGGTAGAGGATCGACGAGTGGGCGCCGTTTTCGAGCAGGAGTCTCGTGTTGCCCAAGTCGAAGAAGGCAAGGCCGGGGGGATCGAACCTCGCGATGAATGTGAGACCGAGCACGTCCTGGTAGAACGTCAACGCCCGGTCGAGGTCGGTTGCCCGCTGGCCGACCTGGTGCAGGCCGCCGACACGGAATGGCTCGGGCATCGCCCGAGGATACGCGTCCACCGGACGCGGTTGGCCGGTTGGTAGCGTCCGGGCCGTGCCCCCCACCGCCGTCCGCTCGCCATTCCCGACATTGCGGCTGGAGCGGCGGCTCTGGGATGCAGGCGACCAGGTCGTGTGCGGCATCGACGAAGTTGGTCGCGGCGCGTGGGCAGGCCCCGTCACCGTTTGTGCAGTCGTGCCGCCACCCGAGCATCTGCGCGGGATCCGCGACTCGAAGCAGCTCACGCGGCCTGAACGTGAGGTTGCCGCTGCGGCCGTGCGGGGATGGGCCGTCGCCATTGGAGTCGGCCACGCGTCGTACGAGGAGTGCGACGAGCTCGGGATGACGGCCGCGCTGCGCGCCGCAGGCCATCGCGCGCTGGCGCAGCTCGACGCGCAGGGATACGTCCCCGATCGCATCGTGCTCGACGGTAACTACGACTACCTCGGACTCGGTTCTCGCGTCACCACCGTGATCAAAGGCGATGTGACGTGCCTTGCAGCAGCGGCGGCGTCGTGCGTAGCCAAAGTCACCCGCGACGCCCTCATGCGCGATGAGGCCGAGCACTACCCGCCCTACGACTTCGAGTCGAACGTGGGCTATCCGGCGCCGGTCCACAAGGCCGCCCTCGCGGGGTACGGGCCGAGCGCGATCCACCGGCGGTCGTGGATCTTCATGGAGGGCCTGTGCTGGCGCGGGCTACCACCTCCACCTGGCAGGCTGTTCACCTGAAGTCGAGGAGGAATGATGGACGTCGATCTCCCAGAAGTGCACGCGCAGGCGCTCGACGCAACGCGCCGGTTGGTGACCGGTGTGGGCGATCGTCAGTGGAATGACGCGTCGGTGTGCGACGGCTGGACCGTCCGCGAGTTGATGAACCACATCGTCACCGGCAACTACTGGGCCGAGGAGCTCGCGGCGGGCAAGACCATCGAAGAAGTGGGCGATCGGCTCGACGGCGACGTGCTCGGTGACGATCCGGCGCGTGTCTACGACGACTCGGCCGCGCGCGCCGCGGCCGCGTTCCGCGCGCCGGGCGCGATGGACGCGCCGTGCGCGGTGTCGTACGGGCCCGTTCCCGGATCGGTGTACTGCGGCCACCGCTTCGTCGACGTGCTCGTGCACGGTTGGGATGTCGCCAAGTCGACGGGGCAGGACACCACGCTCGCCCCGGCGCTCGTCGAAGCATGCTGGGCGGTGGTCGAGCCCCAGCTCGGGATGCTCGAGGCCAGCGGCGCGTTCGGGACGAAGGTGGACGTGCCCGACGACGCCGACTCCCAGACGAAGCTCCTCGCAGTGCTCGGCCGCCGGGCATGAGCTTCTAGGCTCGCATAATGGGTCAGTTCATCACCGTGTCGGTGCAACTGGGTGCGTCGCCGTCGGTGCGCATTCTCAATCTCAACCGCTCGATCACCGGCATGGCGATCGAAAAGTATGCATCCGTCGACGATGTCAAGGGTGGTCGTCCGCCCGACGTGCTGGCGCGGCGCCTGTTCGACCTCGGCGCCGAGACGGTCACGGTGTACTCGAGCTCGGTGGCGGTGTCTGCGCCGCCCGAGCGCTGGGCCGAGCTCGAGCCGAAGGTGATCGAGACGATCGAGCATCTCTTCGGCTATTACGGCGACGACGCCGGGTGGGCGCCCGACGCACTGCGGGCAATTGGCGTCGAGCCGCTGCCCACACCCGAGCCAACTGCCTGAGGCGCACCTCGCGCGGTCCCCCTTGACGACCGAACATATGTTCGGTATCGTCGTCGGTCCATGGCCCTGGCCGCACTTCCCCGACGCGACGCTGCGGCGCGCGAGCACCTTGACAATTTGGGGCGGCAGTCGCGGCCCGTCGTCCTCGCCCGCGACCGCGCAATAGGGCTCTCAGGCGATCTGGGCGGGCTGGTTCCCGGCGGCGCGCTCATCCGCGGCTCGGTGCTGTGTGTCGAGAGCGCCGGTCCGGGCGCGGGGTCCACCTCGGTCGCCTTCGAGCTCGCGGCCGCGGTCACGGCGGTCGGGGAGTGGGCGGCCGCCATCGACCTCGACGGCACACTCGGTGCACTCGCGGCGCGTGACGCCGGTGTGACGCTCGATCGGTTCGCGGTGGTCCGGCGGGTGCCCCCCTCCCGCTGGGCCACCGTGGTCGCGGCCCTGCTCGACGGCGTGAGCCTCGTGCTGGTCGAGGTACCGCGCGGGATCGATGCGGCAGACGCGCGCCGGTTGGTGGCACGCGCCCGCGAACGCGAAGCGATCCTCGTGGTGTGCGCGCCGGCGGGTCGTTGGCAGGCGGGCGCCGCGCTCACGCTCAGCGCCGAGAGCAGCGCGTGGGCCGGTCTCGACGATGCAGGCTTCCTCAGGAGCCGCTCGCTGCACGTGTGCGTCGAGGGCCGCGGCGCGGCCGCGCGTCCGCAGGTCCGCGAGCTCGCGCGTGCCGTCTGAGAGCGGTCCGGCGCGCGTCTGCTGCTTGTGGTGTCCCGACTGGCCGGTCGTCGCGGCTCGCGCTCGCGCCCCTGAGTTGCACGACGCGCCGGTAGCGGTTGTGGGACCCAATGGAACATCAAGCGATCGTGGTCCCGTCGTGCAGGCGGCGTCGGCCGAAGCGCGTCGAGAAGGAGTGGCGCGAGGTCTGCGACGACGTGAAGCCGAGGCGCGGTGCGCGGAGCTCACCATCGTCGAATCCGACGATGCCGCGGACGCGCGCGCGTTCGAGACGGTGGTGCGCGCGGTCGAACAGCTCGTCCCGCAGCTCGTGCTCGACCGGCCGGGACGTTGCTCGTTCCCCACGCGCGGTCCCTCGCGCTACTTCGGTGGTGACGACGCGCTCGCGCAGCGGGTGCTCGAGGCGGTGCGCGAGGCAGGTGTGGTGGACGCGCGCGTCGGGATCGCCGACGGCGAGCTTGCTGCCGGGCTCGCCGCGCGCGCGGCCGAAACGCTCGTCGTGCCGCGCGGTGAGTCGGCCACATTTCTCGCACCGTGGTCGGTGGGAGTCCTCGCGCCGCACGTCGACGGTGGTACCGAGCTTGCCGATCTTCTCGCGCGACTCGGGCTGCGCACGCTCGGCGCGTTCGCGGAGTTGCCGGAGCAGTCGGTGCTCGGCAGGTTCGGGCTTCCGGGTGTGCACGCACACCGGCTCGCGCGTGGCGAGTCCACGTACGAGTCGTTTCCTACCGCGCTCCCACCCGAGCTGATCGAGACGGTCGAGTTCGATCCGCCCGCGGAACGTGTCGACGAAGCCGCGTTCGCGGCGAAAAGCCTGGCCGACCATTTGCTCGGCCGGCTCGACGAGCTCGGGTTGTCGTGCACTCGTGTCGTCGTGGAAGCGGAGACCGAGCACGGCGAACGGCTCGCACGCTGCTGGCGTCACGACGGCTCGCTCACCCCCGCGACCCTCGTCACGCGGGTGCGGTGGCAGCTCGAGGGCTGGCTCACCGCGACCGGGGGCATCACCAAGCTGTGCCTCGTGCCCGACGAGGTCGTGCCCGCGACCGGCCGCCAGCTCGGTTTCTGGGGCGGTGATCCCGCAGCTGCCGACCACGCCGCGCGTGCGCTCGCACGGGTACAAGGGATGCTCGGGCCCGAGTCGGTGGTCACCGCGGTTCCGGTCGGGGGACGGACGCCCACAGAACGGGTCCGTTGGGTGCCCTGGGGCGAGGAGTGCGACACGCCTCCTTTTCGCTCTGGCACCGAGCCGGCGGCGGCCGCGCCCTGGCCGGGCACGGTCCCCGGGCCGTCGCCAGCGCGCGTCTTCGATCCGCCGCTCCCGGCCGATCTCGTCGACGCCGACGGGCAAGCGATCACCGTGAGTGGACGCGGCGAGCCGTCGGCGCCACCCGCCGATTTGCGGTGCGCGGCGTTGCCGAACGGTGGCGGACCGCTCGTCGCGTGGGCAGGGCCGTGGCCGCATGACCTGCGCTGGTGGGACCGGCACGGTGCCGGAACGGCGGGCAGGCGCCGTCGCGCATTGTGGCAGGTGGTTGTCGACGGTGGGGGAGACACGGCGATCGCGTGCCTAGTAGCCGTCACGCGTGGTCGCGCCGAGGTCGAAGCCATCTACGACTGAGTCAAGGTGCCAGACTTCAGCAGATGCGGATCCTCGTCGTCGGTCCCGGACGCTCCGGGACCTCCTGGGTCGCGTCGACACTCGGCAGTACCCCCGGTGCGGGATTCCTCCTCGAGCCCGACAATCCCAGCCTGTACCCGTTCGCGATCCGCGCCGCGGTAGGCATTGGAGCGCCGCCGCTCCTCCTCTCCGCCGAACCAGGATCACCCGCCCTGCGACGACTGTGGGACGTCGCGTTCGGAGCACCGATCCGGTATGTGCCTGGCCAGCATCGAATCGCCGTGTGGCTGCACTCAAAGAGCGACCACGACGAACGAGTGCGCATGCTGAATGCCGACGATCCGCGGCTGAGCATGCGATTGCGCCTGGCCGCTGCGTTGGCGGTGCCGCGCAATCTGCCGGCCGGCACTCGCCACCGCATCGTGAAGTCGATCCGATCCCATTACATGGTCGAGTGGATCGCTGCGAACTGGGAACCCGCGGTGGTGGTCTGCCGTCGACATCCGCTCGACGTCGTCGCGAGCCGCCTCGAGATGCAGTATGTGCCCCGGGCCGGAGGTGTGTCGCAGGCGGCGCGCAACGAGGCGAAGCGCCGGTACGGCGTCGACATCCCGTTCACCGACGACCCTGTTGCCGCGTTCGCGTGGGGCGTGGCAACGCAGATGTCGGTGTTGGACGACGTGCTTCGCGAGAATCCAGATTTCCACGCGATCGATCATGAGGATCTCTGCCGCGATCCCGTTGGACATTTCCGCCCACTCGCGACCGCGCTCGGTCTTGACTGGGCGGTCAAGAACGAAGCTGTGGTCGAGGCATCGAACCGTCCCGGTACCGGCTACGAGTTGAACCGGATCGCGGCGGACCTCCCCGGCTCCTGGCGACGACGCCTGTCGGCCGACGACGCTCGGACGGCTGCCGACGCGATCGCGCAGCTACCGATCGCCGCGCGCTACGACCTCGAGGTGTCGAAGAGCTCATGACCGCGTTCGTGTTCAACGTCACGTTCGACTGTGCCGATCCGCGGACGCTCTCGGCATTCTGGTCCGCGGTCACCGGCTACGAACCCACGGAGGCGCGTGACGACTTCGTGCGCCTGCGCGCGCCTGACCAGCGGGGCGTGCGCCACCTGCTCTTCTTCAAGGTGCCGGAGCCGAAGATGGTAAAGAACCGGATGCACGTGGATCTCGCCTCCCGGGATGTGGAGGCGGAGATCGCGCGCCTCGTTGCACTCGGCGCGACCGAGATCGACCGGCGTGAGGGTAACAGCACCCGGTGGGTCGTGATGAACGATCCCGAGGGCAACGAGTTCTGCATTGGCTGACGTGTCGTCTACGCCTGTTCTCGTCGTCGGCAACGAGCGCACGGGCACGTCATGGACCGCTCGTACCCTGGCCGCAACCCAAGGTGCGCAGTACCTCGGTGAACCCGACCACCCCCGCCTCAACCCGTTCGCGGCGCGAGCAGTACGAGGTTTGGGAAGTCACCCGGTGTTGTCGGCGGACGCGCGAGCCCCGGAGGTGTATACGCGGCTGTGGGATGTCGCGTTCGGCACATCGCCGCGCTTTGTGCGAGGCAGGGACGGATCTCGCGCGAGATCTTCAAGACCACTTCCAAAGACGCGCGCCTCCCGGTCTGTCACCCTGAGCGTCCGAGAGTGAGCGAGCGACTCCGAGTGGCGGGTGCGCTGGCAGTGCCGCGACATCTTGCGTGGGGTCCGCAGGCTCGGATCGTGAAGTCCGTTCGGCTCCATTTCGCGCTCGATTGGATCCGTGAACAGTGGAATCCGACGATCGTGGTGTGTCGTCGGCATCCGCTCGACGTCGTCGCGAGCGCGTTGCCGCTCGACACTCCTCACGAGCTCTACTGGCTCGCCCCAGCCGCTCGTCAACAGGCCATGGACCGCTGGGGTGTGCGCGAGCCATCCGTCGACGATCCGGTCACGTGCATGGCATGGAGAGCGGGACTCCTCATGTCGATCTTGCTCGAACAGATCGAGGCGCACCCGGAGATGCACGTCGTCGACCACGAGCACATGTGCCAGGATCCGGTGGTCCGCTTCCGTGAACTCGCGGCATCACTAGGCCTCGAGTGGACCGACGAATCCGACCAGTTCGTCGTCGACCACAATCGCCCGGGAAGCGGTTACGACATCGAACGAGTCGCCGCCGACCAACCCGGGAAGTGGCGCACTCGCCTCTCCGCCGACGAGGCGCGCACGGCCGCGCGTGTGCTCGCGCAGTTCCCGATCAGCCGGACCTACGACTTGGGCGTGTGAGGTCGATCGCGATCGGTAGCGCGGACTCGCGCCAGCCTTCGAGGTTGCCGTTGTTGCGCGGTTGATACTTGTCGAACACAAGCGTGCGGGCGCGCCGTTCCTCGGTGGGGTCGTCGATCACGCGAGCTGTGGCGTTGTAGGTCGTGTCGCGGATGCGGACGGTCACCGCGGGCTCTGCGCGCAGGTTCCGCACCCAGTCGGAGCGATCACGGCCGCCCGAGAGCAGGTAGAGCGTGCTGCTGTCGGCCGCGAACCAGATCTCGATCTCGTGCGGTTGGCCGGTGACTCGACCTCTGGTGGTGAGGTAACAGAAGTCCTCGTTGGCACTTGCTAGATCGAACATATGTTCGATACCGTCACTGGGTGGTCGACTACGCGGAGCTTCACTGCCACACCAATTTCTCCTTTCTCGACGGCGCGAGCCACCCGGAGGAGCTGGCGGTCGAAGCCGCCCGGCTCGGGCTCGCCGCCCTGGCCGTCACCGACCACGACGGTTTCTACGGCGTGGTCCGCTTCGCGCTCGCCGCCCGTGAGCACGGTCTCCCCACGGTGTTCGGCACCGAGCTGACCCTGGGGATCGAACGACAGCCGAACGGGATCCCCGATCCGGAGGGTGAGCATCTCGTGGTCCTCGCCGAGGGACCGACCGGATATGCCCGGCTCGCACGCGCGATCAGCCAGGCGCAGTTCGCGGGGGAGAAGGGCGCGCCCCGCACCACCCTCGCCGGCCTCGCCACCAACGCCCGCGCCGCGGTGCACCTCGATCCCGCGCCGAGTGCCGCGAACAACTCGTGGTTCGTGCTCACTGGCTGCCGTAAGGGCACGGTGCCGGCGGCGCTCGTGCGCGACGGCCCTGCGGCCGCGCGCCGCGCGCTCGACGAGCTCGTCGCCGCGTTCGGTCGCGATCGCGTGCTCGTGGAGCTATGGGACCACGGTGATCCGATCGATCGTCACCGCAACGACGAGCTGGCGATGGTTGCTGCCGCTACCGCGGTCGACGTGATCGCCACCAACAACGTCCACTACGCCACTCCCGCGCAGCGCCCGCTCGCGACCGCGCTCGCGGCGGTGCGGGCGCGCCGTTCACTCGATGAGATCGACGGCTGGCTCCCCGCCTCTCCGCTCGCGCACCTGCGCAGCGCGAGCGAGCAGGCGCGCCGCTTCGATCGCTGGCCGGGTGCGGTGGAGCGCACCATCGACATCGCGCGTGCCTGCGCGTTCGACCTGCATCTCGCCGCGCCCGAACTTCCCGATCACGACGTTCCGCCGGGGCACACCGAGATGAGCTGGCTGCGTGAGCTCACCGCGCGCGGCGCGGCTGTCTACTACCCGAGCACACACCCGCAATACGAGCAGGCCATGCACCAGATCGCCCACGAGCTCGACGTAATCGAGCAACTCAATTTCCCCGGTTACTTCCTGGTGCTGGTCGAGATCGTCGAGTTCTGCCGTATCCACGACATCTACTGCCAGGGGCGGGGAAGCGCGGCCAACAGCGCAGTGTGTTTCGCGCTCGGTGTCACCAAAGCCGACGCCGTTGCCCTCGGTCTGCTGTTCGAGCGGTTCCTCTCCCTCGAGCGCGACGGCCCACCCGACATCGACCTCGACATCGAGCACCAGCGCCGCGAGGAGGTGATCCAGCACGTTTACGACAAGTACGGTCGCGAGCGCGCTGCTCAGGTCGCGAACGTCATCACCTACCGGCCGCGCTCGGCGTTGCGCGAGATGGCGAAGGCTGCGGGTCTCTCACCTGGACAGGCTGATGCACTGACCAAACGCATCGACAGATGGGGGCACAGCAGCGGTTCCTTCGCGACGCTCGCGGAAGACGGCGTGGTCGTCCCGAAGCTCGCGCTCGACCTCGCCGAGCAGGTGCTCGACTTCCCGCGCCATCTCGGCATCCACTCCGGCGGGATGGTGCTGGCCGACCGTCCGCTCATCGAGTTCTGCCCGGTCGAGTGGGCGCGCATGGAGGATCGCTCGGTGCTCCAGTGGGACAAGGACGACTGCGCCGCCGCCGGCCTCGTGAAGTTCGACCTGCTCGGCCTCGGGATGCTGACGATGCTGCACCTCGCCGTCGACCTCGTCCGCGAGCAGGAAGGCGTGGAGGTCGATCTCGCCACCATTCCCCAGGAGCCCGAGGTCTACGCGCTGCTCACCGCGGCCGACACCATTGGCGTGTTCCAGGTGGAGAGCCGCGCGCAGATGGCCACGCTGCCGCGCCTGCGGCCCGAGTGTTTCTACGACCTCGTGGTGGAGGTCGCGCTCATCCGGCCCGGTCCCATCCAGGGCGGTTCGGTGCACCCCTATCTGCGACGCCGCAACGGCGAGGAGCCCGTCACCTACCCGCACCCGCTGCTGGAGAAGTGCCTGGAGAAGACCCTCGGCGTTCCGCTGTTCCAGGAGCAACTCATGCAGATGGCGATCGACGTCGCCGGCTTCACGCCCGGCGAGTCGGACCGGCTCCGTCAGGCGATGGGGTCGAAGCGCTCACGGGCGCGGATGGCCGCGATGCGCGACCGGCTCTACGAGGGCATGGCCGAGCGTGGCATCACCGGCGACGTCGCCGACGACATCGTGCGCAAGATCGAAGGCTTCGCCGACTTCGGTTTCCCCGAGAGCCACTCGGTGAGCTTCGCCTACCTCGTGTACGCGAGCTCGTGGATCAAGTTGCACTATCCAACGGAGTTCGCGTGCGCGCTGTTGAACGCGCAGCCGATGGGCTTCTACGCGCCGCACACCATCGTGCGTGACGGGATCCGTCACGGCGTGGAGGTGTTGGGTCCGTGTGTGCAGGCGTCGCGCCGCGACTGCACCATCGAGCCGCGCACCGAGGCGGCAGGACCGATCGGCACGCCCCGGCCAGGCTGGCACGCCGACCCGTCGATCCACGCGATGCGCGTGGGGTTGCGGTACGTACGCGGCCTGAGCAGCGCGCTCCTCGACCGCATCGACGACGAGCGTGCCGAGCAGCCGTTCACCGGCCTCGAAGACTTCACCCGTCGCACCGGTGCCCCCACCGACGCGCTGGAGAACCTCGCGACCGCCGGCGCGTTCGAATGCTTCGGGCGCACTCGGCGCAGCGCGCTGTGGGCCGCAGGCGCGTTGCGCGACGCGCGACCCGACAAGCTGCCGGGCATGGTCACCGGCGCCGATGCGCCCATGCTGCCGGGCATGAACGAAGTCGAAGAGGTCGCCGCCGACCTCTGGTCCACCGGATTGTCCGCGGCGCGCCATCCCACCGAGTTCGTGCGGGAACAACTCACGGAGCGGGGAGTGGTCACCGCGGAAACGCTGCGCGAGCTACCCGACCGCACGATTGTCGACGTTGCTGGCGTGGTCACGCACCGCCAACAGCCGTCCACGGCCAAGGGGGTGGTGTTCATCAACCTCGAAGACGAGACCGGACTCGTGAACGTGATCTGCACGCCCGACGTGTGGAAGCGGTTCCGCAAGGTGGCGCGCACCGCGCCCGCGCTAGAGATCCACGGCGTGCTCGAGCGTTACCAGGGTGTGATCAACGTGCTCGCCCGCCGCATCGTGGCCCTCCCGCTTCGCCTCGACGAGTTGTTGAAATCACGCGACTTCCGATGACATCACGCTGGCCCTGCGGAGGCATGGCCGCAGCAGGTCGGGTAATGATGGCCCGATGCGACGTGTTGGTCACGTGAGCTGCTGGCTGGTCGCTGCGTTGACCGTGGTCGCCGGTTGCAGCGGTGGAGGCCAGTCGGCGGGTCACATCGCGGGGACGATTCGGGAGGTGGGTGGGCCAGCTCCCGGCATCAATCGTGCAGTCCGCGGGACTGTGTTCGTTGCTGACGCCTCTGGGAAGGAGCGGACTGCTCGCACATCGTCGGCTAGCAGTTTCCTTGTTGAGTTGCCGCCCGGCTCCTACCGCGTCAGTGCGAGTACTCCAGAAATCAATGGCGGTCTCGGCAGGTGCCCGAGTAAGACGAGAGTGGTGGTGGCGAGCGACAGAACGACCCACGTGGACGTTATCTGCGATATCCGGTAGGCGCAGAACAAGCGGGTCGCCGACTGTCGCCACTGCTCGGGTGACATTGGGGCCTGGGGTGCAGGCGTTCTCGTTCATCGGCCGGGCGCGAGCCGCTCCCGAACGGGTACTACGTGCGGGGCGGGAAACTCGCGGAGCGTACGAGCGTCGATCGGGCCGCGATGGCTTGTCCCATGAGAGCGTTCGATTCCACGTAGTAGATCGGCTGGCAGAAGCGGTGCGCGAACTTCCATTCGCCGTCGATCTTCACGACGTCGTCGTAGTAGACGCCGTACTGCTCCCAGTTCAGCCAGGTGTCTGCTTCCGCACCTGAGGGCCCGGGCGATGGGCCGCGGCCCATCTCGTGGATAGTCGATGTCGCTTGCGCGTGATCGGGGCCCAAGAGACGGATCACTGAAGAGTCGACGGTGTGGATCAGAAATTCGAGCCGGGACGATCCTTCGCTGGTCTGTTCTCGGATCGCCCGCGCTCCTTCTGCCTTGAAGTCGAACGGCGAAGCAACCTCCAAGATCGCGTCTGATGCGAACACAGCCTCGTGCTGATCCCAATCGGCGCGTGTCACCGCGTCCGAGTAGCGATGGATGAGGTCCTCGATCGCTTGGCGGTCGATCCAACCGCGAAGCTCGAGATCGTCAACGGCGCTCATCGCTACCTCGCTTCCCCGAATCGGCGTGATCCCTTATTCGTCGGGCCGGACAAGGGAGGGCTGTTTCGGTCCGAATCATCGCGCGCTTCACTTGGTTGACGGCAACGTAGCGGTGATCGACGCGCAGTAACGACCACAGGCCACCCGAGCACCGTTTTCCGCAACCCAGTACCTTCGATGTCACACCTCATTCCCTTAGGCTCTGTGTGGATGGCTGCAAGCTCGGTGCCGCAGATCTATGACGAGATTGGCTCGCGATACGGGGACTATCGGCGAGCAGATGCTCGTTGGGCCAACCGCATCAATGCGGCTTTGGGGGATGCACGGAGCATCCTGAATGTCGGGGCAGGCGCAGGTTCCTATGAACCGCACGACCGCTTCACCATCGCGGTTGAGCCATCGCAGGTGATGATCGAGCAGCGGCCTCTCGGCTCTGCTCCCGCGATTCGCGGCGCCGCCGAGTCGTTACCGTTTCGCGAGCAGTCGTTCGACGCCGCGCTCGCGTTGATGACCGTGCACCACTGGCGGGACGCTGCCCAGGGTCTCGCGGAACTGCGCCGCGTCTCTCGACGTCAAGTCGTGTTCACATGGGACCCGGCTCTCTTTGCTCGTCGCATGTGGTTTGTTGACGAGTATCTGCCGGAGGTATTCGCGCACGAGTCCCAGCTCGCTACCCTCGAGACGATCGTCACACATCTTGGGTCAGCGCGAGTCGAGGCGCTTGCGGTCCCTGCAGACTGCACCGACGGTGTGTTGGGCGCATACTGGCGTCGGCCCAGAGCCCTCCTCGATCCGAGAGTCCGATCCGCGATCTCGGGCGTTGCTCTCCTCGATCCACATGTCGTCGCCACCGCGATCGCTCGCCTGCGTGGAGACGTGGAGAGCGGTCTCTGGAACGCCTCGCACGAATCACTCCTGGACATCGGTGAACTCGACCTCGGCTATCGGCTGGTTATTGCCGGCGACGAGATCGGCTGACCGACCGCCGGCAGCCTCAAGGGACATCGCCGGACGGTGGCGTGCCGAAGCGAGCCCGCTCCAGATCGCCTGTCCCGGCATGAAGATCGAGGCGCATGCAGACCCGCGTTCGCGGGTCAAGTCCATGGTTCGTTTCACGGGCGCGTATCTCGGCCAGCCCTGGGGTGAGTTCCGCCTCGGCCAGCTCCTGGAAACCACACCTCTCGTAGTACGGCGCATTCCACAGCACGTCGCGGAACGTCGTAAGCGTGACTGCCGGCATCGCTCTGTCTTGCGCC